>Ga0209647_1002328_pt1 | contig 15447 bp, 17 predicted proteins | sample GraSoi_2013_60cm_FD_185827 | JGI IMG/M metagenome (GOLD analysis project Ga0209647, IMG submission 185827) | Grasslands soil microbial communities from the Angelo Coastal Reserve, California, USA - Sample 9_17_2013_60cm (SPAdes) (version 2) | ecosystem: Environmental > Terrestrial > Soil >...
AATGGAGTTTCCCATGAAATTTCTCGCCGCCCTTCCCGTCACCTTTCGCGCCACCTTTCCCACCGCCCTTTCCACCGCCTTGCTGATCGCCTGCACGGCCGGCATCGCGCAGGCGCAACAACCGCCCGCCAAGGCCGCGCCGCCGAAGATAGTGGTGACCGGCGCATGGGTGAAGACGACGATTCCAGGCGGCTCGGTGTCGGCGGCGTATATGCAAATTCAGTCGCCGACGGCGCTGAAGCTGCTCAAGGTGGAAGCGCCGATCGCCGGCGATGCGCAGATTCACGACATGAAGATGAACGATGGCGTGATGGAGATGAAGGAACTGGACAGCCTGGCGATTCCCGCCGGGCAGATGGTGGAACTGAAGCCGGGCGGACGGCACGTAATGCTGATGAATCTCACCGGGCCGATACGCCTGGGCGACAATGTTCCGCTGAAGCTGGTCTTCGAAGGCGCCGACAAGAAGAAAATCAGCGTCCGCATTAAGGCCACGGCCAGGGAAAAAGAAAAGGCCACCGAGGGCAGCACGCCTTGAGCGCGGTGTCGCTGGCCGGGTTCGACACGGTCCTGCTCGACCTCGACGGCACCCTGAGCGATCCCACCGAGGGCATCACCAACAGCATCGCCCATGCGCTCCGGCAGATGGGCGTGGCGGTGCCGCCGCGCGCGCAGCTGGCGGCGACCATCGGTCCGCCGCTGCGCGACGCCTTCGCGCAGTTCCTGCGCACCGATGACCGCGCGCAAATCGAACGCGCAGTCGCCCTCTACCGCGAACGCTTCGCGCCCATCGGGATGTACGAGAACAAGGTATATCCCGGGATCGACGCCGCGCTGTCCGCATTGCACGCAAAGCGGATGCGGCTCATCCTGGCGACCTCCAAGCCGCACATCTACGCGCGGCGCATCCTTGAACATTTCGCGCTCGATCGTTATTTCGCCGCGGTACACGGCTCCGAACTCGACGGCACGCGCGAAAAAAAATCCGAGGTGATCGCCTACCTTCTGCAAAAAGAATCCGTCGATCCCGGGAGCGCCGTGATGGTCGGCGATCGCGCCGTCGACATCAGCGGCGCGCGCGCCAATGGCATGGCCGGGATCGGTGTGCTGTGGGGCTTCGGCTCCCAGGACGAGCTGTCTGCCGCAGCGCCGCTTGCCATCCTGAATTCACCCGCCGATCTGGCGATGATCGGCGGCTGAACCCATCGCGCCCAGCGTCGGCCCCGTGCGCAAACAGTGCCGCTTCATTCGCCCGTGTATGCTGCCAACACTGGCATGCGCCCTGCAACCCCAGCCGCCTGAATCCTTTCCGCCTGATGGAACAAAGACCCCGAAGGTAAGCGATCGCCCATAGAATCGGCCACAGCAAGGAATGGGGCACCGCCGCCCCGCTTGGCCAGATGGCGATGAGCAAGGCCGATGTCGAGAAAGCCGGCAAACTGTCCGCTCTTACAAAGAGGCGGTATTGATCCCTATCGCCGGTATGAAATCGTCAGCGTCTATGGTGCTACCATTAAGGCGTTGATTCATGAGGAATTCGGCGACGGCATCATGAGCGCGATCGATTTCTCGATGGACATCACGCGCGAACCGGACCCGAAAAGCGACCGCGTTAACGTGGTACTGAGCGGTAAATTCCTGCCTTACAAGATTTATTAAACACCTTCACGAAAAACACTACTGAGGAGCATTCCATGGATCGTCGTAAATTCCTGACTCGCGCCGCCGTCGCCGGTGGCGCGGTTTCCGCCGCCGCCGCATCGCAGGCCATTGCGCAGGCCCCGGCCTTGCCGAACATCAAATGGCGCCTGGCCTCCAGTTTCCCGAAAAGCCTGGACACCATTTACGGCGGCGCCGAAACCCTGTCGAAACGCGTCGCGGCCATCACCGGCGGCAAGTTCCAGGTGCAAGTGTTCGCCGGCGGCGAAATCGTGCCGCCGTTCAGCGTGACCGACGCCGTGCAGAACGGCACCGTGGAATGCGGCCATACCGCCAGCTATTATTTCGTCGGCAAGAACAAGGCCTTCGGTTTCGACACCACCCTGCCCTTCGGCATGAGCCAACGCCAGCAGAATTCCTGGATGTACTACGGCGGCGGCCTGCAACTGGTGCGCGAGTTCATGAAGGAATACAACATCATCACCTTCCCGGGCGGCAATTCCGGCACGCAGATGGGCGGCTGGTTCCGCAAGGAAATCAAATCCGTCGCCGACCTGAAAGGCATCAAGATGCGCATTCCCGGCATCGGCGGCGAAGTGCTGGCGCGCCTCGGCGTGATCCCGCAATCCCTGCCCGGCGGCGACATCTACCCGGCCCTGGAAAAAGGCGCCATCGACGCGGCCGAATGGGTCGGCCCCTACGATGATGAAAAACTCGGCTTCTACAAGATCGCCCAGAACTACTACTACCCGGGCTTCTGGGAATCCAATTCGCAGTACACCTTCTATGTGAACATCAAGGAATGGGAAAAGCTGCCCAAGGAATACCAGGCCGCCTTCGAAGCCGCCGCCGCCGAAGCCAATATCGACATGATGGCCGAGTACGATTTCAAGAACCCAAAAGCACTGAAGAGTCTGGTGAGCAAGGGCGTGAAAATCCATGCCTATTCGAACGAGATCATGAAAGCCGCGCAAACGGCCGCCTATGAACTGTACGAAGAAGAAGCCGCCAAGAACCCGCAGTTCAAGAAGCTGTACGCCTCATGGCGCCCGTTCCGCGACGAGCTGACCCTGTGGCATCGCGTTGCCGAACTGACCTACGCCAACTTCGCCGCCGCCAATCCGCCGCCGCCGATGAAATAAGCGGCAGCACTACAAAATAAAGGCCCGTCGCGATTGCGGCGGGCTTTTTTATTTGGCGAGCCGCCTAGGGAACGATGGTGGTGAACAGATAGACGGCAAATATCACCAGCAGCACCGCGCCCTGCAGCACCGTGGTGCGGCCGTTCGCGAGCGACAGGCCGCTGACGAATAGCGACAGCATCATCAATACCGTCGACTTCATATCGATACCCAGCGTGAGCGTCAAGCCGGTGGCCAGCGAGACGATAGCGACGGCCGGGATGGTCAGGCCGATACTGGCCAAGGCAGAACCCAGCGCCAGGTTCAGGCTGGTCTGCAGGCGATTGGCACGGGCCGCACGCAAGGCGGCCAGTCCCTCGGGCAGCAGCACCACGGCGGCGATGATGACACCGACCAGGGCTTCGGGTGCGCCGGCACTGGCGACTGCAGTCTCTATGCCCGGCGCGAGTGCCTTCGCCAGCAGCACCACGGCAACAAGACATGTGAACAACAGCAATGCGCTCAGTATCGCAATTTTGTTGCTCGGCGGTAGCGCGTGAATTTCCTCATTGGCGACCGCATCGGCCGGCAAAAAATAATCGCGATGCCGAACCGTCTGCACCAGCACGAAAGTGCCGTACAGGATCAGCGAGATGATCGCGATGAAGCCAAGCTGGCTCGCGCTATAAAAGGGGCCTGGGGTCGTTACGGTGTAATTGGGCAGCACCAGGGTCAAGATCACAATTGCGGCCAGGGTCGCGAGCGAGGCGCTGACGCCATGCACCCCGAAGGTCTGCTCCCTGAACCGCGCCCCGCCGACCAGCAGGCACAAGCCGACGATGCCGTTGAGGATAATCATTACGGCGGCGAACACGGTATCCCGGGCCAGGGCGGTTGTCGCCGCCCCGCCGGCCAGCATCAGCGAAACAATCAGCGCAACTTCAATGACGGTAATGGCGATTGCCAGCACCAAGGTGCCATAGGGCTCACCCACGCGATGCGCAACCACCTCGGCGTGGTGCACCGCCGCCAGCACGCCGGCCAGCAAGCCCGGGACCAGCAGAAACAGGTAGGCGTTACCCAGACCCAGGCCGGTGCCGGCCAGCAACAGCCAGCCGATGACGGGTGCGACGATGGACCAGAGCGGGAGTGAGGGTGTGGAGCTCATATCGGCGATGATAGCAGCAGTACTCGGCGATGCCGGCATCAGTCATCGGGTTAGCCCAGCCCCGCGAGCCGCTCGGCTGGCGAACTCCGAATGAAGTCTGGGCCGATATACTGAAGTCCCAAAGCGTTGCACTTAAATCCTGAATTAGCCTTGGAGAAAACGTAGAACGCCATTTGGCGCGGTGTTTGGGGCAAAAAAGCTTCGAAAGTCCCGCCGAATGGCGTTCTACGTATTTTAATCGGCCGGAATCCACAGGGAGTAGATTATTTTTTCTGCTAAACAAATCCAGCGCAAAGCCGTACCGCAAATTTTATTATCAAGACGCACAATCGGTAAGCTCTACTTATGAAACCAATCGACTCTGACCCGCAGTATTGCGGGCACTGGGCGTCATGAACAGCTCACCCGAAACGAACCGCATGCTCACCGGCAAGTGCCTGTGTGGAGCAGTCCACTATGCGGTGAGGGACGAGTTTGTCTACGCGCTGAACTGCCATTGCTCAAACTGCCGCCGCGCGACAGGCGCCGCATTCAAGCCATTCGCTGGAATCGAGCGCGACAAACTCAGCATCACAGCGGGCAAGGGCAACCTGCTCATCTTCGGCGAAGACAGTGCCCACGATGTTCGCTGCAAGAAGTGCGGCTCGTTCCTGTATTCGGTCGTCCGTGACGGCGCGTACGTCCATGTCACGATGGGGACGCTCGTCGACAGCCCGACGATTCGCCCCACCGCGCACATCTTCGTCGGCTCCAAAGCGCCGTGGTTCACGATCACGGACCATCTGCCGCAGCATCAGGAATTCGAGTGACGATGCAGTTCGGGAATCCACAGAAACGGGGTAGATTGTTTTTTGCTAAACAAATTCACCAAGCAGATCCATACCGCAAATTTTTACTATCGAAGACGCGCAACCGGTAAGCTGAGTTTATGAAATTAATCGAATCTGACCCGCAGTATTATTTAAGGTTAAGTTAGGCTCCTCGAATGCGCGCCGATATTTGCAACCCAGGCGACGAAATTGCCGTTGAGCGCTTTAAGCTCACGCTCAATCTATTGAGCGCCGAGAAAATTGGAAAATCATGGGGCCTTGGTGTGGATGTTTTAGACTTTCAGATAGGTAAAGATGTACTCACCGTTTTCGCAGACACATGCTCCATCGACATAGAGGGGCCAGAACACCTTGTTCGACATGTGCTGCAGCTCTTCAAACGGCAAGGTTCATCAATTGCTTAACCATTTCTGTTCCAGCAATCGCCCTAACCCGTCGGTCGAGCAGACTGCCGAGAAGTTGCGCTTTTTGGCGCCTGATCGCCTCCAACGCTAGGTTGTTCTTGCCACGACAGCCCGATCAAAAATGTCCGACGTTATCCTCGCCCACAAACACTCCTCGAATCACCGCGAGGAAATCTTGGCCAGCCAAGTCTGCGGCTGCTTTCATTGCCTTAAGACGTTTGATCCCAAGAGAATTGCAGAATGGGTAGATTGGCCAGCAGGAACACTCGACAACCAACTACTCAACCAAGGCACCACAGCCCTTTGTCCGTACTGCGGCATCGATTCGGTAGTCGGAGACAAGTCAGGGTTTCCAATCGGCAAAGAGCTTTTGGCTCGCATGCGATGGCACTGGTTCAATGAAGCACCTTAGGTCAGCCTCTCACATCTTTCTATGGAAAATAGGGGCGCTCAGGTTCAGCGTCAATTATTTTCAAATTTTCAATTCAAGTAACACCCGCAAACAAATCCATTCTTTTGCCATTCAATTCCGGAAACAACACATGATCAGATGCACACCTGGAAATAAATCGCCCCTGCGCCGTTGGGGCGCGGCCATTTTTTTGCTGCTCAGCATGACCGCCTGCACCGGCATCAAGGAGCCATCGCAAACCGTCACGCAAATCACCCCGCCCGTACCTCCACCCGCGCTGGCGCGCCCGCCCGCGAAGATCGCGCTGGCCTTGGGCGGCGGCGCGGCGCGCGGCTTTGCGCATGTCGGCGTGATCAAGGCGCTGGAGGCGCAGGGCATCTCGCCCACCATCGTCGTCGGCACTAGCGCCGGCTCGGTCGTCGGGGTGCTGTATGCGGCTGGGCTCAGCGGTTTCCAGATTCAGGAGCTCTCCATGTCGATGGAAGAGAACGAGGTTCTCGATGGTTCCGGCTTCTATCGATGCATTGCCGAGACCGTGGTTTCGGACAAGCGGGGCTGCATCAAGGGCCAGGCCTTGCAGGATTTCATCAACAAGAACATCGGCAACCGCCCGATCGAAAAACTCGGTAAAACCTTCGGCGCCGTCGCCACCAATCTGCGTACCGGCGAAATGGCGGTATTCCGCTCGGGCAATGCCGGCATGGCGGTACGTGCCTCTTCTTCGGTACCGGTGGTCTTCCAGCCGGTCACCATCAACGGCCAGGATTACGTGGATGGCGGGCTGGTCGCGCCGGTGCCGGCCAGCGTGGCGCGCTCCCTGGGTGCCGATTTCGTCATCGCCGTCGACATCTCGGACCGCCCGCAGGATAGAAGCACGGCCGGCATCTCCGACATCCTGTGGCAAACCTTTTCCATTTTCGGGCAGTCCCTCAACCGCCACGAACAATCCAGCGCCGACATCATCATCCGGCCCGTGACCTCCGGCCTCCCCGCCATCGATGCGAGCGGGCGCAACAAAGCGGTGCTCGAGGGCGAAAAGGCCGTCGCGGCGATCATGCCGGAGCTCAGGGCCAAGCTGGCGAAACTCAATGAGACACGGCAGGTCGCGGGCATGCCTTGAGGTCACGTCCTGGCAGACATGCGCGCCAGACACGCCGGCGATACGGTGAAGTTGCGGAAACAAAAAAGGCCCGTCGCGATTGCGGCGGGCATTTTATTTTCGGATTTGAAAAACGTAGAACGCCATTTGGCACGGTGTTTGGAGTATTTTTGCTTGGAAAGGCGCGCCAAATGGCGATCTGCAGATTTCGGCCGCCACTTGAAACGTGAACGGAATTGTCGCCCCGGATTTAGTCCGGGGCCCAATTTTGGCTGCCATGTCACCTACATTCAAAATGAATCCGCACGATTTGCGGCGCGCTGCTTTCGCGTTCGACCCTACCTGTGCAGGTTGTAGACGGCGACGTCATCGTTACTTAAACTTTGCATATCAAAATAACGGAACATCCATGAAAAACATTTTGACTACGGTGGTCATTGCGCTTCTTCCTGTATCGTCGGCAATGGCCGGCAGCGCTGAGGAAAATCCTGTTAGGCCAGTTTCAGCACCGGACACCAGACTCACAAGTGCGCTAAGAGCGACGGTTGCGAAACTCAATCAGCAATTGTCCAATGACTCCACAAAGGTACGGCTATTCGCACAGCTGGCGGACAAGCAGAAGTCAGATGAACAAGGGCATTTGGTGCCGTCGAACAAGATTGTTAAAGTCCTGGATGCAAAAAGCTGGCCCGAAGATACGGTAACTAGTTACATTGCCTTGGTGCGCAATGACGGGACCGTCGCCGTATTTCAGGAAATTCCTGTGAGCGAGTCCGGCGATTGGTTTAATACATATACTCATTACTACGACGAGAAAGGCAAGACAATAGCGTTTCAGCGCTATTCAAGCTTCTTTAATGGCTGCCCCGACTCTCCATCCAATGAGACGAGCACTTACTATTATGCGGAGCACAGGCTTATTGCAAAAGACTATTCGCTTCTGGGAGAGAACAACAAAAAAATAGAGCCAGACCAATGCGATTTCATGTATCGGCACGACTACTCCATCTGGGGAACCTGGATGGAGACAAAGAATGCATCCGGAATTGGACAGGCTTGGTGAAAACGCGGCTAGCAAGTCGCTAAATCCTCGGTTTAGAGTGGATTATTTTCTGCTAAACAAATCAAATCCAGCAAGAAGATTTGTACTGCAAATTTTTGTTACCGAAGACGCACAATCTAAGCTCTTCTTATGAAATTAAACGCCTCTGACCCGCCGTATTGGATTTCCACAGGCGACATTGATGCGCCACGTCGGCGCCTTCTTGCGTCAATTGCTTTGCTTGGTGTCGCTACGCTTTTCTCGGCCGGGCCTGTCTTTGCGGCTGGCGCAAGCGCGCCGCCGGCGATGCAGGAACAGGCGTTCTGGGCGCTAATCGAGGCGGCAAAACGCAACGCGGGAAACAGTACCGATGCCCGTGTTTCCGCGCTGACATTGCAGTTGACGAAACTGGATTTGAAAGTCATTGCCGGCTTTCAACGCCAATATGATCAACTGATTCTTCGCGCCAACAAATGGAGCCTTTGGGGCGGCTGCTCCCTGATGAATGGCGGGTGTTCGGATGACAGCTTTCGCTATTTCCGCGATTGGCTGATTTCTGAAGGTCGCGAAACCTATGACCGCGCGCTAGTTGATCCGGATTCACTCGTGGATCTACCACGACGGGAGTACTTCGATTTGGAAGCTTTCGGTTATGCTGCGATGAAAGTATTCAAGACCAAAGGCGGCGGCGAGTTGGAGCGTGATTTTTCGGGGGAGTTGGCAACGCCTGCTGGCACGGAATGGACGGAAGCGGAACTACCCAAGTTATTCCCGAAGCTGGCGGCGAAGTATTCGAAAAAATGAAGTATCTCCTGTCGGTATTTTTCGCCCTAACCCTCGCCGCCTGTACCAGCGGCCCGCCCATCGACACCCGCTACACCTCGCAAAACCAGGACAGCCGCGTGCAGTTCCTGATCCTGCATTTCACCAGCGGGGATTTCCAGCATTCGCTGGAGGAACTGACGGTGGGCGATGTCAGCAGCCATTATCTGGTCGACGTTTCGCCGCCGACGATTTATCAATTGGTGCCGGAAAACAAACGCGCCTGGCATGCGGGCGTCAGTTACTGGAATGGCTATGCGCAACTCAATGCGGCTTCGATCGGCATCGAGATCGTCAATCGCGGCGAACGCGATACTTCGGAGGGCCGGGTCTGGGCCGAATATCCGCAGGAACAGGTCGATGCGGTGATCGCGCTGGTGAAAAAAATCGTCGCCGAGCACCGCATCAAGCCGGAGTACATCCTCGGCCACAGCGATATCGCGCCGCAGCGCAAGATCGACCCCGGCCCGCGGTTTCCCTGGAAGCAGCTGGCGGATGCGGGATTGATCCCGTGGCCGGATGCGGCACTGGTGGCGCAAAAGCGCGCGGCGTTTGAAGCGAGCCTGCCGGAGGTGGACTGGTTCCAGCAACGGCTGGCGCGCTTTGGCTTCGCCGTGCGGCTCAATGGCCAGCTCGACGAAGCCACGCGCAATGTGCTCAGCGCTTTCCAGATGAAATATCGCCCTGCTCGTTTTGACGGCGTGCCGGATGCCGAGACGGCGGCGATTCTAGAGGCGCTTGTCGATTTGCTGCCGGCAGGCGGCACGCCATCGGAAACGATACCCGTTCCGCGCCCTCTGCCCTGATGGCGATGGCGGCGATGGCGGCGCCTACAGAATGCGCGTGTACTCGGCCCGCACCCGTTCGCGGTCGCCGCAATCGAAGTGCCACCACTCGCTGCCGATGCCCTGCCAGCCGCCCTGCGCCAGCGCATGGCGCAGCAGGCGCCGATTGCCGATCTGCCGCGCCGTCAGTTCGCCGCGCGCCGCGAAAGCGGCTTCCAGCGCGGGATGCGAGCGTTCACTGAGATCGTCGAAGGGCGCGCCCATATCGAGTTCCCGCCCGGCATCATCGATCAGCGTGATATCCACCGCCATACCGAAGGAATGAATGGAGCCGCGCACCGGGTCGGCCAGGTAGCCGCGCAGATCGGTGCCCTGCAACGCCGCCCATAACTGTTCCTGCACGCGCTGCGGGCGCAGGGCATCGAGCACCAGCAATTTGAGTTCCGGACGATCTTGTTTGAGCCACGCCACCGAGGTCTCCAAGGCCCCGGCGGCATGCCGATGCAGCCAGGCGCAATCAAGCGGCGAATACAGATCGCGGCCGACAAAGTTGTCGCGGCCGGCGTAGCGCAAATCGACGCCAACACCGGCGATGCCGGCGAGGCGCCGGAAGTCGGGGTGGGTGGCGATGGATTCGATGGGCAACGTCGTACGCATGGTGCTGATGTTATCTCTTCACTGCGCTGGCGCAAGAAAACGTAGAACGCCATTCGGTGCGGATTCCCGGGCATTTTTGGCTTGGAAGCCGCACCAATGCTGGACTTCGCATATTCGACAATTCAAAAGACTTTGTTGCTCCAGCTTATTTTGGACAATGAGCTGGAATCCGGTCCACCGTTTTAATCGGCTAATTGGCGGGGTTGAAAATCTCCCCGACGAATTCAAGCTGCTCAAATCGACCTGATCGCCTTCGTCAGATAAAACCACTCGTGCCCCGGCGTGGCCTTCGCATCCGGGAACAGGATGCGGCCGTCGGTTTCGGCGAGCACCGGCGTGCCGTCGTGGCGGGTGCCGATGCGGTCGCCTTTGCCGAGCGCATCGAAGCTGGACCATTCACGGCTGAAGCTATCGTCGGCATGGGCGCGGTCGATGACGTCGAACATGCGCAGCGCCTCGTAATTCTCAACGGGTGCGGGCGGCGCTTCATCGCTGATGCCGAGATGGGCGAGGGTATGGTGAATGGCGTGGTAGCCGACCACAGGGGCGGCGGGGTCGTCATGCGAGCCGCATTCGAGGGTGACGGCGTAGCCGCCGACAGAGCGCATGTACTCGGTGGTGCCGACGCCGTAGCGCGGGTCGGTGTTGTGCGGATTCAGTTCGACGCCCGCGCGCGCGGCTTTCGCCGACTCGATGCGGCGCGCGACGCCGAGAGCATAGGTTTCCAGCCAGCCGTCAACGAAGCGGCGCACCCCCAGGCAGCGGGCCAGCGCGCGCTCCCTGGCCGCATGGCGGAACGGTTGCAGGGCGCCGCTATTGTCTTCGGGGCCGAGCATCGCGAAGGGCGGATTTTGGGCGCGGGTGGAATGCAGGTCGAGCAACACCTCGTGCTGCGCCAGTAAGGGGCACAGCCAGTTGCCGATATGGTCTTCAAAATCTTGCGGCTGCATGGTGGGTGCGAGGTTGCGATTCAGGTTGCGGTCGCCGACGCGGTCGCCGCGCGCGAAGGCCAGCGGATTGGCGACCGGCACAAAGGTGACGCTGCCGCGCACGATATTCAGCTTGCGGCCGTCGATTTCCTCCATCACTCGCAGGATCGCCTGGGTGCCGCAGGTTTCATTGCCATGCACCGCGCCGAGGACGATGAGGCGCGGCCCGGATTTAAGGCCGTGGAAATTGAACGATTTGAAGTGGATGTTGCTGGCGTCAATGGACACGGAAGATTCAGTCATGCGTACGAGAGTTGGAAAGTGGCGGCGTCGCGAGATTCAGTACCGTACATATTAACGGAGCGGCCGCCGGCAAAAAATTATCGCCATCGCTGTGTTCGCCATCGGACTGAGCGCCCATCAACCGCGCAGGCCGCGTTGCATCGCGACGCCCTGCGCGCCGTGCTCGATTGCGGCGGGCAGATCGTCCATCACCATCCCGCCCAGTGCATAGCAGGGCAGCGGCGCGGCCTGCACCCATTCGGAAAAACGTTGCCAGCCCAATGGCGCCTGCGCTGGATGGGTGAGTGTGGCCTTCACCGGGCCGAGCACCGCAAAATCGCACTTCAGTTCGGCGGCGCGTTCCAGTTCGGCACGACTGTGAGTGGAGGCGCCGACGAGGGCAAACTCGGGCCGCGATGGCATATTGACGAGTTGCGCCGCGCTCAGGTGCACGCCATCGGCGCCGATATCATTGGCCAGCATGCCGTCGCCGTTGACCAGCACGCGCGCGCCATGGGCCTTCGCGCGGGCCATGACCTCAGCGCCGAAGCGGCGCAAATCGGCATAGGGCATGGTCTTTTCGCGCAGCTGGATCAGGCGCAAGCCTTTTTGCAGCGCCGTCTCGAGCCGGCGAAGATAGGCCGCCGCGCCGATTTCACCCGCATTGGTGATAGCGTAAATCGCAGGCAGGGCCAGCGCGCGAAAGATCGGCACGCAGCCGGGCAGGGTCGGCGCGACGGTCAGGGCATCGAGCGTCTGCCAGGCGAACTGCTGGCCTTCCATGCCGCGCATCTCGCCCTGCCATGCCTGCACGCGCCAGCAATGCAGGCGCACCGTGGCGTGGGTGTAGTGCATCATGAACGTGAACCAGGGCGTGGTCCGCGTGACGGTGACATTGAGCTCTTCGACCAACTCGCGCACCAGCGCATCGCGCACCGATTCGCCGGGCTCGATCTTGCCGCCGGGGAATTCCCAGTAGCCGGGATAGGGCTTGCCTTCGGGTCTTGATGACAGCAGAAAGCTGCCGTCGGGTTTCAGGAAAATGGCAACGGCAACGTCGGTGATTTTGCTCATGGGCGAATGATTGGCACGTCCCGGCAGATTGCCGCAACGGAGGCGGCGGATTATTTTTTGAGACTGCGTTTGATGTTGGCGACGCCGGCAGTTTTGACTTTCGCCTTGCGCTTCACGATGGGTTTGGGCGATGGCCGCCCAAGGGCAGCGTGCCCCGCCCAGTCGCGCGCAAACTGATACGCCACCCGCCCGCTGCGCGAGCCGCGCTCCAGCGCCCACAGCAGCGCCGCCTTGCGCAGCGCATCCTCGTCATGCGTCGCAGCAGGGGCCAGCACTCCCACCCAGTGACGCGCGATCTGCAGATATTCTTCCTGGCCGAAGGGATAGAAGGACAGCCACAGGCCGAAGCGCTCGGACAGGGAAATTTTTTCCTCGGTGGTTTCGCCGGGATGAATCTCGCCGTCCTCGGTATGGGTGGCGTCGAGGTTCTCGCTCATTTTTTCCGGCATCAGATGACGGCGATTGCTGGTCGCGTAGATCAGCATATTGTCATTGGTCGCGGCGATGCCGCCGTCGAGCACCGACTTCAGCGCCTTGTAGCCGGGATCGTTGGCCTCGAACGACAGATCGTCGCTGAAGATGATGAAGCGTTCGGGACGCGCCGCGATCAGGTCGGCGATTTCCGGCAGGTCGACGAGATCGGCACGGTCCACCTCGATCAGGCGCAGGCCGCGCCTGGCATAGCGATGCAGGGCCGCCTTGACCAGAGAGGACTTGCCGGTGCCGCGCGCGCCGGTCAGCAGCACATTATTGCCGGGCCGTCCTTCGACGAATTGACGGGTGTTGGCGTCGAGGCGCGCCTTCTGCTCGTCGATGTCCTTGAGGTCCTCGAAGCGGATCACATGCGGGTGCGCGACCGGCTGCAAAAAGCCGCTGCCGCTGCCGCGATTGCGCCGCCATCGCCAGGCGATCGATTGCCAGTTTTGCGCCGGCGGCGGTTCCGGCAAGAACGCGCCAAGGCGCTCGACCAGCGTTTCGGCGCGCGCGAGAACCTGCTCGAGTTTATGTTCCAGTTTGCCAAACATCATGAACGGTAGTCGGCGTTGATCTTGACGTAGTCGTAGGAGAAATCGCAGGTCCAGAGGATCACGTTTTCCTTGCCGCGCCCCAGGTGCACATGCACCAGGATCTCCGCCTCCTTCATGATGCGGACACCGTCTTCCTCGCGGTAGCCGGCGGCACGGCCGCCGTGCTCGGCGACCAGCACATCGCCCAGGTACAGCTTGATCTTGTTGGGGTCGAGGTCGGCGATGCCGGCATAACCGATGGCGGCCAGAATGCGCCCCAGGTTGGGGTCGGAGGCGAAGAAGGCGGTTTTGACCAGCGGCGACTGACCGATGGCCTTGGCCACCTTCATGCATTCGGCGCGGGTCTTGCCGTCCTCCACCTTGATGGTGATGAACTTGGTGGCGCCCTCGCCGTCGCGCACGATGGCCTGCGCGAGCTCGATCGCCACCTCGTTGACCGCCAGCTGCAGCTGCCCGTACTCGGCGGTACCTTCACCGTTGATCTGCGGGTGGCCGGCCTTGCCGGTGGCGATCAGGATGAAGGAATCATTGGTCGAGGTATCGCCGTCGATGGTGATGGCATTGAACGAGACGTCGGCCGCCTCGCGCACCATGTCCTGCAGTACATCGGGCCCCACCACGGCGTCGGTGGCGATGAAGCCGAGCATGGTCGCCATGTTCGGCTGGATCATGCCGGCGCCCTTGGAAATGCCGGTGATGGTCACCGTGCGGCCCTGGATGACGATCTGCTTCGACACCGCCTTGGGCACCGTGTCGGTGGTCATGATGGCCTGCGCGGCGTCATGCCAGCCATTGGTCTTGAGATTGGCAATGCACTGCGGAATGCCGGCGAGGACGCGCTCCATCGGCAGATGTTCGAGAATCACCCCGGTCGAAAACGGCAGCACCTGCTGCGGCTTGCAACCGAGCGCTTCCGCCACCGCCTTGGTGGTGGCGCGCGCGTCAGCCAAACCTTGTTCGCCGGTGCCGGCATTGGCACAGCCGGTATTGACCACCAGCGCCCGCACTTCCGAGGTGTATTCCAGATAGCTGCGGCACAGCATGACCGGCGCGGCGCAAAAGCGGTTTTGCGTGAACACCCCCGCCGCCCGCGCGCCCGGTTCCAGGGCGATGACGAGCATGTCCTTGCGATTCGGCTTTTTGATATGCGCCTCGGCATGGCCCAGCATGACACCGGGGACCGGATGCAGTTCTGCCGGGTTGGGGGGCTGATAATTGACGGCCATGATGGCTCTTTCTGATGCGAGGAGGGAGTCGTGCCAAAATTATGGCATGGAACCTGTGCCCGATGAGGGGGAAAGCGGGCGAATGTGGTCCGATGAAACCGGAGAACCGCACAAAATGAAAAGCAGCTATCGCAACGCCACCCCGTTCACCACCAAGGACGGCTCCACCATCCGCGAGCTGATGCATCCGGCGGTGCATGTCAGTCTCGGCGTGCACGCGCAGAGTTTTGCCGAGGCCACGGTGGAACCCGGCATGCGCACGCAGGCGCATATGCATCGGCGCAGCGAGGAGATTTATCACATCACCGCCGGTACGGGACGCATGACGCTGGGCGATGCGGAATTCGATATCGGCGTGGGCGACACCGTGCTGATTCCGCCGGGCACGCCTCACTTTGTGCGCAACACCGGCAGCGTTGCGCTGAAAATCATCTGCGCCTGCACGCCGGCCTATGCGGATGACGATACCGTCATGCTGTCGGATGCGTCCTCAAATCAAAAATGAAACTCCAGCATTGGCGCGCCTTTCCAGGCATTAATGCTGGGAAAGGCGCACCAAATGGCGTTCTACGTTTTATTTTATCGTGAAAATCGCTGAGGAAAGTTACGACAGCTTGCCGTGACAGTGCTTGAATTTCTTGCCTGAGCCGCAGAAGCAGGGATCATTGCGGCCGATCTTCACGCCCTCGCGCACGAACGGCGCGGCGGCCGCCTCCTCCGCCGCCTTGTCGGCCGCAGCCAGGGCCTCGTCGTAATCGGCATGATGGTATTGCACGTTCGTTGCGGCGCGCGCGGCGGCGTCTTCCGCGGCTTGTTCGGCTGCGGCAACTTCTTCCGGCGAACGCACCTGCACATTGATCAGGATTTGCGTGACCTGGCGCTTGATGCTGTCGAGCATGCCGCCGAATA
>Ga0209647_1002329_pt1 | contig 15446 bp, 18 predicted proteins | sample GraSoi_2013_60cm_FD_185827 | JGI IMG/M metagenome (GOLD analysis project Ga0209647, IMG submission 185827) | Grasslands soil microbial communities from the Angelo Coastal Reserve, California, USA - Sample 9_17_2013_60cm (SPAdes) (version 2) | ecosystem: Environmental > Terrestrial > Soil >...
GGGCTTGGCAATCGGCAAGCCCGCGCTGGCTGCTGGTGCTCAGCGAGTCCAAGCCGTACCGGAGATCGAAGCTCTTGTACCGGAGATTGAGGGACTTTATCGAGACTTGCACGAGCACCCAGAGCTAGCGTTTCACGAGGAGCGGACTGCATCGGCCCTGGCTGAGCGCCTCAGGGCGCTTGGCTTCGAGGTAACGACCGGAGTGGGACAAACTGGTCTCGTGGCTATATTGCGCAACGGTTCCGGTCCGGTCGTTATGCTGCGCACGGAACTCGACGCACTGCCAATCGAGGAGAAGACGGGGCTTCCATTCGCTAGCAAATCAAAGGGCATCGACCCTGAAGGAAATGCGGTCCCAGTTTCGCATGCATGCGGCCACGACTTGCACATGTCCGCCTGGTATGGTGCCGCCAAGATCATGGCGCGACGCCGCAACAGTTGGCATGGCACCTTGATGCTGATTGGCCAGCCTGCCGAGGAAGTCTTTCGTGGAGCAGCCGCCATGTTGGCCGACGGTCTATTCACTCGGTTCCCGAAACCCGATTTCGCCATTTCGATGCATGACGAGCCGTCTCTGCCGTCGGGAAAAGTGGGGTTTCACGCCGGGTTGTTTCGCGCCTCCATGGATTCGGTCGACGTGACGATGTATGGTCGCGGCGGACATGGCGGTAAGCCCCAGACGACCGTCGACCCGATAGTCCTTTCAGCACGCGCGATCCTTGGCATTCAGACGATCGTGTCGCGCGAGACAGACCCGCTGTCTCCAGCCGTCGTTACGATCGGCGCGATCCATGGTGGCACCGCAGGTAACGTCATCCCCGACGAAGTCAGGATGCTGATGAGCGTGCGGAGCTATGATGAAAAAGTGCGGAAGCACCTGCTTGAATCGATCAAAAGGCAGTTGAATGCCGAAGCTGCTGCGGTTGACGCGCCCTCTCCTCCATCGATCAAGGTCGTCCCCGGTGCCGAGGCTGTCTACAACGATCCCGAGGTAACCGCGCGCCTTGTTGCTGCGCTGCGCCGGGATTTGGGGCCCGATAGCGCGGTCGAGATGCCCGCAAAGATGACTTCTGAGGACTTCTCGGCATACGGTCGTGCCGGCGTACGTGCCGTGCTCTTGCACATTGGCGCTGTGAACCCGGCAGAGCTCGCAAGTGGCTCCAAACTTCCAGACCTCCACTCCCCAAAGTGGGTTCCCGAACTCGAACCAACGCTCCGATCCTTGGTCGCCGCGGAAGTAGTCATGCTTACGGAACTGCTCGTCGCCCCCAAATCGGTGAATAAATGACGAGCAAACTGGAAGTCAACTTGCGTTAACAGGCGATAACGCTCACCAACCGGAGCGGCCGTGTTCGGATTCCGGGTGGATGACGGGCTACTCTTACATAATCCTGTAAGGGAAGGGTTGCCGACAACTCAGGAGTGGCAAGTGGCGTCAGGAAAAGCGTGGCCGGCACTGCATTATCGCTACTTGGTCGATTTCAATCCACGGTTCCGGAAGGTCGTGCTTCTTGAACGCGTTCCCAAACGAGCTTCCTTTCGTGATCCTCTCCCATCTCATGCGCTTTCGCGACCAACGTCAGGAGTTTCCCGTGAATAGACATTCGTCGAACTCCTGCCTCACCTCTCTCCCCGGGATAAAAAGATTGGTCAATATGATGGGTAACCGTCGAGTTCGCCGCGTCAACAGTCCACGTTCCGAAATAAGCATAGTAGCCATCGGCCGCCGCCGCTTTCTCCGCTGGCGTCGAGGCTAGGAAGAGCTCGCGGGAATCCGCCTTAGGCACGAGCGGCTTCGGATCTGAAACGATTTGCACGCTCATCCATCCGCTGGGATCGTAGATCAGCAATCCTTCCGGGTGCTTGCCATAGAAGGGATAGGTTACCTCTCCGTTGGACCTTAGCGTTTCAATACTGACCAGCCGCCAGGTTCCCACCAACCCGTCCACTGGCGACGTTCTGGGCTGATTCCCCCGCTTCTCGTACCCTCGCCGAGCAGATCCTGTTTGGCCTAAAAGAACAGCAGCAGAAACCAGAATCAAGAAAAGATGACGCATCGCGGTCTCCTCCAGTCGAGCGAAACCAAGGAATCCAAACCGCAGGACTCACTTGGGAAAAATGAGTCGTAACGCCAAGTCAGACGTGAACATGCAACGCTGGCTGCGACTGCAGAACGGTCGCGAAAGCGCATGGTGCAGGTAAGACAGTGATGGCGGCACGCCAAACTCCGTAGAACATTGAAGACTAGGCTATCACGCGCATTGATCTTGGGTGCGACAACCTTCATGCACTCCCGGTTGACGGGCAAGCCGGAAGTAACCGAATTACTTCCTGTTTGCCGACAAATGAGGAGCTAGCGCGCGCATTCCTCAAGAATGCGCTATCTACAAGGGCATCGTACAATGCACGCAGGTTATTACTGACGATCAAATACTGGAGAAATTGTCGTGACGAAAGACGAAGCTTGGAAGCTGGCCGAGCATTGGATTGCCGCATGGAACGCTCATGATCTGGAATTGATCATGACGCATTATGAAGATGCAATCGAGTTGACTTCGCCGGTTGCCGCGCAACTGCTGGGGACGCCTGCTGGGAAGGTGATCGGAAAGGCAAATTTGAAAGCTTACTTCCAACGAGGGCTGGAAGCCTATCCGGAACTGCATTTTTGCCTTGAGGACGTATTCTTGGGTGTAAGCAGCGTGGTGCTCTTGTACACAAATCAAAAGGGGACACGCACAGCAGAGTTCATGGAATTATCGACGATTGGAAAGGTAGCTCGGGTTGTGGCGAACTACAGTGCTCAGCAGGCGTGATCCGCCTGCGCCAGATTTCTAACTTCTGAAAAGAAAAACGGAAATCAGATGCGTCAGTCCTGATACCTAAGTTACCGGTAACTTACCAGGGCTTTAGCTGGATGATGGTAATCTTCTACCCAGGCGACCAATGTTAAGCAGTGATTTCCTAACAAAGTTCAAGCATGCCACGGAAGCGAAGTGGAGCGAGAAATTAATCGACCCAACGCTTTATGGCTTTCAGTTCCAACGAGGCACGCGCTGGAATGAAGGCTTGTCTGATGAGACGGTCACCAAATACGAAAGAGCTCTGAGTGTTCGCTTTCCCCACGATTTCAAAGCATTTTTGCGCGAAATGAACGGAACGGACCTCGCAACTCTGAATGTTTATGGCTCTTGTGGCGAACCCCAGCGGGAATCGGTTGGGGTTTATTCGTATCCGAGAGACATCCACACCGTGAAGGCACGCATTGAACACATTCGCGCAAATCGGGCTGAGATAGCTGCTGACTTGGCTGGACAAGGCTTCAAACTTCCTGCAGAGGCAAGCCTTGTGCCGGTGTACTTTCATCGATATTTAGCCTGCACGACAGACCTCAACAGTAGCCTTGTACTGTCCATCGTCGTCAACGCCACAGATGCAATCGTTTATGGAAACTCACTGAAGGAATACCTGGAAAAAGAATTTCTCGGAGATTCTATATGATGGCTGTTGGTCAATAAAAGACTCGCCCGTGCCTGGTAAACGCGGTTACCGGTAAAGTTCGTCATAGTACGAGAATGATTCGAGTAGGGTAGAATCTCGCCAACGAGGCTACAGACTGATGTTTACAGGCTTTTCGCGTAATAGCAAAATCGGAAATTGTCTAGGGTTTCTCAGCATTCTTCTTGCGATTGTTCCTGTCCTATATATTTTTCATGCTGACACTTTTCCTAACTACACCCTCACCGAAACCGTTGTTTTAATCGGCGGGGTTGGCGGGTCGGTGCTGGCCGCCTTGGGTGCGGGTCTCGTCGGTTCCCGATTGTGGTTCATTGCAATTCTCGCGGCTGCGTTGGACGTCATCTCTGCGGCCTCGGCGTGACGCGATTCTTGCTGGCACGTGCACTAGAAAGCCGCGCCGAGTTAGACCTGTATCGTGGAATTGTTTTAGCCACAGATACGGTGGTATGCCGTCTTACCGCTGACATCGAAACAATGGAACGGCGTGTCAAAGAGCGCGATTCCGGCGTATCGCAACGAAAATACGTTGCCCGCGTGGCGAAATTGAATGTCGTCCTCGACCACGCACGATTAGAAGATTTCTGTATATCCAGTGAGAATCGCTCGATAACTGACGTTGCACACGAGATGCTCGTCAGGGCTGGATGGATTTCAATGTGACACCTTCACGCTATGCGGGGGGGGGCAAGGTCCTGATAAACGCGCTAATCGGAAAGGTGGGTACTGGCCACCACTTCTCCTACTGCCCGTAGTCGCCGGGTACATCGTAAACTTCGTGCTCTCGGCCCATCCGCCAGGTGGTAAAAGAGCATAGAATGGCAGTGGCCTAGATATGGAACCCCTGCGAGCAAAAGTCCACGGAATCCCTCGTAAAATCGTCGCCTTTCATCAAGACGAATGCTTGGACTGGGTTGCCGATCTTGAATGCGGACATCAACAGCATGTTCGTCACAATCCGCCTTGGACCACACGCCATTGGGTAACAACTTCTGAAGGACGGCTGGAACATATCGGTCAAGAATTGCCGTGTTCACTCTGCGCGCCTGTTACTTCGAACCGCAGCGGCTAGTCTCAAAAGAAGTCCACGCGAGCAGCACGTAATGAAGCGATTCCGAATCAAACTGAAATCAGGCGAACACGCCGAACGCTATGTTGGGCAGTCGCTCGACGGCGGCTTGGTGGCCAACCCGGAAATGCAGAGCGACCCTCCACTTGATATCCACGGTACAAACTACGGCTCGTATGCGCAGGAACAAAGCGCGATTCAATTCTTTGAGCACGGGTCTCACGAAGCGTTCGTAAAGCTGCGAGCGTTGGGGCACGAGTTGGAATTGATCGAAGTCAAGAAGCCCTGAGCAAAGATTGACTTCAAAACCAGTACCTCCTGGCAGATTACCCGGGGCTTGTCATTCGCTTCCAGAGGGAATACGTTGTGACTACCGGCCTTTCTCCCATGGATCAATCGCCAGTCACACTCGGGCCTTCACGCGGTTCCGGCGAGAGGTTCTCATGGTCCTTAGCTTCATCACCTCTCGCGTTCCCGCGGGACCATACAGCTCCAGCGGCTCCTTTCTCCCCATTATCCAGGGGGTGAGAATCAGGTCGGGAAGACCGAGTGTGTGATCGGCATGTAGGTGAGTGAGAAACGCGATTCTGAGGTTTGTCGGTTCCAGGGCTTTTACGCCTTTGCCGCGTGCCGCAGCCGCACGCCGTACGACACCGGTCCCCGCATCGACGATGTACCCGGTGCCGTTCACGACGATAGCAGTCGAAGGTCCGGAACGGTCGGGATCTGGCAGCGGAGTCCCAGTCCCGAGCATGACGACTTGCGTCTTTGTCGCCGGCGCAGATTGGGCGAAGGATGCAGAAAGCCACGCGAACAAAAAAAGCAAGGTGACAACGGCGAGCACTTGACGTTTGCGAACGTTACCCACGCGGGAAGGTCCTCCTGCGGGCGAGCCGCAGAAATTGTACCTTTGTTTCTCCTCGGGTGCTTACCCATAGGTCGCGTCTCCGTACCGTTCTGGCCGGATGACGGGCAACTCGGAGTAATGCAAAGAGCGCAGACGGCAGAATGCAAAAGGCCACATGCCTCGTCGTCCACGGCTCGGGCCAAGATCAGCGCGCCCAGCATAGAAGAGGGAGAACGCCTCACGCCAACAAATTTTCGATCTTCACCGGCAATTCCCGCCCGCGAACACCTGTTGCGTGGTGGAGCGCCGACGCCGAGCTCGCCGATCCCGCGTGCGCCAAGTTCGTTCATCTCTTCGTCGGAGAAGTCGACGAAACGGACGTCGATGGGAGGCACGTCGGCGTTTACCGCCACCACGTAGTCGGCCAGATTACTGTTGATCGGCGCGCCGTTCTGCGGATCGTAAGTGGTGTGCTCCAACAGTGCCATGCCGATTCCCATCACGACCGCGCCCACGATCTGGTTCCGGCCGGCCAGTGGGTTGATAATGCGGCCCGGATCAATAACTGGCACAACGCGGCTGACGCGCAGCCGCGCGATTTCCGGCTGCCAGGTAACCTCGACGAAGTGACCTCCGAACGAGTGCGTCGAGAACTTCGGCTTGGGATTGCCGATTGTCGCTTTGGATTTGCCGCTGCCCGAGACCAGGCGAAGGTCGGCGCGGAGCAGCAAATTATCGAACGGCACACCTTTAGCAGCGCCATCAGCCTTCACAAAGGCCCGACCGCCTTGGAATGCCAGATCTTTGGGAGGGCGGTTCTCGAACGGCGAGCCCGCATCGTTGCGATGGTCAAACGGTACTGTTGGGATTTTTGCACCGGCGCTGACTTGGAACATTAAAGGATCGAAGGCGTTGGCTGAACTGTTGGAACTGTGAAGTTGCTGGATAAGATTGGACCCACTGAGAAGCCCTCATATCACCAGCTGAAGCGGCGTACACTGTTTACAGAGGTTTAGCCCGCGTGTTAGAGACTGCGATCGAAGAGAAGAGGAAACGCGAAGACTTGAAGGCCAAGAGGGATCTGCTTTTCGAGCGGTATTTGAAGCATCCTATGGATACTCGTCTAGCGATAGAAATCAAAAACATTGACGATCAGATAGCGGAAAACACGAAACTAACGAATCGGAAGACAGGCAGCCGGACCTAAGTCCTTCCATGACCCTTAGTTGTCCCTCCGACTCTGAAGTGAAGTCTCATTTTCAAAATGTTTCCTTTGGCATCTTGCGAGTTTAGAGTTAGAGGGAGCTCGACTTCTCCTTCGAGAGGGGACCCATCGCGGTCGTGACGTCCTCCAAATGCCAACAGGCTGCTTGATCGCGAGTGCCGCGAATTACTCGAATGCATCTTGCTGTGTTATCGACCACTCTTATTGCGATGGGAGCTGCCATCTAGTACCGTTCAATCATTCGCCATAGCCGATCGAGTCCGTCATACATCTCCAATCCGCAGGTGGCCATGTCGGTCAATTCAGGGAGGACGATCGTGAGATCATCGATTCCTTGAGGCATTTCTACAGTCCTCCTGCCGGCTCAGGATTATCGTGGTCCAAAGTCTGCTGGCGTGCCGTTAACAGTTATTTTGTCCCGGATTTTGCGTCGACGGTCGATTTTTCCGCACGAAAATGGAGTGGGTCTCTCAGACTTTGCAATTCTCGGTAGTAGTAGAGTGGGGTAGGCCGTTTTCCATTGAACCTCAGCTTTTTTAAGAGATCTATTTCTTCCTTGGAAGCACTTCCGCTGAGAGAACTATCCTTAATGAATTCGGTGAACCCCGGTTCTACCTCTGGTTGAAGAGGCCCTGTTTCAACAAACTCAAATCTCCTGGGATCGCCCGACGCTATCCTTCGATTTAGAACAATCTCCATGCCAAAGGTCGTTAGATCGACGTCCCAGGACTCGATCAGTGGATCCAGGAAGGAGACACAGTTTTCAGGTGACAAGCTGAATACATCCGTGTCCAAGAACTCAAGAAGGGTAACCCGTGTTTGTTCATAGCTTCGGCCCGCGAGTCGAGCCACCAAGTGGAGCCAGTTTTCACTGTTCAGTTCTTCTTTGGCGACTTTCTTGATCACGTCCAAAAGCTTTTGCGTAACGAGACGTTCGAGTTCACCGAAGGGCTGCTTCTCAAAAATCTCACTTACCTGTTTTACTTTGTCCGGCACGCACTTACGGACAATCAATTCTCGAATTTCCACGAACATTGGTGGTGACGGGCCCGACAGGTCTTTCTTCAATTCTTCCCTGCGCTGAAGCTCAGCCAGCTTCGAAAGTCTATCGCTCGGAAGCTTCAACACTTTCGCCATCTTCTGATAGATGTCTGTGCGTTCGGGTGCCGGGGGCAGCCTCTTGCGAGCCAGCAGCTGTGAAATATAGGAGTCGGTGACTTGGGCGGCAGCCGCAAGATCTTTCTGCTCAAGCCCCAACTCTTCCAGCCGCTGTTTAATCACCAGGCAAACGTCCACAATGACCCTCCGCGCGAATTAACAACGTGAGTTAACTGCAAAAATAATTCCAGATTCTACTTGACAAGTCAAGTAAATTAACTCAGTGTGGTTAATATATCAAAGGACTCTTCAATGTAATTGAACTAATACCGGTTATCTGAAGCGTCCCTTTGGCATCGAGAAGCAAGGAGAGTGTCATGTTTGCACGCAGAGTTTACATGCATTTGAAGCCCAATAGTGTTGCGGAGTTCACCCAGAGGTTGGAGAAGGACATCCTCCCTCTGCTTCGAAAACAGAAAGGATTCCAGGACGAAATCACGTTCGTCGGCCAAGGCGGCAGGGAAGCGTTTGCAATCAGTCTGTGGGACACAGCGGAGAATGCCGAGGCTTACAACCGCGGAGCGTACCCAGAAGTGACGAAGTTTCTCGCCACGGTGGTCGACGGGGCCCCCCAAGTTGAAACCTATGATGTCGCCAACTCGACGTTCCACAGGATCGCGGCTGCCGTAGCGGCCTGAAACCGATAAACCTATTCGCGCCAGGGGGTGGAGCAGCTCCGCCCCCTACCTGAAAATGCGCCTTAGGGGTTCAGAGTCAATCGGGAGAAGTACCTGATGCTCTGCCAGGGAGGGAAAGACCATGCAACTTAAGAAGACGCGAGTCGTACCGAAGCACCATGGTCGTCCTCCACTACGGGATGCGGTGCCGACACCTTTCGGCGCACGCAGCGGTCGCCAGAGTTTTGCTGCGGACCTAAAGAGCATTGTCTCCGCAGCCCACCTACAGCCTGCGGAAATCGCCCCGCGCGTGTGTGGCGCTCTTTGCGTGCGCAACTGGAAGAAGAAGGATTCCTCAGTTGTTCGGCGAAGGGGAGACTAGAAGAGCGCACGCGATTTCCAATGTTCAAGAATTAGCCACTCGGGGGAAAGCCAGCGAAGATTCGATAATGAGAGGAACGAATGCATCTACTTGCATGGGTTGTAATTGGGGCGGTCGTTGGCTGGGGAACCGGAAGAGTTCTTCAGGGTAATGGCTATGGTCCACTTATGGACACGCTCATGGGCATTGGTGGTGCCGTAGTAGGCGGATTCGCGATGAGCTCCGCAGGCCTTGGCGGTTACGGTGGAACGATCATCACAACCCTGGTTGCAATCGTTGGCGCAGTGCTTCTGACTGCGGTCGCCGCTTACATCAACGGAAGAAGGATTTTCGCCCGCCAGCTCTAGTCCAGGAAAGGTCGCACGTCGAGGCTCTCAAGCCGCTTGGCGGCTCTATCGCAGGTAAACGTCATTGCCAGTCTATCTGAGTATTCAAGATTTTAGGAAGCTCAAATGTCAACCAACAACACCTTCGGAACCATCCTCATCAGAGAGAACACACATTTGCCGGCAGGCTTGGCGATCGGGAGTGAGGTTTTCTTGCCTGGATGGAGAATTGTAAAGAATCTCGATGGCTACGGACTTGGCCAAAAAATCCACGAAACGAAGTGGTACTTCTTCTATTTGGCCGGTGAGATCCGGGCAATCGCCCTTGGTCGCGAGGGGTTGGGAACCCCGCGAAGGGCAGTCGTGCAGATCCTGGCGAAACGGGAGGGACAGAAGTTTAACTCCCTGGAGATTACGAAAGTGGCTTCGAAACGGTTCCTCGGCATTCCTTTTATGAGCATTACGGCCCATTTTCGCCATATCCAACAAGGGATTTGCCTGGTCCCGGCAAAGAATTTCGTCTTGAGAATGTTGGAATCCGGGTCGAATGGAGGCGGAGAAGAGCGTCACGGGGCGGTTGCCGGAAAGCAATACGCGGCACTGATTTCAAGTTCATAGGGATTCGCGGGAGATATAAAAATGAAAACGATACGCAGTTCGATTTTTTATCTTGGTGCTTTGCTTCTAATCGCCCCAATGCTCCACGCACAGGCTTTGTCCAAGTATCGGGGTTTTTCACTCGGAACGAGCCTGGCTGACGTTTTAAAGCATAGCGGTCAGAATTTGAGAGACGTGAAGGTGATTCACGCTCGACCACTACTGATTCAGGAACTTACTTGGTGGACGTCGAGCACTGCCGGGCCTTCTTCCCAGCCTGACAGCATTGAACAGATTGTCTTCTCTTTCTCTAACGTTGAGCTCTACAAGATTTCCGTCACTTACAACCGCGCTTCTACGGAAGGCCTTACTGCAGCGGACATGGTGAAGTCCATTTCGGCGAAATACGGCCCAGCGACTGGTGTTGAATCGGAAATCGATTCCGTCATGAACGCGCGATATGACATGAAGCAAAAGTCTCTCGCTTCGTGGGAAGATTCACAATATTCCTTCGATCTTGTCCGTCCCTCGTTCGACAATCGGTTCGGGCTCGTCATCTACTCGAAGCGGGTTAATGCAGAAGCCGAGCTGGGCATTGCAGAAGCGGTGAAACTGGAGGAACGGGAGCGCCCGGAAATGGAAGCCAACCAGAAGAAAAAGGAAGCGGACGACCTCGAAGCCGTGCGGCAGAAGAACCAGAAAACTTTTCATCCGTAGCGGCGGCCTGTAGCCACAAAGAGTGCTCGAGCTTTTGGAATAGATTGAATGGAGGTCAAAGAAATGGCTGTGAATATCACTCCTCTGCATGACCGCGTCCTCGTACGCAGGCTGGAAGAGAAAGAAACCGCGAAGGGTGGGATCATTATCCCCGATACGGCTAAAGAAAAGCCGCACGAGGGCGAAGTAATCGCCGTCGGTGCCGGCAAGATGGAGAAGGGCCATCGTATCCCGCTCGACGTGAAGGTTGGTGACCGGATCTTGTTTGGCAAATACACCGGCAACGACATCAAGATCGACGACCAGGAGTACCTGATCCTCCGCGAGGAGGAAATCCTGGTGAAAGTCAGCGGAATCGCCAAAGCGGCATCCGGCAAGAAGTAGGTTCCACCCGAACCGAAGATTTCGGACGGGCAGAAGTGTTCAATCACCCGGGAGGGTGACGTCTCATGGCAAAACAAATTGTAACTGGTGAGAATTCGCGACAGGCGATCCTGCGTGGGGTCAACATTCTAGCAGACGCTGTAAAGATCACGCTCGGACCGAAGGGGCGTAATGCGGTGATCGAGAAGAAGTTCGGGGCACCCATCATCACAAAAGACGGCGTGACGGTGGCAAAGGAGATTGAGCTGCGGGATCCGCTCGAGAACATGGGCGCGCAGATGGTGCGCGAGGTTGCGTCCAAGACTTCGGATGTGGCTGGCGATGGTACTACCACTGCGACTGTGTTGGCACAGGCAATCTTCCGTGAGGGTGTGCGAACAGTTGCCGCAGGCGCGAGCCCGATGGCACTCAAGCGAGGCGTCGACAAAGCCGTGGAAGTCGCCGTGGCGGAGATCAAGCGGCTCTCACGTGAGGTGAAGGGCGACATGATCGCGCAGGTGGGCACAATTAGTGCCAACACCGACAAGCAGGTAGGAAGCATCATCGCTGAGGCAATGAAGAAGGTCGGCAAGGATGGCGTCATCACTGTCGAGGAATCCAAGACGATGGAGACCACCCTCGAAGTAGTCGAAGGCATGCAGTTCGATCGCGGCTACCTCTCGCCCTATTTTGTGACCGACCCGGAGCGCATGGAATGCGTGCTTGAGGACGCATACATTCTGATCCATGAGAAAAAGATAAGCTCAATGAAGGATCTGCTGCCGTTGCTCGAGCAGGCTGCCAAAATAAGCAAGCCGCTATTGATCATTGCTGAGGACATCGAAGGCGAAGCGCTGGCGACGCTCGTTGTGAACAAGCTTCGCGGCACGCTGCAATGCGTTGCAGTGAAAGCTCCCGGCTTTGGCGATCGCCGTAAAGCCATGCTGGAAGACATCGCAATTCTGACTGGGGGCAAAGCCGTCACCGAGGATCTCGGAATCAAGCTCGAGAACGTGAAACCTGAAGACCTGGGACGCGCGAAAAAAGTGACTATCGACAAGGACAACACCACGATCGTCGCGGGCGCCGGCAAGGCCAGCGAGATCGAAGGACGAATCAAGCAGCTCCGTGTTCAGGTTGAAGAGGCCACGTCCGATTACGACAAGGAAAAGCTCCAGGAGCGCTTGGCCAAGCTGGTCGGCGGGGTCGCGATCATCAAGGTGGGTGCGGCAACCGAGACCGAGTTGAAAGAGAAAAAGGCCCGCGTCGAAGACGCGATGCACGCCACTCGTGCAGCAGTTGAGGAAGGCATTGTTCCCGGCGGCGGTACGGCTCTGCTCCGCTGTTTGCCAGCACTCGAGAAGCTTAAGCTCCATGACGACGAAGCCATAGGGGTGAACATCGTAAAGCGTGCGCTCGAAGAACCCTTACGGCAGATTGCCCAAAACGCCGGGCACGAAGGCGCGTTGGTTGTAGGGCGGGTGCGCGATTCGAAAGATGAGCACTTCGGCTTCAACGCAGAGACCGGTGAGTTCGGCGACTTGGTTAAGGCCGGAGTGATCGATCCAGCTAAGGTTACGCGCCTTGCACTTCAGAACGCTGCCTCAATTGTCTCCCTGATGCTGACAACCGAAGTCCTAATAGCGGAACATAATGGAGAAGAAAAGATGGCAGCGGCAGGTGCCGGTCATGGCGGCAGTTACTGATGTCGCAGCCGAAGACGATTTCTCTAGAGGGCCCGGCCACTGCTGATCTCCTGCGCGATCTCACGGAGATTGAATTTCCGTGCCCTCCCCAATTGGTCGACCTTGATGATGCGATCCTGGTCGCAGAAAAGTCTATGCCTCCGAGGCCGATGCATCCACGGCCAATGCTGCCCAGCAGAGTCGCCGTTATCGGAAACTATCTTCCGAGGAAGTGTGGAATCGCAACGTTCACAACGGATCTGTGCGACGCGATTCACGCTGAATATGGCGCTACCGAGCTCCTCGCGTTGCCGGTCAACGATACCGAAGAAGGCTACAGTTACCCCGCGCGGATTCGATTCGAGCTTTCCCAAGACGATTTAGATTCGTATCGGCAGGCCGCGGATTTCTTGAATTTCAGCAACATTGATTTGGTTTGCCTGCAACACGAATACGGAATTTTTGGCGGATCGGCTGGTGCTCACATCCTGGAGCTCTTGCGCCGTCTAAAAATACCAATCGTCACCACTCTGCATACGGTACTCCGCGAGCCAAATCCCGATCAACGCGCTGTGATGGAGGAAATTGCAACTTTGTCGGACCGCCTGATCGTCATGAGTCGGCAATCTGCGGAGATTCTCGAGGAAGTGTTCCATGTTCCGATTTCCAAAATCGATCTGATTCCGCATGGGATTCCCGATTTGCCTTTCACTGATCCCAACTTCTACAAGGATGGCTTCGGGACGGAAGGCAAGCACGTTTTATTGACCTTTGGTTTGCTGTCGCCGAACAAAGGCATAGAAAATGTTATTCAAGCGCTGCCCAGTATTCTGTCACGCCACAGCAATGTTGTTTACATGATTTCCGGTGTTACCCATCCGCATGTCCTCCGTCAAGAAGGCGAGAAATATCGGATGTACTTGCAGAAGCTGTCGCGAGATCTCGGAGTTGAGGCCAGCGTGATCTTTCGAAACCGTTTCGTAAGTCCTCAAGAGTTGGTTGAATTGATAGGCGCTGCAGATATTTACATCACGCCTTATAAACACAAGGGACAAGTTGTTTCCGGCACTCTTGCCTATGCCTTGAGCGCTGGGAAAGCGATCATTTCCACTCCTTATTTGCACGCGATCGAATTGTTGGACGAAGAACGCGGGGCTCTTGTTCCCTTCGATGATCCGCGGGCAATCGCCGAGAAAACGATTGAGCTACTAGACAACGGAACCGCGCGCCATGCTATGAGAAAACGTGCGTATCTTTACGCGAGGGACATGGTTTGGGACCGCGTGGCTCAGCAATACATGGGGAGCTTTGAACGCGTCTACAACGAGCGCTTGCGAAAGCCGCGCGCGACGTTTTCGGCTCAGAATACGGAAAAGATTCTCGACCGCCTTCCAGCCGTAAAACTGGATCACTTGCATCGGATGACAGACTACACGGGAATCTTGGAACATGCCGTCTTCAATGTCCCGAACTACCCGGAAGGTTACTCCACCGATGACAACGCGCGGGCGCTCATTGTCGCAATTCTCCTCGAAGAACTTGGTAGCGGTACTCCGACCGACTCGCTTGACCTCGCTTCGCGCTATTTGGCTTTCTTGTGGCTTGCGTTCGATCAGACAAGTAAGAGGTTCCAAAACTGTCTGAGCTATGAACGCCAGTGGCAGGAATTGGAAGGCTCGGAAGACAGTCACGGGCGAGCATTGTGGGGCCTGGGGACCGTTCTAGGCAGAACCAAGCACGCCGGGCTCAAGGGAGCGGCGGGACGGTTGTTTGAGTTGGCTGTTCCCGCGGTCGTGGAGTTTAAGAGTCCCAGGGCTAGTGCTTTCGCTTTGCTGGGACTACAGGAGTATCTCGAATCGTTCCCTGGTGATCGCGCCGCTCTGAATGCTGCCGATGCGCTAGCAAATCGCTTACTGGACTTGTACGTTGCCAACAGCTCGGTCGATTGGAAGTGGTTTGAGAACGTTCTTGCGTACTCCAATGCTCGATTGCCGCAGGCGCTCATCCGAGCGGGGGCGCGCAGCTCAAACGATGCGATGGTTTCGGCCGGACTCGAAGCGTTGGATTGGCTGGCGAGGATTCAACGGTGCGAGATTAAGGGCCATTTCGTGCCGATTGGATCACACGGATTCCACTCGAAGAAAACTGAAAAGGCTCGCTTCGACCAGCAACCCATCGAAGCTTGCTCCGCCGTTTCAGCTTATCTGCAAGCTTATCGTGCAACGGGAAAGGGCCGCTGGCGAAAGGAAGCGTGGACTGCTTTCAATTGGTTCCTGGGCGGCAACGACTTGCAGATTGCGCTTTACGATCCGACCACCGGTGGATGTCGAGATGGCCTGCACCCCGACAGGCCCAACGAGAATCAGGGCGCGGAGTCGACGCTGTCTTTCCTGATGGCACTCCTGGAAATGCGCAAGTTGGAAGAAGCGGACATAACAGATCGCAAATCCTGAGTAGTCCGAAATTGGCCGTTGAACGACCTGAATCCCCGAGAGATGGTTTCTTAAAGTCAAATTGCTGAAGAGAGATGATGACCGAACACAACAGTCTGTTTCACCGGCACTCCGCAAATCCCATCCTGACCGCAAGAGATTGGCCCTACTCGATGAACAGCGTTTTTAATGCCGGTGCCACACTGCTACCAGATGGCTCGACGCTACTGCTTTGCCGAGTCGAAGACCGCCGCGGACTTTCTCACCTGTGCGTAGCAAGATCGGTGAATGGCGTCGATCAGTGGCAAATCGATCGCGAACCGACACTTATGCCCGACACGGAAAAATACCCAGAAGAGTTATGGGGTATAGAAGATCCGCGCATTACGTACGTGCCGGAACTCAAGCAATATGCCGTCGCCTACACATCATACTCACGGGGCGGCCCTGGTGTATCACTGGCCCTCACGAAAGATTTTCACGCCTACGAGAGACTGGGCGTCATTATGCCACCG
>Ga0209647_1002330_pt1 | contig 15442 bp, 14 predicted proteins | sample GraSoi_2013_60cm_FD_185827 | JGI IMG/M metagenome (GOLD analysis project Ga0209647, IMG submission 185827) | Grasslands soil microbial communities from the Angelo Coastal Reserve, California, USA - Sample 9_17_2013_60cm (SPAdes) (version 2) | ecosystem: Environmental > Terrestrial > Soil >...
AGGAATTCCTTTTTGGATGGCCGAGAGAATAGCACCGCTGGGAATACGGCTACGCAAAATCGGCTCCCATTGCCGGATTTGACTAAGCTTTTGGCGTACATCGTGAAGATTCGCGTTCCGGCTTTGTAAATCTTCTGCTCGGATCCGGTTTTGTGATTGGATCGCTGACTGCTCTTGGAAACGGTTCCAAAGAAGGCATCCAAGAACGCCTAGAGGTAACTGCAAAAATGCTATCACAATCAGCAAAAATCCGGCGGCGCGAAACCCTCGGTCATGCTTATATCGTTGCAGTATGATTTTCTCCGGAGAGACAAAGAGGTGCTTCATATGATTTTGCCTTCCAACCACATCAATAGGTACGTCCTAGCGTCTCCAACCTCGTCTTGCGCTTTGCCAGCGTTGCGGACCGCCAATTCCGAATCGTGAATCTTCTCCAAGGCTTCCTCGTCCAGTGCTAACCCGCCCAATCGCGTCGCTAGAAGTTTCGGTGACTCAACGGAGGACCAGACGCAGATATGCGTTTCTTAATGGCGTCTAATTCCGCAGCAATCGCAGTCAGTTCCTTTTCTACAAAGTCGACATCGCTCTCGAACTGCCGAATTAAAGTCAGCCCCTGATTCTGAACTACTGCAACGACTATGGTTTGGTTTAACTGGAGCACAAAGAACCCCGGATGCTGGCCGAGCGGGATTTTCTCCAGAAGCCAACGCAGACACGCAATCGGGGCAGGTATGATTCCGAGTAATGATCCCAGTTGAGTCTCCGCCCACGTCTCGCATTCCTCGCAGTACTCTGCTGGAATCCCCAGAATCATCAAATGACTGTGATAACGATCTATCCGTCCGCTCACCTCTTGAAGACCGGAACCTAGAACCGTCCAGCGGAACTCCCGCGTGTCGTCCCAGACACCAATCACCTGCCGGGGTTCTTCCTGGAGACTCTCCAGAAGACTTTCGACCGAATGGTCGCGGAGATTCTTAGTGTTGTGAATGTTGCAGTAGAGATCCTCGGCGCCAAGGTCCGGGACGACAACGATTTTCGGCGATCCGTGGAGCCGATTTCTCGCGAAGAGTTTGGTGGTAAACGTTTTGGCGATTGGAGCCGATTCACCGGGAACTCCGGGTATAGGCGGATGATCCGCAATTTCACCGATTTTATCTTCGTAGGCTACTGATCGGTGACGTCGAACGACTAGTACTGAAGCAGAGTCGGATGCGAGGAAAAATAAGACGCCCGGTTCATCTCGGGAAAGCAACCCGTCGGTCAGGTAATAGCGCAGCGGAAAATTCCGAAGATAATGAACGATGGAGTAACTCATGACGCCTGGTTATTAGCAGAAGTCGTTTAATATCACAACGGTTTTTATTTTAGTATTAAACACTTTGTAAAATTTGAACAGCTGGAAGAAAAGTCGCGAATACAATCCCGCCGACCACTACACCCAGAATGATAATCAGAAGTGGATCCAAGATTTGCCGAACCGCACCAAGGTAGCCATCAAGTTGTCGCTCTAGCAATTCCGTCAGTCTAAATAGACCTTCGCTGCCTGCGCCGGAGGCTTCCATGAAGGTCAACCCATTTACAACCAAATCGCCAAAGATCTCCACATCATCGCGAAGTGCAGCAGCGAGCGACTCTCCTCGATGTACTCGCACCAGGGTGCGAGCCACCGCAGATCGATATTCATAATTCCAGGAGAGATCCCGACAGAGCAGCAACGCCTGCGTTGTTTTTGTTCGAGCCATTTTGAGTTGAGCAAACGTGCGGCTGAAGTTTGCCCGAATCAGTAACAACAGAAGTTTACCAAATATGGGAAGGCGCAACACGAAGCCATGAGAACGCGGCGTCCGCTTCACGAGCGCCGGTAGGCGCAGAATCACAATCGCGACTACTGTAACTCCAAAAAATAGAATGATCGGATGCTGCGAACTAAATTGAGAAATCTGTAACAAGATTCGGGTTGGAAGGGGCAGCTCTGCATGCATTTCCGAGAGAACATGAATGAATTGCGGCACCACTTTGGTCATCAAGAGCCAGACTACTCCGCATGCCGCCAATAAAACGATGACCGGATAGATAAGCATCATAAGCAAGCGATGTTGTAGATCATCGTTGCGCGCCCAGATCTTGCGCACATTCGTCAGCGATTCGCTGAGAGTCCCTCCCTCCTCTCCCGCCGCTATCAGACCAATTGTAACATCATCAAATATTCGAGGATAGAATCTTATTGCCTGCGAAAAGCTGGATCCTCTTGAGACTCGATCCCGGAGCTCGGCAATCACCGATGCCATGCGCCGGCTAACTTTTGTTCGGCGCGAGGTGGTGTTTAAACAAATCGTGAGCGCCGTACGGAAATCCATTCCCAGATAGGCGCTTGTCTCCAATTGCTCGATAAAAGTAAGCTTTGTCCGGAGGGGCATTCGGATCTCTCGATTCTTTCTCTTCGGCTTCTCGAGAGGTGCGACGTGAAGTACCGGCCGATTCAGGTTGATAAGGCGGAGGTTTAATTCTGCCGCCGACGCAGCGTCTATCCTTGACGTTACGTAGGGCGCGCCCTTTGCCTTCTGCGTGACGTACGCGTAGCGAGCCATTCTCCAGCGCTGACGATTCTGAGTTACTACCGAACGAGAACTGACGCTAGGGCGCAGGGGAAGGAGCGCTGGTGGGAATCTTATATTTCGTTATATAAGGATTGTTCGTCCCGTCGTCGGGCTTAAACCAAGGACTTCCGCCCCAAGTATCGAGCTGGAAAGTTCCTCCAGTACCTTGATCAAGATCGCCCTGAGACTGGAGCTGTTGACCAAAACGCAATAAGTACTTCTGCAAAGTAGGAAAATCGACGCTATGCGAGTCAGGAAAGGGCGTTGGTGACGGTGGAACGGCCGTCTCCGCATCGAGCTGATATTGTACTTTCGCTTTCTGGATCGCGTCCAGGCGGTCGGCAATCATCGCTGCTTGTGATTTCTTCATAGAGTCGATGATGGCCGGATAGATAATCGCAGCCAGCGTTGCGATTATGGTCAAAACAACGAGAAGCTCCACGAGCGTCAAACCTCGCTGCCGAGTTTTGCATTTCTTCGGGTGTCGATCTTTCATGCGATTTTCGCATCCAATAATAGTCTTACACAAATGTTTTCTGTTGTTGATCGTGACGAACGCACCCGTTTCTAAACAATCAAATTCCTGCAGGCAATCAGAAAGTACGAGATTAGAACACTTTTATTTATAAGCCAAAAGCCGCTCGCTACCATTATCGATTCTCGATGATGCGAAGTTAGGCAAAGGAGTCACGCGGCTGCTGAAAGACCATAGCAATCCTTGAGATGAACTAGACCGGTCGTAGGCCCGATAATTCGGACCAAATCCCTGACTGCGAGTCGTTTCACCTCGGTTGCCATGCTCTAGGTTCGGATCTAACTCAAAACTCACAATTGCGATTCTTCGGCCGCGGATAGAAGCGTACAATCCTTAATTAGCTGCTAGAAGGGAACGGTCGAAGGGTAGCGCCTCAACGAGCTTATACTTGATTGTCTGAACCGGGTGGCCTGCTCATTCGGACACAGAAATCGTCAGAGACTCTGGCTGGTAGCTCAGGCGAATTGAGAGCCCGGCGGTCGAATTTCCTCCTTGGAACGGAGCGGAAGCGTCGATTCCTGCAGCCACCAGTTTGTTCGGAGATCCGCTTTCATACACCCAAGTATCTTGCAGTCGAAGACGATGTGTTCGTCCGGACAAGTCCGGCACTGGTGGGTTATGATAACTTGGTTCGGTGCTGACAAACCCGACCAGCTGGTCATCGATCCAGAGGAGCCCGTCCGCGGTTTGGTCACGCATGCGGATCTGGACGGCTCCGTTGCGAGCCTTCTTTTCGTTTATAGCTCGTTCATACGCAGCAAGTACGGGCGGCCACTGCTCAGCAGGAATTTGGGCGGACTGCGCAACCGTAAGAGCGCGGTCGTAGCCGGTTCCATACATCAGAGCAAAACGTTTTCCGAGATGGATGAAATAGGAGAGGACTGCGTCCAAAGTTGCCCGCCCGGATACGGAATGGCTCAACTGTTCTGCAGCCCATGCGTCGGCTAATGCCTCATTTCTGCTGTGCAAGGCAAGGTGTCCGTACTCGTGAATGCGAAAAAAGAGAGAGGCACCAGGATGAGCACGATCGATCTCAAGCGCCCGCCTGGGGCAGAGATAAATAGCACCCTGCGGATCAAATAGGGTTGGTTGAAACGAAATACCAATCCCTCCCTTCGTCTTACCGCAATCTTCGCGTACCGGGACATTCTGCAATGAGGGAGGCGGCGTCCATTGAGCCTTTCCACTGTGGCTCACTCCGAAAAGGAAACCAGCAAACCCGAGTACCAGAATATTCTGCGCCAGCCTGCTCATTTCGTTGACGGCCGGTTACAGCGTTCCACGGCACGACAAACCCCTCGCTGCCTGGCACAAGCCATTTCTATATACAAGCTAGTGAAGGAGCAGGGATTTCCGATTTTAGTCATCAAAGGCCGAACCCAGATCCGTGACTGAGCTGTTTCCCGTAAGTTCCAGCATAAACTCCGTACCAATGGGAATATAAAGGTAAAGCCCGTCGCGGTAGATTGCTTGCTTTATCTTTGCGTTGTCCTGTCCCGGTTCATCCTCTTCGCCGGGGAGCCCTTCCTTCTTGTTTTCGTCTAACAATGTTCCCTGCACGCCGATCTGACGGTCCCTCAGGTAGAAGGTCCAACGGCCGCGCCCAAGAATCCGAGCTCGTTCTGGGTCGCAAAACCCTTATCCGACCACTTTCGAACCCGCTGGAATCAATACCTGACCAGAAGTCCCGACTACATCCTCATAAACATTCCCGAGAACCATTACCTTCTCGTCGAGGTTATTGACCGCGCGGCTTACCTTGCATCGAACAGTAACCTCATTCTCGGACTGATCTCTGCTAGGACCGCAGTAGACAGAGAAGAAGCTCATGCCTGGCCAGGGAGTCGGGGCTGGTGATGCCTCCCGTTGCTCTTTCTCAATAATTGTTGATGAACCCGCGTGTTTTGGCTCAAGCGAACGCGCGTGTTCCGTCTCTGCCTTTACTAACAGGATGAGAATGATGTAGGCCAACATGTGTAAGTGGGTTTCCGATTAACGGAAGTTATCCTCTTACATATGGAACTGTGTGATGATCAAGCCCGACGAGCCCTACTATTGTAATTTTCATTCCTCACTCGGTTCATACATCGCATCCAGGGCCCTTGCGATATCGCTGATCCGTTCCCGCATGCCCGGTAACAGGCCTCGACCTTCATGCGCGATCAAAATACAGACCTTGTGTTCCAGAAAAACACTGATTGGAATGTCGGCAAGCAGCGTAACCGCAGCGACCTTTGAACCGCTCAAGCTATTAACAAATTCCCGACTCGCTCGGAGCAAACCGGGAGCGGAGAAGGCGGCATCCAACTGGAACCCTTCGGGCAAATCTCCTCCGATGACCGTTCCGTCTTCCAGCAGAATCAAAGCGCCTTTCACTTTGGGAAAAGCGCGCAGCAGCTTTGCTACCAGACGCGCGTCAAGAAAATCGTCCGTGAGAAAGATTTCCTGAAGACGCTCCAATCCCAAACGTCGGAGGGGCTTATCGGAAATCTGTGTGACCCACTCGGAACTGGTTTTCGGCGCAGTCCATCCTACTGCTTCGGGGCTGGCCCGGATTTCTGAGCCCCGCGAGCTCAATTCGGATTCGCTATCGGCGGGACGCGGACCGACCTTGGGAAGGTTCTTGAACGGATCAGAGCGTGTCTCCGATGATGGCGAGACAGGCGTGGCAGTGGACGGCCAAGTCACTTGAATTGCAGGAGGATTGGGGGGTGTTGATAAAGGTTTTTCACGAATCAATGGAAATTGGCTCAGGTCGTCTGATAATTGAGGCTGATCCGCGGTCTCGGCTCGAGCCGGATTAGATTGAGCGGCTCGCTCCAATTTGAAAAAACCCTCGTCCTCGCGTGCGACTTGAGCAATCGGCGTGTCGAAATCAGTCGGCGGTGCAGTGGGCGACTCTACGTTGACTGCACGCAAGCAATTCTGAAGTTGAAGAACAACGCTCTTCAACGAGACCGGGAGCTGCACATCATCGCTTATTGCCGGTGGAACCAGCATCGGATAATTGCGACGAAGTACACCTGCGGCTATCACCACCCGCCCTTCCATTAAGCCACTGGTATCTCTAAATTGGACGCGAATTTCCGCGAGATCCAAGCTCGGCCAATTCAGAGCGCCGCTGCCGGAATCACCGCCGACGAAATCCTGTGGCCGCAATACGATAGTCTGGTCAGCCAATTCGGCGGCTTCTTCCAAGCTCGGCGAGTTGCCAGTCGCAGCGTCGGTCTGACCTTTCAGGTTCCGGAAGAGATAATTTCCAAATTTAGGTGGCATCGATTTGCTCGCTTTTACAGTTGCTTAGCAGATTCTGAATGAGAAACGAAGAATATCGGCCAGCTTTCCGTCGCAAAAAATATGGCGTTAGCCGGCAAGATGATTGAGTAGAGGTTCATAAGCTAATCTTTGGACTCAATGATGCGCTGGAGGCTGCTGAGATCTTCGTTTTTGTTCGCCCGGTTTTCTTTGCTGTATTCGTGGCAACCTTATTCATCTTCCTGGAGTTTTTCTCGGAATGATCTTTACACAATTTAGATGCCGTTCCCGCTGCTTGTTTATTCATTTTGCGCTGGCGCGGTTGTGAAAATTCAGTTCTGCTCTCTGCGGTTTGGCGCGATATGCGCGTCGCTCGCTTTCTCCTGGCGGCTCCATCCGATTGATTTGATGGCAATGTATTAGGCGATTCACTCGTCGGGAGAACCGGTTGAGATCCGGGCACCTCCTTTGAGATGCCAAGGGGCGTGGGGGATAAGGGGTCCACCGAACGACGAAAGAGCTTGGAAAAGCAAAACTTCTGGGAGATCCATCCAGCGGCTCGACTCAATCTCGTCCGGACGACATTGATGATAGCACGCCAAGCATTTGCCAGTGATCGACAAGCGACCGCAATCAATCCTTCGGAGTCGGGATCTCCATGACGATGGCGGTTTTCGCCGGGGGCCCGTGAGTAGTCACGGTGACCATAGCCGCTGCCATCATTCGCTGCAGCGCGCCAAAGCCGGTGCAGACAGGCGACGGCCACCAAACCTAGCCACAGCGATACGGCAACACTGGCGAACGAAAACAGCATGTTCGTTGCTTCTAACGGAATTGTTAGCAACGCACAACAAAACTGTTTTATACAATCGATATTAATGTATCGCTTAAGAACCAGGCAGAGCGGACTATGTCATCGCGGACTACCGGCTTCAACCGGTTTCCGGTTTCTCTTGTTGATCGCTCACTTGGTAGAGGCGCCCTTTCCAGGTGACGCCTTTGCCCAAAGAGCGGCGCAAGCTATTCAAGGCGATAGCTAAAGCGAGCAGGTAGCCGAACGGATGAAACAACACGCTGATCCAGGCGGTGCGATAGCGAAAAGTAATCGAGATGCGGAGCAGTAGTATCAAACCGATTAAGAGCCAGAGCTCTTTGCTGTGCAGCCATGGAACCACGAAAAAAGGCAGGGCGAACACGACGATCTGGCTGAGAACCGAGATCGCAAACGCGGCAAAATCGTTTTCAAAGAGCGGCCACAGGTTTTTGGTAAAGCCTTCCCAGAGATCGGGAAAGGAGTGATACATCCGGCACTGGACGAGCGCGGTACCGTCACAACTGGTGAGGCGCAGCCCTTCTCCGGTGGCAGCGGCGACCGCCCGGGCCAGGGCAACATCTTCCACCAAATGATTGGCGACGGCGGAGTGGCCGCCGATCCGTTGATAAGTTTCCCGACGGATACAGATGAATTGTCCATTGGCAGTTCCGAGGTTTCGTAGCCAGTTTGCTCCCAGCAATCGGGCAAGCTGGGAATTCCGTTGAGCCAAGTACAATAACCAGTGGGGGAGGCACGCGGCAGCAGCAACGAACAGGAACGGAATCATCAATCTTTCAGCAAACGTCCGGGTAATTTGGCGCGTCCAGGCGGTGAGGAGATCGGAGCGTTCCCGGAGCGCGACGCTGATAGCAGCGGAGATGGTGCAGGGATGATGAAGGGTATCCGCATCGGTAAACAACAAAAATTCGCCATGAGCGACCTGGGAAAGCTGATAGCAAGCCCATGGTTTGCCGATCCAATTTGGTGGTAAAGGGCGGCCCGCAACCAGCCTGAATTGAGCGACTGGATCGGTCGAGAATCCGAGCTGCTGCACCAAGTCAGCGGTACCATCGTCGGATTGATCGTCCAAAACGATGCATTCAAAGTGGGGATAATCCTGAGCGAGCAGGGACTGCAGACAGGGGCCGATGCGCCTGGCCTCGTTTCGGGCCGGCACCAGGACCGACACGAGCGGACATTTTTCCGGAACCGGTCCGGACCGCAACCGGACCAGGACCGGCAGATTAGCCATGAATTGCGCCAGCAGCAAAAGCACGATCCCGATCGATCCCCAGAGCCAGAGTTGAATGAGCCAAGACATCGAGCCAGGAGGTTAATAGGGCTGCCTCGCAATACCTGATGAGGCTGTCCGGTGGTAAGGATCAATCGGCGAATTATCCAACGGTTAGTAAAATTGTGTTTATCTAAAATGACACTCTAAGTTGAGATTGGCCCAGCGGGCAACGCAGAATGACCAAAATGACTTAACCGTCATGGGCGGGCGGTTCACAAATGTGAGAGCAATTCGCTGATGGTCTCTCGCGCGAAATCGAATCCATCGTCCCATTGGCTTGCGCGCGGTCCGGCAATGTTCAAGATCTCGACTCGATGGAGCTTACAAAAGCCTCTGATCCGCTCGGCGGCGGCTTCCGGCAAACAGAGTTCGGCATCGATCAGAAGATACGGGCGCTGCAGAAAGAGACATGCCTGCAGTGTCTTCTCCGAACCGCCGGACAGCGACTCGAAATAGAGAATGGCGGTGCCATCGGATTCCGCCACATTCATTAACGTGCGTTCCAAAGGCCCGCCCCGATCGAGCGCAGTGAGCGAATAACGATCGGGAATGATGCCATCTTCAGCCGAGCGCCCGGCTGGACAATAGCCGCCGACGGGAAAGCCGGCTGCCAGTGCCGCATCCAGCGCTCCTCGGTCAACGCCGGTTTGGCCTCCAGAAATAATCCGGATCAAAATCGTCTCTCCAGCAGTTGATCACCTTGAGCAACTGCTAACAGGGTGGCATAAAGAGCGGTAATGGACAGGCTTTTTTCCTTGGCGGCGTTCGCAACAATGTTTCTGACTGGTTGTTCGGTGGTAGAAAATACCGTTTACGATATCCGAGGGCTGCCGCCGGGAAAAGTCGCGATCGTCATCGACCTGACGGATCAGCATGCTTATCTGTACGCCGGGCAGGAACAGGTTCTAAGCGCACCGATCTCCTCCGGCCGGGAAGGGCATAACACGGCGCCGGGGAAATACCACATTATCGAGAAGGACATCAATCATCGATCGAGCGTTTACGGCGCGTACGAGGAGAATGGTGTGATCGTGAAAGAGGATGTGAACGCGCGGAAAGATCCGAAACCGCCAGGGGCCTATTTCGTGGGCGCGCCGATGCCGTACTTCCTCCGGATCTATGGCGGAGTCGGAATGCACCAGGGCTATCTTCCCGGTTACCCGGCATCACATGGTTGTATTCGGATGCCGGGATCGAAAGCGAAACGCTTCTTTGCCGCGGTCAAAGTCGGCACGCCGGTTACCGTGCGGAGATAGGGTTTATAAACCGCGAACGGGCGCTGCGAGGGATCCGTTCCCGACCAGGCACCGAAGCTTGCTCGTTCGCTAAAGCTTCCGCCGGGACAGGTGGTAGCAGTTTATACTGTCGAACGGGTGAATTCTCGACGCCAGGGGGCGCCGTAGCTTGCAAAGACGGCCTCGCGATCCGCGGCGCACGAGCATCCGACGACGCCTACTGCACAGCTACCAAACCCCTGTCCCGCTTTGCCGGATAGGCAGTGCGCCCCCCAGTCAAAACATCTATCGCTTTTGGTTGACGGTTGGCGCCGGGCTGGAAACGTTAATGTTCGTCTTGATCCAGGATTTCAGCAATTCCTGCTCGAAATAGAACTCGTCGTATTTGAGCTGGATATCCTCAATAGTGAGGTTTGGGCTAAAACCGATATACGATGCACTGGTCGCCGCACTCGAACCGTGCATCAGCACACGGCCTCTGGCGTCGGTCAATGTGTAGTTGAAATAGAGCCTGACCGGGTCCCGGCCGCCCCCTTTGTAAAAACGGATCTGCCGAAAATTGGGGCCCAGCCCAGGTTCATACCGACCGCCCAGATCGATATCGGTGAACTGAAAGGTCAGCGTGCAACCGGGCGCTACTTTGGCCAGCGTGGGTCCTAGCTTGGTAGGCATTTCGCGGGCAAATCGGGCAGCGGTCTCTCGCTCACTCCGGTCTTGAACCACAAAATCGGTATAATGCCCTATCGACGTACTGCTCAGCTTCTCCGGGTGATCGTAGGTGATAACTATATTAGCCGGAGAAGCAGCCCAGGCGGAGGAGGCAGTCACCGCCAGCAGCAAAGTTAGAGTTCGCCACAGGCAAATCTTTTTCATAACCTATTAATCTTTACGCACCAGTCTACCGCATTAGACAGATTTCGCATTTGATTTATTCCCAGCTGGATACTCATTTTCACGACGCGGAAACCCTTTGCAAACCGTGACGGTCTAGGATACCGAAGATTCCCGGCTTTATGTATCCCAAAAAGGTCAGCATTTACGATACAACCCTGCGCGACGGTACGCAGGCAGAAGGCATTTCATTCAGCGTGCAGGACAAGATTCGGATCGCGGAAAAACTCGACGCTTTCGGGATTCATTACATTGAAGGGGGATGGCCGGGTTCCAACCCAAAGGACATCGAGTTTTTTGCGGAGGCGAAGAAGCGGACGTGGAAGACGGCCAGATTGTGTGCCTTCGGCAGTACTTGCCGAGCGAATCTTCGACCGGAGGAAGACACTCAAGTCGCGTTGCTGATTCAGGCGGAAACTCCGGTGGTAACTATCGTCGGAAAGAGCTGGCGCTTTCATGTGGAAGAGATCCTGGGCGTTACGGTGGAAGAAAACTTGCGGATGATCCGCGAGACGGTGGCTTATCTGAAGGCCTGCGGGAGAGAGGTCATTTTTGATGCCGAACATTTTTTTGACGGGTACAAGGACGAAGCGGCTCACGCGTTGAAAGCGATCCAAGCGGCGGCCGAAAGCGGGGCTGACGTGGTGGTTCTTTGCGATACGAACGGAGGAACGCTTCCGCACGAGATCGAAGGGATCACGCGATCGGTGGTTGAGGCGCTAAGTGTGCCGGTTGGCATTCATACCCACAATGATTGTGAGCTGGGGGTGGCGAACGCGCTGGCCGGATTGCAGGCAGGCGCCGTCCAGGTGCAAGGCACGATAAACGGATACGGTGAACGGACCGGGAACTGCAATTTAACGAGCGTCATTCCCGTTGTGCAGCTCAAGCTCGGAATCGAGGTTGTGCCGGATCTGCGGAAACTGCGGGAACTATCGTTATTGGTCGATGATCTGGCGAACTGCCAGCACAATGTCCGAGCTCCGTTTGTCGGGGCTACATCGTTCACACACAAGGGAGGACTGCACGCCAACGCGGTAATAAAATTGGCAAAGAGCTACGAACATATTGCGCCGGAATCGGTCGGCAATTTTCAGCACATTGTCGTCTCGGAGCTATCGGGACAAAGCAATATAATTGCTAAAGCGCGCGAGCTCGGGTTTGCCTTGGAGAAAGGTTCGCCGGCGGTGTCGGCGATTTTGCGGGAAGTCAAGCGACTCGAACACCTCGGTTACGAATTTGAAGCGGCCGAAGCATCATTGGAATTATTGATCCGCAGGGTCTTAAGCAATCCGGAACCGCTTTGGGAATTGTTAGAATATCACTGCACCTATATCCGCTCGGTGCGCAATCGGTATGAGACCTGCGAGGCGACCGTTAAATTGCGCGTTGGCAAGGAGAACTACTACATGGTGGCGGAAGGCGATGGGCCGGTAAATGCACTGGACGCAGCGTTGCGGAAGGCCTTAAAGCCGGTCTACCCGGAGATCCAAAAGATCACGCTCGACGACTACAAAGTCAGGATTATCGGTTCACACGTCGGTACTGAAGCGCGCACGCGGGTATTGGTCGATTCAACCGACCACCATGAAAACTGGCGCACGGTTGGCGTTTCGGATAACATAATCGAAGCCAGTTGGTTAGCGTTGGTGGATAGCTACGAATATAAATTGCGGCGCTCCTGACCTCCTCACTTAGGCCGGGTAGTCCGGTTTTCATTAGTCCTTAACTCTCTTTATGGCGTCGCTTACTTTGCTCGGCACTGCGCCGGGATATCCTACGGCGAACAAAAACCATACCGGCTTATTGCTGGATACAGGCAGACAGAAGATCTTGATCGATGCCGGAGAACCGAGTGCCCGTACTCTGATTGAAATCGGAGTCGACCCGGCCGATCTCGATGCGATCGTGATAACGCATGGTCATTCGGATCATACCGCCGGTTTGCCGATGATTATCCAGGCGGCATGGATAGTCGGCCGGCAAGCATCGCTTCCCATATTTTTGCCAGCGGAACTGATCCACCCACTCCGGAACTGGTTGAGCGCATCATATATCGGTCCGGATTTCTTGCCTTTCGAACTTCGCTTCCATGCCTGGGAAGATGGGCCGGTCCATTCGGTTGGTGATTGCGACTTTACGCCGACACCGACGACTCACCTGCAAGCGTTGGTCGATCGGTTCGGTAATGGGCGATTTCACGCCTTTAGCCTGGGGATCCGGCATTCGGACTTCAGGTTTGTTTTTTCTGGAGATATCGGAACTCCGGCCGACCTAGCCAAGCCACTCAAAGCTGGGACAGATCTCTTGGTGTGCGAGATCGCGCATGTCGAGCCGCAAGCGCTCTTTGACTTTCTTTCTTCGCGCAAAGTTACTCGACTAATCTTGACTCATGCCTCGCCAGAAATCGCTGCAGAAATTGACACCGTGCTGACTGTTGCGCGTAAATCGCTTTGCCAAACGGAAGTTTTATATGCCGCTGACAAGATGAAGCTGGAGTTGCAGGGCGCCTGAGCTCTCCAGGAACTTCGTACTCGACGAGACAGACGGTCCAAATGGTTGCCAGGGCTAGTGCACCAAGTCTGAGGCTCGTGTAGCCCCCAGCATTCGGGGCTAGACGAGCCTCAGACTTGGTGCATTAGGTGACGAGCGAGATTCGGAGTTGGCTGGCGGCATGTCGGAGGGGGTGATCTCTGGTCCAGAGCCTGGCTTGAGAGACAAGTGCTGAGCCGAGAAGATGAACATCGGTCCAGCCAAGGCCTCGACCCGAAAGGCGCCGATCCTCGAGGAGGGCAAGCGCTTCGGCAGAGGATACTTCGACTACGCAAGGTAGTGCGAACCAAAGCGAAAGAAGCTCCTGGCGATTGGGGATCATCCCACAGGCAAGCTCACCCAGCACCGCCGGATGCATGACAACTTGGGTGCTTTTCAGCAGAGCGACGAGATTTGGATCGGAACGATGGAGATGATCGATCCAAACCGAGGTGTCGACAAGGACGCGCATTGCATTATTTGGAACTTCGCCTTCTCCGGCCTGCTTTTGCCGTCGGTGCGGTCCCGACGAACGCGCGTAAGCGCGTCCCTCGCCTGATTGCAAGCGTGCCTCATCGCTCGTTACGAAGATGCATTCTTCAGTGATTTATCTGCCGGCGGCGATTACGGATAAAAATCGTAGAATAAAGATATATTTTTATTTTAGGTTATTGCATCTAATCGCATATATATTACAACTCTTTTCTAACGTGTTTTTAACTCTCGGATTAGGTCCACGAATTCCTTTGACCGGCCCCTTTGTCGCCGCTTGCGTTGGCATTTTTGTGTCGGATACGTATCCCGATTCGTGGCTGGTCTTTGCGGGCCTGTTTTGTCTATTTTGTCTGGTCGCTCTGGTCTGGCGTAAAACGCTGTTCACGCTCGCAGCCACGATCCTCTTTTTTGCTTTCTGGCACCCATTCTTAATCGCTCACGACCAAGGCTTTCAGCTGCCACTTATGACCGGATTGAATCGCCATGTTCACCGTTGCATTCTCTGCGCGCAATCTGACTCGACCCCATTTCGCTGGGCCAACCAAACCAAACAGCGGTTTCATGCAGAGATCCGCGAGGTTGATAGTTTTCCGGCCCAATTTCGAGCCTCGATCGAGCTGAATGGAAGCCCTATCCAGTACGGAGACACTATCGCGGTAGACGGGCGCCTTGCATTGCCAGAGGAACCGCTCAATCCTGGAGAATTCGATTACCGTAAGTTTCTGCAACGGCAGAGCGTCTATGTGGTTCTTCAAGCAATTTCTGGCAGCAAAACTCAAATCCTTTCGCGCGGAGGTGCCAACCCGCTCGTCGGATTTGCTCTTCGACTTCGCCACGCGATCGAGAGCATTCCAGTTGCCTCGCTAGAGGATGACCCTCCCATTCAGGGGTTGATTCGGGGGATTCTCTTTGGTGATCGTTCGACCATTCCGCCGGCTATCCTGGATGAACTTCAGGATACGGGGACGCTTCATTTGTTCGTGATCGACGGATTGAAAGTAACGTTGCTGGCCGGAATTTCCTGGGCGGTCATGCGAGTAACCAGACTAGGTCGCCGTTGGACGATCATCCTGATTATTCCTCTGCTTCTCTATTGTGCAGGAACGGGCCTTTCGATTGCTAGTCTCCGAGCGACTATTATGTCCGCTATTCTGCTATTTGGGGTCGCTCTAGAGCGCCCAGTGCTGGCTAAGAACGTCCTGTCAGGTGCCGGATTGTTTTTGCTTTGCTTGGATCCACAGCAGCTCTTCCAACTCGGTTTCCAGCTCTCATTTGTTACGGTCGCCGCACTGACTATCGCGGCCAAACCGCTGGCACATCTCTTCTCTCTTCCCGTCCGCCCTGATCCCTGGATTCCGCAGCGTCTGCTGCATCCGGCATGGCGGGCGTTTTCTCGAATTGCCCAGCACGGATGCGAGCTGCTATCAGTTTGTTCTGTCTGCTGGTTTGCGACGCTACCGTTCGCCTGGCTGATTTTTCATCGTATTTCCTGGTGCAGCGTCGCCGCGAATTTCGCGACCGTTCCCATAGGCGCCTCGATGTTGGCTCTCGGGATTTCATCCATTCTGGCCGCCCCTTTCTGTCGGTGGGCGAGTGTTTGCCTCAACAATACAAACTGGTTGCTCGGTCACATGTTCCTCGCTGTGGTGAATATGTTTAGTGCGTTTCCGTATCAGAGCACGAACGTCAGTAAACCAGGAGTGCGGAATCATCCGAAGCTCGTGATACTAGCTGCGGGGAGATCCAATAGCATCTATCTGCACGCAGGAGGCGCTGACGCTTTTATTAACC
>Ga0209647_1002335_pt1 | contig 15413 bp, 20 predicted proteins | sample GraSoi_2013_60cm_FD_185827 | JGI IMG/M metagenome (GOLD analysis project Ga0209647, IMG submission 185827) | Grasslands soil microbial communities from the Angelo Coastal Reserve, California, USA - Sample 9_17_2013_60cm (SPAdes) (version 2) | ecosystem: Environmental > Terrestrial > Soil >...
CGGGAAGACTTTCTGCCACGATTGTGAATCTCCAGGATAACGCCGTACCGACGGACGTCATAGATAATGCTGCTCTCCAGATTCGCTTTGATGCTTTCAGAGAAGCTTCCCTCGAATACGCGCAGGAACCCGTTCGGGCCGAAGACTGAAGGGTCGTATTCGGTTTGGCCGCTTGCTGTAAAATCCCAAGTATCGAAAGTCTCGGCGTTGGGCGCAACCGTATAGGTCCGTGGTCCGATCTGACCATCGCCGGAGTAAACTTGATACACCGCAGCGGCTTTACCAGTGTTACCGAAATTGATCTTCACCTCGCGATCTGCCAAATCGGCATGTGCGCGGACATGCAACTCATAGGGTACGGCGCGCGAAGGACGGACGCCCGGCTCCTGCACCGGCAGCGCCTGATTGACCGGCGGAACCGGAACGTAATCCGGATGCCTGGTGTTATCCGGCGGAATGTAAGCAATGGTACTGGGCAGCGGAACCTCTGCGCTGTTGGGCGAAGTGAAATTAAAGGCAGATGTGAGGTCCCCGGCCACCGCGCGACGCCAAGTGGTGATGTTGTTTTCTCGTAATCCGGGATATTGCGCCCCAAATCGCCGTTCGATAAATCGAATCAGCGAGGTGTGGTCGAGCACTTCCGAATTGACCCAGCCGCCCTTGCTCCAAGGCGAGATGACAACCATGGGCACGCGCACGCCTAATCCGTACGGACCGGCGGCGTATTTCGGACTTCCTGGAAAGATTTCGTTGGTTGTGTCGATTGTGGATATACCTTGGGCTCGGGATTGCGGCACGGTCGGTGGTACAACGTGGTCAAAGAAACCGTCGTTCTCGTCATAGGTAAGAAAGAACGCCGTTTTGCTCCAAACATCTGGAACATCGGTCAACGCATCAAGTATCTGCGAGACGTACCAGGCGCCGTAATTCGCGGGCCAATTTGGATGCTCCGTGTACGCCTCTGGTGCGACCACCCAGGAGACTTGCGGTAATGTTCCGGTCGCAACGTCCTGTCGGAAAATGTCGAATAGAGTTCCTCCCGCCAGGATGTTAGTTCCGGTTTTCGCTCCGTCGTAAAGCGGACTTCCCGGTTGCGCGTTTTGATACTGATGGAAATAGAGAAGCGAATTGTCTCCATAGTTGCCGATATAGGCGTCGCTGGTGAAACCCCATGATTCGGCGGCAGTCAAGCCGAGGCCAATATCCTGATAGATCTTCCACGATACGCCCGCCTTTTGCAGAAGCTCTGGATAGGTCGACCAGTCGTAGCCGACTTCGGCATTATCGACCACGGGACCACCTCCGCTCCCATCGTTGCCGACCCAGCCTGTCCACATGTAGTACCGGTTCGGATCGGTTGGCCCCAGCAACGAGCAATGGTAGGCGTCGCAAATCGTGAATGCATCAGCCAAAGCGTAATGGAATGGAATATCGCTTCTTACCAGGTGTGCCATCGATGTAGTGCCTTTGTTCGGCACCCACTGGTCATATTTGCCTTCGTTCCATGCTCCGTGCGTGCTTGTCCAGTCGTGTGGAAGGTCCTCGATAAACTGGAGACCCAGATTGGGTGCGCCTGGATGGAATGGCAATAGATAGTTGTTACCATTAGGCTGGTACCATACGGGATTGCCATCGGGCAGACTGATCGTACGCGGATCGCCATATCCGCGTACGCCTCGCAGCGTGCCAAAGTAATGATCAAAAGAACGGTTCTCCTGCATCATGATGACGATATGCTCGACGTCAGCTATGGTGCCGGTCCGGGAGTTTGCGGGAATTGACAACGCCCGACTGATGCTAGCCGGGAAAGCTGCAGAAACTGCGCTACTCATTAGCAGTTGGATGAACGTACGACGGTCAGTAGCCATGGCTCAATGCGTTTGTTGGACATCTGTTTCCGCTTGTGCGACGAAAGCGTTACGTTTTTCAGAAGCTTTTGAAAAGCTAACAGTGTGTTACCAAATTTTGGCAAAGCGGGTCTAGCAGGCGTCGTCGGAGTGGCGCTGCTTTTGAAAACAATGAAACGCTGCACTAGTGACCAGGAACGAACAGGCAAGGCCTGAGGGCATCGAAAAATGGGTAAACGCTATTTGCGGAAAATGCGCTTCCTAGATCAAACCCCTGGTCTGCTCTAGGGGTGTATGGATGCACCTGCTGCGCCGAATCAAGGCCGACTTACCGCTGCCGAAGAAATGGCTTCTAGACGCCAGGGAGCAGGAAGAGGATGACTTCTACCGGCGGGTCATTCAAGGTCTTTGAGCGGCTTCAGCCGCTGACCAAGGAGGGCTTTCAACTGATTGTGAACATCGGCGGTGAAACCGACCGACCCTACGTCGGTTGTCAAATTTGTTTGCTCCGCGAATCAGGTACGCCAAATCGTCGAAACCAGCGCCCTGATTCGGCTAACAAAACGTTCGAGGCAAGACCGGGGCAACCAGTGACAATCCAAGGGCGTTCGTTCCTCGCTTTGCTCGCCCCTGTTCGGCGCCCGGGGGCGAACATTTCCGCTGTGAAGGCACCTGGACGCCCAGACTCTCGAGGGCGGCCCCTAGAATCACCTCCGATCCCGTCAAATCGCTGTCGAATCGCGATTTGGCCTGGCGGTTGCTTACGCTCATCGGTGCAGAAAAAGGATCGCGATTGCGGCGATAATACCCAAAGGGACGAGGATGAAGAGCGCGATCCGCATGCCAATCGCAATGCCGTTGGCAAGCGGGTTACGACCGGGTGGCACAGCCACGAGTCGCGTGAGCCATTCGTCGAGTTTCATGGTTTCTAGTCACTGGGGCGGTGCTTGACCGAAGGCATTGAAGTACGTCCAGAACTTTATTGCCAGGCCATAAATCTCTGGCGCTTTGTTTCGAATGTCGAGCGCGACGGCCTTCAATTCAACCGGGTCGTGACCTTGCGAGTTTACGGTGTACAAACCGCTAGGCCGTAGCTTGCGCTCATCGTTCTTTCTATTGCCGTTTGGTTAGGAGTCAGACAGTTTCGTTAACAATGTGGGATAATCGATGTATCCCTTCGGTCCAGATGCATAGACCGTTGGCCAATTGATCTCGCTGAGCGGCGCGCTGGTTAGAAAACGTTCCGCTAGATCCGGATTCGCAATATAGGGCCGGGCAAACGCGACGGAATCCACTGTTCCTGCTGCAATCAAGCGATTGGCGCGTTCTTGGGTCATGTCAACGTTAGCGATAAAATGCCCATTATACACCCGGCGAAAGTGATCGAACATGCCGTCGCCTGCGAGGCCTTCAAGCGGGGTCCCTGTAAAGTCCGATGTAGCGCCCATCATTAGCAAATGCGCCAGACTGTAGTCATTAAACGTCTTTATGACGTACTCCATACCCGGCAGCGTATCAGCGTTGTCCATTTGTTCCTATTGCGCTCCCGGCGCTCTGTACAACGCGCTCATCTTCTTTAAAGCTCGATCTCCGTTCATTTAGCGCCGCCTTCCGTGCATCACGTTGTTCAGCCACGACCACAGAAGGCCAGGATGCAAAAATAGTTTTTTTGGCAGGCGGGCGCACAGGAGCGGCCAGCCGGGGTGATTTAACTTAATCTTCATTCGATGCCGAGGATATCTCGCAAATCGCCCCTAATCATCGCAACGCCGTCGTCAAGCCCGACGCACCTGTCACGATTGACGATCAGATTTCGATCGATCTCTTAGTGATGGAAATCTTTTAAGCGGTTAGTCTGTCGCGATAAGCCGCGCCGGGCTTCGCCAAGCCCAGAAGGGAGGGCTGTGGATTCGACGGTTGATGCTGCCTGCGCTCTTTCGCTGTGTTCCACGATGCTCTTTCCAGCTTCTTTGATACCGGAGGGAGAGATCATGATAGGCGTTCGGCAACATATGCCATTTTCGTTTTTGCCGGAGCTTGAGGGCGACGCCAAAGGGTTCGAGGATTTCTTCCGTCGCGTTGTTGCTGAAGTGAGCTCTCCGCTCGTTCGTTGTTCTCGGGCGCCGGAACATTCTGCCATGCTTTGCCCGATTGATCCACGGAACCGGCTCCTGACGATTTCGGTAAAATTGTAGACGCCCGCTTTCGACAGTCTGTTGCAATCGGAAAAACGCGGTATTTTTCAAGACAACGAGCAGCTCTCCCGGCTTAAGAAGGCTGCTGTCTTTGAGTTTTTCGAAGCGCATTAGTTTCCTTTTGAAAAGAAGCCGCGAAGTGATTCGCGACTTCCCCTACAGGAAATCGGAAGTCCTGAAGCGAAAGCCCATAAGGTCGAGATTTGCTAAATAGGCTCGTCTTCCCCCCCATATTTAAAACGAATGCAACGTTCACAATCAACCGGCGCGACACGAACAGAGCGTTTTACACTTTTCCGAATTCGGATAGACGATTTTCATCGTGTAAAGAAAAGACCGACTATTTGATGCTTGAGGCGCTTAAGTCTCTCGAGATCGACAACACATGTCACTTCATCGGCACTGAACATCCTCTCCACAGCCGCTTCGAGGAATTCGATGGTGATGTCTCCAGTGATCTTCCGCCAGATATAATTTCTCGAGAATTTCTCGACCCTCTCCCGATACTCCTTCGGGTCAGCACCCGAGTATTGCTCGAATTCTTTCCCTGAGATGGGGTCGACTTCAATTAATAGAGATAATACCTCCCGTGCTCGACAAGCCGGAATCTCCGAGCACCCTCTCATAGTAGCCAGGTCAAAACGCGGGTTCATTTTATAACATTTCCTCCATCTACGAGAGAGCGAGCAGACCGCGTCAAAGAATTGTTAACTCCTGGTCGGGTGTTCGTCATGAAGCAGTGACGGCTTCGAGGGAGACACGGGATCGAGCTGAGCGATCCATATTCAACATATTATCTCTTACCTGTAAAAAAAGGCCCCTCCTCTACTTATGTTGAGGAGTGGCTCCGTCCAGGAATTTAGCATAACTCCTTTCCTTCTTCTTAGCTAGTTCCCAAGAGAATTCCAAAAAATGCGGGAAAGGTTAATTCGTCGTTGTCCGCTTTTGAAAGCCGACGCCGCCCGATTAGGCGTTTGCCTATTGCATAAATAACTAATCTTATCTCTTCTTCCCAGAGGATGGCAGCTGGTTCGATATAATGTTGTAAGCGCCAGGGTACCGAGCCTCGACCTGTGCTTTCGCGCCCGATTGATTTAACGCTTCGATTTTGACAGTTCGCGGACCGGTGCCTTTGGACGCAAAGTAGATACTGTATAAGTTCATATCAGTAACACATTTCTCCAGATAATTATTTAACGGCCCTCGATCTTTCAGCGGCTATAGCGAACGAGCGTAGTCCGGTGCTCCAACCGTCAGTTTTCATAAATCCCGTTCTTTCATCGTTCCATCCCTCGTTCCTGTGTCTGATTCATGTTTTTTCGTTTCTGGTTTACCGCTGACGATGAGGGACGTGATACCAGTGGGCGACTCGCGCCTTCTCGGCGGATTTGTAGCCGTGCCCTGGGCGTCGTCGATCACCTTGCCCTCGTTGTCTAGGATGCGGTAGCGGGTCTCAGTTATCTTTTGCCGTCCGCCCTCGTATTCCTCCGTCCGTTTGACCTGGTATTTTTCGATGCGCATAAGATGATGCGCATAAGATTATTTCCCGGCGGTGGCCTTACGTTCCTCCGCCTTGCGTTTACGAGCCTCCCGGGCTTTTAGAGTGCGGGCCTTGGCCGTCGCCGAGCCGCGCACCATCTTGGCGTTGGCCCGGCGGGCGAGGTCGGCGAAATAGCGGGAAACGGATTTAGGTATTGGTTTTTCGGTCATAAGATTCCTGTATAATTTGTTTAGATTGGCCGAGGCGATAAGCTTCCGCGTCTTTCCTTTTACGGAAGTAATCGATTAGGCACGCCTCGAACATTTTCAGGAGTTTAGGAAGCTCGTCCGCCGTAAAATTTTTCGATAAGTGGTCCTCCTGCATCGCCCAGTAAACCTCGAAGCGCTCCCGAAAGCTCCTCCGAATCTTACGCACTACTGGAGGGAGCGAAGAAGAACGACGCGCCGGGCGTGCGGCGGACTCTAGCAAACTCTCGACCGGTTTTGCGCCGGTTAAAATTTTTGCGATCCGGCCCGAACTCCGCTGCAAAACCGGCACCTTAAGCTCTAACAATTGGTCGAGGAAAGCGGCCTTCTCTTGCTCGGAAGCTTCCTTGCCCGCCTTTTTAAAGGCCCGGCGGATCTTGCTAACTAAGAGGGGATCGTAAACATGCATAATTTCTGGGGTTTCGTTCATAAATTATTGGTTAAGTGTCAAAGTGACGGGCAACCATTGGATTGCGCAAGGCCGCCGTAATGGCCGCCTCTAAAAGCTGGCGCTGCTTTTCCTCCCGGGTTAGCACCGAGGGAAGCGGCTCGGGGAGTAACTCCTCCAATTTTTCCCGTACGATGTCGAAGATTAGCTTCTGGCTAAGTGCCTCGCACTCCACGGCCTTGTACTTCCTATGTGGCCTATAGCGGGTGTCGACCTTGTCTATCGGGGTTAGCCCGTAGAGAGCGACCTGGTCTTCGGTAACGGCTAACCGCTGCCAGGATAACCAATCGACGCCCCTTATTTTCTCGACGGTCTTCCGGGAGTGGGCTTCGATGTCATTCCCGGCTTTGTCGTGGTCGCCGAGGTAAAGCACGTTGCCGATAACACCCCGGTCTAAGAAAGGCTTAACCTTGGTATGGAAGAAACCGGTGCATTGCCCGTTGGTAGCGGCTAGGAGGGCGCGGTATTCGTCGCTTAGCGGGCGTAAGGTACCGGCGAGAGAACGGCTTTCGGTTAGGATAAGCGGATAGCTTCGGCTCCAGTAGTCGAGCTGCACATTGTAGCGGAGCATGGCTAGCAAGCCATCGGCGAGATTGAGCCAGCCGGTATCGTCATTGATAAAGCGGGTCTCGTCCACGATGTCGTCCCAGGGGATTTCCTCCCGTTCGCGAAGGGAGGTAAGCGCGTCGGAAACGTCGTCCGCGTCCGGCATGCTTCCCCGGGGTGCCTTCGGGTCCTTCTTTTTAAAGGCTAACCCGAGCATTTCCAATTCGTAAAAAAGGAAGCGTCCGTTGGTCGGGAGAGTGCTATCGGCCTGGTGCTTTGCATGAAGATCGAGCAGGGCTTCCCGGAGCCGCCCGATCATGGTCGGCTTATTCTTCGGTATGCCTTTAGGCATGGGTATCTCTACCTAGCCCGGTGCGGGAAAACGCGCCTACGGGGCTCCTGCGCATTCACTTTTTCGGGAAAGATGGGTAATTTACCGGTTTCGGGGGTTTTCCTCATTTTGAGAATCTCAGGATGAAGGACTTTCCTTTCGCCGCGCTCTCGGCGCTGCTCATGGGTTTACCTTTCTGCTTTGTGATTTGGTTTTATATCGCAAGGGGGATTTCAGGAGTATCGGCTGCAAGCAACGTGTCGAGGTAGCGCTTAGCCTCCTGCATGGTTTGGAAAATGAGATTCCTTGGGTCGAACCCTTTAGCCCACCCGGCGCAGATTACGAATATTAGAGCGCATTCGCCCTGTCCTAGGGGACGAATCGCTACATACCCTGCCGGGTCGACGTGATCAGCATCCATGTCGCACAATCCCAGTTCGCATTGATAGAAGCCGTCATCCCACTGCCAGCCAGCATGCTTGTCCGGGTCATAAGGTGCGGGCCAGAAGTCTCTCGCGTTCTCTCTAACCGAGTTAGGGATGTAGGAGCCGACATAGGGGCACAACCGTTTCAGTTTTGCTCTGATTTCATTGGAGATATTGTTCATTTTCGAGTTTTGCAGAATCTTTATAGGTTCGTGAATGCTGGGATGGTAACCCCGGAGTGAGAAAATGTTAGCCGGAGGGAGAATTTTGCTTTGCCCGGGTTTGAAGAGAGGGTATGTTGCCATTATCATCGATTTCTTAAGCCCAGCTTTTCCTTGCCCGGGAAGCTGGGCTATTCTTTTTGTCGTTTTGTGAGTAGAACGTACATCCAACGTTAGTTGCCGGAGTTTAAGGGCAATGTTATGCCTCTCTCTTCGAGCCAGACTACATTAATTCCGGCGTTGCCATGAACATGCGCGTTGTTACCGAGGGTGACTGAGGGGTTACCATTTTGATTTAGTACCCTCGCTCTCGGCGTCCTTGCCGAAGCGAAAGCCGGAATAGGTAATTGGGTCGCCATAGTTAGTGTTGCATGTAGGTGGTAGAAAGATGGATAACCGTCCGCTCGTGTTCGCTTGCCCCGGGGCGTAGGTAAAGGATTTCTAGGCTTTCCCCGTCCACGGCCCGGAGCACGAGACCGATGCCCATACGGCATTTTGCCGCAGGTTGACGAGGGACGGTTAGCTAAGGCCTTCTGCACGCTTTCTTGCACGCCGGGCTCCTCGTTATCCGGATCGGGCTCGGGACGGAGATAAGGGAAAAGACCGAAGTCGAAGTTAAAGTCGTTAGACAAAGGGTTTTTAAGTATACAGCTAACAGTTAGTGAGCAAAAGTCTCTTGCCGCGGTTTGCGAGGTAACATGTGGTAGAGGGCTTGCTCCCTTGTCATGCGCGAACTGCTAGCGCGAGCGTTTACCTCTTTTACGAGCTGGTTAAACCTAGCCCGGCACATTTCCCGGTCGTTAAGGTAACCCTCCTCTTCCTTTACCTCGCTTAGTAAAAGCGCGAAATGGCTAGCCACGTCGTTAGCGGTAATCGGTAGAGCTTTCTCGCGCCGGGCGGCGCACCTTGCCCTGGTGCGGTAATAGGTCTTCGCTAAGATTTCCCACTCCCTCGGGAAGACCGCCATAAAGAGCTTCTGGAACCGCGTCCAGAAGGCCTCCGTCTCCGCTTCGTAAAGGTCGAGGAGAGCTTCCGCACTCTCTAGCCGCAGCCCTTCCCCTAACCAGCGCTTAAGCGAGCTGTAGGAGGCGTATAAGAGCGGGAGAGCGGTGCCCGTGCTTTGGTAATCGAACTGGAGACGGTTAACCAGGTGGCGGATGGCGAAGACCGCCATCCTACGGAATGTCTGGTAGAAGGAGAGGAAAGGGGCGGAGGACTCCGCTCTCGCGTAGTCCGAACTGGCGAGGGTCTTATAGAGGGGCTTATACCAGTGGCCGAAGCCCTTGCACTGGAGCTGGGCGCGGAGGGTCTCGCCCCCCTTTAACGCGAACTGTAAGTCGAAGTCGCGCTCCCAGTCGCTAAGGTTGCCCGCCCAGGTGCAGGCGAGTTCACTATAGCGGTGGTAGGAGGTTTCGGTATAGGAGATGTGGACGGTCGGTAGGAGCTGTATATTCGTGAACTGGTAGGCGAGGCCGTCCGCCCCCTGGCGAAACATGCCGTGGAAGGAAGGGGGCGGGAGATAGGTAGTCGGGGTTTGGTTTACGAGGAGGCGGAAGAAGGTGCGAAAGGAGTTGTATTCCTTGCGACTATCCGAGCGGCGGGTGACGTCGTAAGCCTCGGCGCAATAGTGGGTCCCGCGCTTGCACGCCTGGCCGACGGTGCCGCCGCTTTTCTTCACGAACTGTTCGTAACGGTTGCGCTCGGTGCACTTAGCTACGCGATGTTTATCCTTCTTTTGCGCCTTGGCCCATTTGCACTTTGCCACGGTCTTCGGATGGTTCAAAACTTCAATACATTGTTTCCGGGTACGGCTTCCTTTTGGGAGATGTAGGATAAGATCTTCGGGTCTGGGATCTATACATTTGCTCGTAATTTTGTCGGAACCGTGAAGGTCAAAAATCGGAACATCCGGGCGCAAGCCTAAGTTGTGCAGAACTTGCCTAAGTCCTTCGGGGGTTCGCCGTGGTTTAAGATCTTGCGGCGTCAGTTCGTTGGCGTCGCCGTCCCCATGGAGGGTTTCGGAATAGGCGTTGCGGGTGCGGGAAGTGTTGTTCGGCGAACCTACAGGGCTAACAAAATCCGAAAATACGTCGGAGGGTGAATTTTGCTTGCCGGCGGAATGAAAAACGGTACCGTGCACGTGCTACTTTTGATTTAGCCCAAGCGAAACTTTCGTCGGGATCGCTTGGGCTTTTTCCTTTGCGGCAGATAACTACCGGTTCATCGGAAAGTTGGAGTCTATGCGGGGTTTTCTCTTCGCCTCCTCCCGCCTTGCGCGGACCTTGGCTTCTAATTCGGGATGCTCCCGAAAGGCGGCCACGATGCAGCGACGCAGCTTCTTTTCGGGCAAAAATTCGTAATCGGAGGGGAGCAAGCTAAGCAGCTCCTTCCTTAAATCCTCGTGCTTAGGCATTCGACAAATAACCACCGATGCGTCGCCGCGACGCGGGCGCTAGCCCTAGCCTTCTCCGTGCCCTTTCTTGCAGCTTGGCCGCGCCGACCTATGGTCCGGAAGTATTCCGAGATGTCCATTCCTTTATAGAACGAACATGCGTTGCGGCGACGAATAGCGACAACATTTGCAAAGCATGTAGTTACCTCCTTGTTTCTTTTTGCGGGGCGGGAGGTTGCCTCTTTGCCCCGCCCCCGTCCAGCAAAAATGTTCTTGCCAAAACTGGAGGAATTTTTGTACACTGGCTTCGCAGGCGCGAAGCCTGTATTACAAGTGATTCTCCAGCCGCACCGGGGGCTTGATCGTTCCGATGTAGTCCTCAATGGTGGGGCGGCATGAAAAGAAAAGCAAAACCCACTTTCCGCTCTACCCTCGAAGGACAATTCGTGTTCGCGCACCTGGCGCATTACGTCGTCGAGCGGATGCAAAAGAGCGGCGTCTCACTTCCGCAATTCGAGGCCTCCGGCTTCGATCTTTCCCTTATCGGCATCAACAAACGCACGGCTCTGCAGGAGTTGCAGCCCCGCATACCGAAGGCGCACTTGTGGTACTCGGACCACGGCGACAGCGTCCGGGTCTATCTAAGCTGGGCGCTCTTTTGGCCTGTGATGCACAACAGGTTGGTATACTTTTTTCGCAAACATCACCCGGACGGTGGGGCATTGATACGCTGCATTGCCGAATGGCCGGGGACGGTAAGCAAAGACGGACAACGGCTTATCCCCCCGGCGATACCTCCCTGCCCGGGTTACGGTATTACCCCCGTCCAGCAAGCCGCGGCTAATCCTGATCCAGCCCCACCCCCTAACGCACAAGGGGTACCGTTATCAAGCGTATTCTCAAATAGTGATAAAGAGGGAGCGGCATGAGCAAAATCAAGATTAATAGAGTCGACACCTATACCGAGGAAGGCAAGCTTCACTTCGTCGTCCCTGAACATTGTCTAACTCCTCAACAGATCCAGATGACGATCCGAAGACTCCTCGCAGATCTAAAGACCTGCCAAGAGCACCCCCCAACAAAAAAGGTGGAGAGGCTGCCAGGTGATCCCCCACTAAGCGCGGTGATCTTTTTCCCGCTCGCCGCGTTTTCTCCGTTCTCAACTAACTCACCGAACACTCTGTAAAATCTAGAGGAAAACTAACAATCAACTTGTCCGAGACGTTACCCATGGGTAACGCCGAAGCCTAATAATCCCCACTATGGAAACCCTTCTTTCGCATACAACTGTTTATAAACCTGCGAAAGCCGACTATAGCCAGTACACGAGCATCCTCGATCAGGTCCGCCGTGATCTAGACAAAATTGACAAAGCTATATTCCGCCTCGGGCGCAACCTAGATAATATTAAAAGGCGGCAACTCTACCTGTACGGGGACTATACCACCTTCACCGAATTTTGCACGCAGGAGTTAGGCAAGAGCCGACAACAAATCTTCCGGGTGATGCAAGGCTACGATACCATGCGGGCCTTGCTAGAAGCCGGAATCCCCGAAAGCGATTTGCCTTCTACGGAGCGCCTATGCCGGGAGATGCGCAAGCTCGATCCGGAGGTGCAGGCGGCGGTGTGGAAGCTCGTGCTTAAGCGATCCCGTGCCCAGGGCAAGGCTCCTACCCGGGCCGACGTACTGGAGGCGGCGGTAGAGGTAGACGGCTCCTTAGAAACCCGGGAGCGGCAACAGAAGGAACTGTTGCAAAAGATCGAGGGCGCGGGTCGGGCGCTCAAGGTCGGGCTTTCCATCGACACCCTTACCCCAAGTTTCCGCTTTCGTCTTATCGTGAGCCTGAGCGAAATCGCCGAAACGGTGCAATCGCTTATGGCGGCTTTGCGTAGCCAAGCCTTAGCGGAGGCCAACCCCAGCGATGACGAAGAGCAAGTACACGCGGAATCCGAGCAGCCCGAAGAACCCCAATCCCAAGACGAACCGCCGAATATGGAGGAAGCCTCCGAGCAAAGCGTACAATTGCTATGATTACCAATCTGTCGAATTTCGCCTACGGCACTCCCGGCTCCCTTTATATCCAAGCCTTCAGCGACCGTCCCATGCGGGAGCGGGCTTACATTACCTTCCTTGCCAAGAGCCTACTCTCCCGGGAACCAGACCTTTTAATCTATCACCTCCGACCGAATCAGCTGGAGCATTTTCAACGGGCATTTCCGGCTATTAAATTCTCGACCGATGGCTTACTTGCCCTTTTACCTTACCCGTGGAGGAGCGGGCCCGCACCGGCTACGCCGTGCTGGGCGAAAATGGAAAAATCGCCGTCCTCCTACCTTTAGAGGTGGGGGAAAGAATCGCTCAGGCTGTACTGCCAAAGTAAGAGCAATAATGCGGGCGATCTGTTTTCGATCGCCGTATTTCCTAGAACCTTCTTGAAGTGGCCGTCGCGCAAGAAAAACTTCGTTTAGTGTTAGCTGGATTGCCCCGAAGAAAGAGAAATCCGGCCGGAATTAACGTTATTAACCAAATGGAAGAACGAGAAGAACAATATTGGAGTGAAGAAGACATCACAGATGAAATCCGGGCCAGCCTCAAAACTGTATATGCCAATCCCGATCCGGGCAGGTGGGCCTGGGACGAGGGCACATGGCGCTGGGAAATTTCCTTGTACAGCGACGAGAAGGCTGACGGCGAGGGCTACGTGTACATCGCGCCGTGCGAAAATGGAAAGCCATTCGAATATGCAACAGTGCCGGGCCGCTGGCATGACGAATGGGTAATAGGCAATATCTGTCCGAAGGATATTTATATCAGGGGCACGCTCCAAGAAACTAAGGACGTGCTTGACACCTTAATTAGACCGACTCCTGAAATTCCAACTTACTTGTCCTTGTATATGACTATACAAGCACGCGCTCCTGTGATGAGCGCGGAAGAGTTCAAATCGCTTATGCCCGGCGATCTTATCCGGGATAGCGACCATCACTGGCTCTTCTTGGTAGAACATGTCCTGCCAGAGTATCCCACCCCAAGCGAGTGCAGGATCTATGTCCGCTACCAAGGCGGACGGGAACACGGCAAGCAAATGATGTTCCAGCTGGCCGACCACGAAAGTTTGAAATTTTCCCGACGCGTTCGCAAGCCTTTGCCAGTGCTGCGCGAACTGATTCGCCGCCTAGAGCAAGCAGAACGAGTGCCGGAGCCCGATTATGACATTGCACGTTCGGTAGGAATTTCCAGGGCTCAAGTTGATTGCCTTCGAGACACAGTTATAAATCGCCCGGAACTTGTACCGCCGCTCTTGGACGGCACCCTGCCGCTTGACGAGGTCTGTTATTCGCCGGGAAGAATTCCAGGATCATTGACCACGGACTAACGGCGTATCAATCATAGCTTGTCGCTCTGACGTGATCTACGCGTTAATGTCAGCCATTGAGTTTTTTCCTATGAACCAGCTGAGAGATTTCCTGCTCCCAATCCTCCTGCTTTTGATTCTTTCTGGGGCCGCCCAGCGACTGGCGGCCCAGAATGAGGGTGCAGAGAACGTCAAAGAGCCTGTGCAAGCCCGTATCGAACGGAAGCATAGGACTGATCCAAGCTTTGTGGTGGGTGATGTAATGGTCATTTACAAGGACGGCACGACTGATTCATGGACCTTGAAAGGAAACTGCATGGACCCCAAAGTGTCGCACCAAGGGCAGGTGGGTTGGGTGCTTTGCGAGTTAGCGGCCGATGGCAAGTCCCTGAAGCTTAACGACAACGCTCCTATAGGCAGTCAGGTGGTCGTTTGTTACCGAGGAAAAGTTATCGCCAAGCTCCGGGCTGCCAAACCATTCATCGAGGAGTGGGCTTTTTCAGATGATGGCCGGCATGTCGTTGTGAAGTCGCGCTTCGCTCATGGGCCTGCCAGTATCGAACTCTTCGGGCTGCAGAATGGTCTGGCAGAAGCTTCCGTCGCCGCCTTTGAGGAAAACCTTCCGGACTGGGCGCGACCCTTCAGGGATCATTGAGCTAACCCGGGGGGGCGGCAGCTTGAGCGACGTGACCATTCGTTCACAGGATAGTCCATTGCCGGTTACAAATGCCTACCAGCGCTGGTAAAACACGATCGGTCGACCTCATCCTTCGCGGAGCTTTTTATTCAAACCGCACTTCTCTTGCGATGGTTGTGGCTCCATTTCGGGCCTTGTGTGAAGAGATACGGCAATCACTGTTCGCAGCCTTCAGTGGCGAGGGAATAAACGTCGACGAGCTTTCCGACGTTCAGCAGGACGATTTTGATCTCGAGGCTTTCTTGTCCCGCCGCCAAGTCCTTGTGATGACGCCCGAGAAATGCCTTTACATGCTTCGTCACAGCCCCGAGGTCACTGATACACTTGGTCTGCTTATTTTCGATGAGGGCCATCAATTCGACAGCGGCAGCCGCGGTGTGACAAACGGCTTGACGCCTTTCCCGAGACCAAATGATCCCGGGCAAACTAACAAACGGGCTTGCTTGGCGTGACGCTTACAACGCCGACACCCTTGCCGGCGAGTTCTTTCGCTGCGCTAAGATCTCTAAAACCTACTCAGACGATGACAATCTGGGCTAAAGATTCCGTTTGCACTACAGACGTTTCCATTCTTGTAAAATCCTTTTTCCGTACGCTCGAACCTAGATCAGTTAACGTGCCAACTATGACTCAATCCCAATGAATTCCCTTTGGGAAATTTTGGTTGCTGGTAACAGCCCGCTAGCGCACTCAAAGCCGGCCGCCCTCTCATGGAGATTCTTCTTCACTTCTTGCGCTGAGGCCAAGTGTTAGTCCCCGGGGATCGGCTGGGGGCGAGGCGAATACCTAGGCATTCGAGAGATTTCGCGCCTGATCTCGCAGCTGCGACACCGTCAGTTTGGCGTCCTTGTCACCACCTCAGCGATCGCCCGCCAGAACCGCTGCGCAAGAAAGGCGAGCCAGGTAGCTCTGTAATTTCGGCGAGCCTCGATGTTGTTAGTCGAGCGCAACCCAGCCGGACTGGCCGCGGCAAAAAGGCAGGGCGAGTCGGCGGACGAAAACTCCGGATAACCTACCAATGGACAGCTGCTTATGATCCGTGGCTTATCTTCGACAGCCAAGCGAATGCTCAGGCTACGGCTACGCTTCGGATGACTACATCTTCTTTTGGGACATCCTGATGCCCGGCGGAGCTGCCGGTTGCTACCTTCCTGATTTGGTCAACCACGTCCATGCCTTCGGTAACCTTCCCGAATACGCAATAACCC
>Ga0209647_1002336_pt1 | contig 15408 bp, 14 predicted proteins | sample GraSoi_2013_60cm_FD_185827 | JGI IMG/M metagenome (GOLD analysis project Ga0209647, IMG submission 185827) | Grasslands soil microbial communities from the Angelo Coastal Reserve, California, USA - Sample 9_17_2013_60cm (SPAdes) (version 2) | ecosystem: Environmental > Terrestrial > Soil >...
TATTCAAAAACGGGGGGGTAATCTAGCCAGCATCCGGTTTTGAATGGCCTTCCTATTAAAGCACCTTCTCTGAAGAGAATGGTGGGAGTTTACTGTAGCGAATAATCAGCCGCTCACTTTCGTAGGTCCCTTGCTCTGTCTTGTTTATTTCCAGATCCCCCTCTTTTGTCTACGCCCTCACTCTAACAAATAATTGAAACCATTTCACATGTCCGATCTTATTGATATAATCGCAAGATACTGCCTATAATACGTTACCAGCGTTCCTTGGACAGGTGGCGTATACTTGTTTTCCGTAATACTGTTTGGCTATCTGTCATGCAGACATCAACCCCTCTTTAAAAACTAAGGAAGGAGTAAAAGGCCGAGATCAACATATTTACTAAACCTGAAAATGGAAGCTCACATGAGGCATGATTTTGGCAGGACAAGCCGCAAGCGGCTCTCAGATTCAGTTCAGGTCCATCTCAGCAGCGCTTCACCTTGCTATGCTATACTCTCCCCAGAACCAGGGAGAAACAAAAACCTGGGAAAATAGTAGCTGTTTTGGAATAGGGGAAGACTGATGAAAGCACATATACTCGTCGTGGATGATGATCCACATATAACCGACCTGTTACGACGTGTTCTTGCATACGAGGGCTACAGCGTCGCCAGTGCGGCCAGCGGCAACGAGGCGTTGAACCGTACGCTGGAACGGCCACCTGATCTCATCGTCCTCGATATCATGCTTCCAGGATTAGATGGGCTGGAGGTGGCACAGCGATTGCGTACAGCAGGTGATAACGTGCCGATCTTGATGTTAACGGCGCGTGATGCCGTAGCTGACCGGGTGAAGGGATTAGAAACGGGGGCCGACGACTACCTGGTCAAACCCTTTGCTCCTGAAGAGCTGGTGGCTCGTGTGAAGGCGCTCCTTCGACGCAATCAGGAAGAGCGCCATGAGGTGTTGCGTTATGCTGATGTCGAACTGGATACAGGGACGCGTGTCGCACATCGGGAAGCCCGTGAGATCGAGCTCTCACCGACCGAATATGAGTTACTCGCCCTCTTTCTGCGACGACCGCGCCAGGTACTCACCCGCGAGATCATTCTGGACCGTGTCTGGGGCATGGATTTCGAAGGTTCCTCCAATGTGATGGAAGTCTACATAGGCTACTTGCGTGCCAAACTCGAGGCCGGAGGTGAGCCGCGAATGATCCATACTGTTCGCGGCGTCGGCTACGTCTTGAAGGAATAGAGCCTCTCGAGAGGCTCTATTCCGAAACTCATCTTTCCTTTCTAGAACGATGTTTCGTTTCATATGTTCCTCAAGCCTATCTAGTTGCGCACGCCACCTCCATAACGTTCTATCTCTGCCCTCCTGATAATACCAACGTGCTTACCGTGTATGCGCATGGCTGGTAACACGAAAGTCAGATTGATGTGCCGGAATGATGATACTCAGGTGCGATTCAGCCTTGTTTCAGGGTAGTCACAGTCCTGTCTGCTAACATATGAATCGGAAAGTGCAAAGGATCTGAGTAAACGCACTAGTTTTGTTGGCGATACTCAGAATTCAGATCAAACCGCAACGCTTGCTCAAGATAGGCACGATCCTGGTATGGCCGATGCTCTAGGTACCTTTGATGCAGGAGGCTTCTCTGACATTGGTGAAGACTTTGGAAGTGGTGATTTTGGTGGTGGCAGTGACTGGTAGTAATCCCCAGGGAGAGTATCGGCTGGAAGTAGAAGCAATGGATCATTTACGTATTGCCCGCCTGCAGGTTGAGCGGGCTGAGAAGGTCATCGCTGGTTGGCAGGAGAACAGGCTAAGAACACGAGGTGATAGGTAATGTTTTTTGGAGCTATCTGGTTGTGGGTGGGATTTAACCTATTCGTTCTTGCAATGCTCGTACTCGACCTGGGTATCTTTCACCGCAAGGCGCATGCCGTCTCGATCCGTGAGGCCTCGATATGGAGTGCCGTGTGGGTTGCATTGGCGCTGCTCTTCAACGCTGGAATCTACTTCTTCAGTGGACCTGAACATGCGTTGCAGTTCTTGACGGGCTATCTGATCGAGAAGTCCCTCAGCGTTGACAACATCTTCGTCTTTGTATTGCTCTTCAGCTACTTCAGTGTACCGGCAGCCTATCAGCACCGGGTGTTGTTCTGGGGTGTTCTGGGTGCGCTCATCATGCGCGGTATCCTGATTGCCCTTGGAGCTATGCTGCTCGAAAATTTCCACTGGGTTCTCCACCTGTTCGGGGCCTTCTTGATCGTGACGGGCATTCGCATGGCCTTCAACAAAGACGAGGCGGTGCATCCGGAGCGCAATCCGGGGCTCAAGCTTGTGCGTTGGGTGACTCCTGTCACTGCCAACTATGAAGGTGATCGCTTCCTTGTGCGACGAGCAGGAAAGGTGCTGGTCACGCCGCTCTTGCTGGTGTTGCTGGTGATCGAGACCACGGATTTGGTTTTCGCCCTGGACTCGATTCCCGCCATTTTTGCGGTCAGTAGGGATCCATTTATTGTCTATACGTCCAACGTCTTCGCGATTCTGGGTTTGCGCTCGCTGTACTTCGTGTTCGCGAACGTGATGGGCAAGTTCTACTACCTGAAATTCGGGTTGTCCGTGGTGCTGTCTTTCATCGGTGTGAAGATGGTGCTGGCCGACATCTTTCATATACCCATCGGACTCTCACTGGCAGTAATCGCGTTCGTACTGGCCACCGCTCTCATCGCTTCAATTGTGCGCGCTCGGCACCTCACAGCGATGATTGTAAAGCCTGAGAAACAGATGCGCGAGGAACCGATCAAGGATATAGTGGTGAAAAAATAATGTTGTTTGTATGTAGCCTCAGATTGTCGAGTAAGAGGAGGGCCTGGCATCCAGCACCTGAATAGGCGAAAGTGAAGTAAATCGGAGATGTACTATGCCAACGTTCTCACTACATGAATGGTTCGAACTGCTCGGTCACTTTTACCATGACTATGGCTATCTTACTGTATTCCTGAGTACGCTGGGTGAGAATACCGCCTTCATCGGTTTTCTCCTGCCCGGCAACTCATTAGCATTACTGGGAGCCTTCTATGCCCGCTTAGGGATCCTCAACCTGGGTTGGGTGATCTTCCTTGCCTCTCTTGGTACGGTCCTTGGATATCATATTGACTACCTCTTCGGGCGGTTCGTCCTGGCCCACGCTGCCACGCGATGGAGCTCAGTGAAGCTGGGCCGCAGCATACGCCTGGCCGGACGGCTGCGTATGGCACGTATGCTGCTCAAAAAACATGGAGGAAAGGCCATTCTTATGTCGCACCTGGTCGGGCATCTCCGTTCGTTTGTGGCCCTGAGTGCCGGAATGACCAGGATGAAGTACCGGCGCTTTCTGGGCTATGAACTGGTGGCTGCATTCGTATGGAACACAGCCTTCTGCTTCCTCGGCTATCTTCTCGCCGGAGAAATTGACCGCCTGCAGTTGCTGATCGAAAGGACTGGATGGATGCTGCTCGGCGTCCTCGTGTTGCTCTTCCTCGCCTGGCACCTCGCGGGAAAGCGTGTGAGGCAACGTCTGCGGCAAAAACGGTATGCATCGCGGCACAAAGCCAGGAGCACACTGCTACAGTGAGGTCTGATTGAGCAAGGGTATCTCACGGGTAAGATCATCATTCACCACGAAAATTTGCACGAATACACTACTATGCACGATGCAGCCTTGTCCACCTCTCTCCGTCACCTGCGCGGTTAACTGTCGTGTGAGCGTTTCTCCCGCAGGGGTTCCTCGTACATCAAATGCAATCTCTATATCATGGACAGTATGGCTGAGCACATGCCCTTCAATCATCCAGAGAACATGCAAGGGCGCTTGCATACCTTCCGTATCGATCTGGTAGCGGCCCTTCACCGGTCGACGGGCAGCATACAGCTCGGTTACGCGCAACCGGATATCCCCTTTGATGGCCACTTTTGGTTGGCTGTTAATTGTTTCACAAGCATCTGGAATGGACGGTCTGCTCTTCAATAGCGCATGCGTTGCCTGAGATTGTGCTACTTTGACGGTTGCTCGATCCTTCTTCATGCTGCTTTTCTCCTGTCTTGATATGATATGGTCTGATCTTTTTTCTATCAAGGGAAGCATAGTATGTTTCTATGAGTTGATGCTTGAGATTCGCTGAAATACAACTGAGAACGCCTGCTCCGGCTTTTACGGTGCAAATGTTCTGAAAATGGACAGCCTTTTCTCAGCTTCATCTCAGATACTGCCCAGGGCCAATTCATCCAGACGCGCTATGCTGTATCCATACAGGTTACCTGGCAGAATTCGGAAGAATTCAACTCATATGGGAAAAAACCTGGAGGTTGCCAGGGGAGTACAGATCAATCTAAAGGAGAAGAAAGACTATGGTTCAAGCACTTGTCATATCTATGCTATACTCCCATACAAGGTGAAACACACCTCTGGTTCTGAATATCGGCAGCGAGTATCGAGGTGAAAGCGGTCATGCATACAACGAAGATATCCGAGCCAAGGCGGGGACTCCCCCGTTCACTCCGACTGCGGCTGATCCTCTGGTATGGCTCACTCATCGCCGTCGCGCTGGGTTTCTTTGCGCTTCTTTTCCTGCTCCTGACGACCGACGCTATCGATCAGAGCGTGGATAGTGCGTTACGTACCGAGGCGCGAGTCGCTATGTTGGATATAGTGCATGACCTATCTCCTGTCCCGCCCTACTGGCCAGGTCAGCTTTCCCTGCACGTTGTTGACACCTATAGAGACCCTGGCGTCGTGGTCGAGGTCCTGGATACACAGGGACGAGTGCGCTATCTCTCCGCGAATGGCACACCTCTTCCACTTAGCAACGAGAGAGTCCACACAGCGCTCGCAGGCCAACCGCCTGTTTTCTACAATACCACCGTTGATAGTCAGCACGTGCGGGTGGAGGTTTTGCCCATCCGAGCGCCAACGCATGGTGTGAGTGGGGATAACAAGGGCGTGCCAGAAGGCAATGGCCCGGTGATTGGCGTGCTGCTGGTCACGAAGTCGCTCTCCGATGTCGATGCCACCCTGCTGTTGTTACGAGCGCTCCTCCTGCTCTCAGGAGTCGCTACACTGGCGGGAACACTGATAGCCAGTTGGATCATTGCAGCTCGCGTGCTGCATCCCCTTTCGGAACTCGTGACAACGGCACGATCCATTGCCGCCTCCACGGCGCGAGGCACACGCATCGGCAATTTGAGCCAGCGCGTGCCTCAACCTCGCGGGCGCGATGAACTGGCGCAGGTCGTGGAGACGTTCAATGAGATGCTGGCATCGTTGGAAAGCGCGACGCAAACCCAGCGCCGCTTCGTGGCTGATGCCTCCCACGAACTGCGTGCGCCGCTCACCACCATTCAAGGAAACCTGGCCTTCTTGCAGCGCCATCTCGATGAACTGCCGCCTGAGGAAGGCCGCACCATGCTTGCTGATGCACATGAGGAGACGCAGCGTCTCGCGAAGCTTGTAGAGGAGTTGCTGCTCTTGGCCCGCGCTGATGCCAGCGTAGAAACTCCCCTCGCAAAGCGGGCAGCGGATGCAGCGATAGAGGGGAGTACACGCAGCGAACCCCCTGTCGAACTGGATCGCGCCATGCTGCAACTGGTGCGTCAACTGCGCAGGCGGCTGGATGCCGAGGGCTCGAAGTTGAAGCTGGAGATCGGACGCATTGAGCCGGTACGCGTGCGTGGGGATGAAGAGAGCCTGCGCCGGGTGACCCTGATCCTGTTCGACAATGCCATCAAGTATACACCGCTTCGAGATGAGGAAGGGGCGAGTCGTGTCATCGTCTCGCTAGAGCGAGCCAATGGGCAAGCAGTCCTGCGTGTGCGTGATACGGGTATCGGCATTGATCCTGCTGACCTGCCGCACATCTTCGAGCGCTTTTACCGGGCCGATCGGGCGCGCTCACGTCAGGGTACAGGATTGGGACTCTCTATCGCGCAGACGCTGGTGGAGCGGCTTGGCGGTCACATCATCGCTGAGAGCACACCTGGCAAAGGCAGCACCTTCAGTATCTGGCTTCCTCTCGCGTAGTGCTTTTCATGACGATGACTCTTTGCGATGAAACACCCTGAGGTCAATGGCCAGCATCAGCAGGACAAAGGCATTAAATCCAATCCAGGGCCAGCTCTGTGCTTCGAATAGCATCGCTTCTCCTTGTTCTTGCGTGTGCCCCTGTATAATCAGCCTTCGTCTGAAACAGAGCAACGACCAGAGGCCGTTGCTCCTTCTCGCGTATGAGAGTATGGTGGCAAGCACCCCATTGTACTTGCCATCGGCCTCTCCCCGTCACTTCAAGAGCATAACATGGCTCTATGAACCCTCCCTGTGTACCTGCTGAGACAGGACTGAGAACGTGATCATGAGGGTAAACTTCCTCATCTGTAACATGCTGCAGTTGCTCTGCAACTGCATCTCACGTTCGCGGCCCTGTGAGCCACAGCGAGTGTTCAGCAACGCTAAAGGAGAGTATGAAAGAGTCTTTCTCTTAGTCTGGATGCAGCTTGCTCTCAGGACTAGATCAGGTTGAATGTGTATGCTCTCTTCAGAAGGACGACAATGTTCTTCAACGAGCAGGGGAGCAACGATAATGCTCTGCTCTCCTCGAGAAGGGAGAAAGGCAATGATGAACTTTCAGCGCATAAACAGGTTGTTTGCCAATGATTTCTTTCAGTTCAACCGTCTCCAGGCACAAGAGAAAAGCCCGAACCGAGAACTGCGACGCGCTCTGCAGGAACGCGTGATTGGGCAACATTGTTACCTGGCAGAAGAAGGGCTTGAGCCACAGGAACTTGATCTCTTGAAGCGCGCCTTTCAGCTAGACGCAGCACAATGGAACGCTTACAAAGCGACGTGGATCCGGACCCTACAGAGGGCCGAAGGATAGGGTGCGCTCAGGGCAGAAAAGGATGTGTTTTCCATATAGAGCATAGCAAAACCTCTCACGTGATGCCAGATCAGAAGTAGAGGGATGTATATTCTGCTCAACTTGCAAAGAATTGGCTAGTGAGGCATAATCATGAGCAAGAAACGCTGCTGTTCATAAGGAGAGTATGTTATGTCTTATCGTGCAACCTGTGTTGCTTATGATCCACTTGAATATTTCCTGGAAAAACCAACGGATACACCTTATCTGCACGTGTCAGATGTTGTGTTACGTGAGAATAGAAGCCCTGAAGAGATTTTCGCAGAACTCATTCGCCTGGCGACCAATAGCAAATGGAGCCACTCCGCACTCATGTATTTAATCAGTGATACCAAAAAGGGCTTTAACAATACATTTCTGGTTGAAGCACTTACTAAAGGTATCCATCTTACCAGTTGGCGTAACGAGGTTGTACCCTATGAGCAATTTACTGTTGGCATTAAACGGCCCCGCCTGGATTGGTATATCGAAACACCCTATGAAAAAGCCAAACATAATGCGCATGATCCAGAAGATATACATGGTATCGACTATCTGCGCCACGTGCGTGGCATAGCTTTAGATCAGATCAATGGCTTGTTCGATCATAAAGTTGTGAACGAACTTACCGCGCTCTATGTTGAGCGTGTTGCCAGGAGGCATCTCAGTGCTGTACCCCAGGTAGCCGAGGCTGCTGATGCTGTGGCTACGCTCTTTAAAAAATGGGATGCGTCTGATAAATCTAAAACGAATCTTGCCCGCTTCGTCTGTAGTGGCCTGGTTCAATATAGCTTTTTTGCCACGCTGCGTATACGTATTATAAATGACCTTGAAGTTCCCGAAAACCGTGAAGCGGCATTGAGCAATCTCAGTAATATGTCGTGTATCATCTTCCGAGAAGACCCAGATCACGTCATAGATACGTATATACAACAGGTGCAAGCTGGAAAACTGAACCTGGCTGATCCTATGCCTGACGATGTTCAGGATATTCTAAAAACGGCGACCCCTGCGGATTTTAATAATAGTAATAAATTGCAATGGCGCTATGTCATTCGCAAAGGTGTGGTCTGGCAAATAGACGAGGTTGCTGGCGATTACACTCCCCAAACTGAAGACGAAGCTGCCGTCCTGGAACTTACTGGCTCAGAACATCGAGACTAATTTATTGATATCAGTCTGATCCCGAGGATATTATCGCGGACTATGTGCAACAGGTGCAGTCTGGCAAGCTAGACATTGCTATACCTGTACCTGGTGCCATGCTGGGATTAATGTCCTTAGAGGTTGCATAGGGCTGATGAAGCCGTGGCCCCACGTGCTTTCATTGCATGAGCGTATCTTTTGAACTGAAGGCGTGGTCGGTTAGCTTTGCCAGAATGCAAGGACCTCTTTGGACGATGAGCGATGCACCCATGAGTAAGCTACTCCAGACAACCAGGATGAGCAGCGGACCGAAAACGATATGCACACGCATATAGTCGTCAAACCTATACCCCCCTAATGTTGTCACGATGAGAGCGTACAGTACCACAAGCGCAATTGCTCCCATCTCTAGTACTGTCTGATGAGACTTTGTCCGCCGCCAACATAGTAGGAGCAACCAGATTACCACGCAGAATGGGAAACATGCATTCCAGTTGTACAGTACACGATGAATGAACTTGAGCCAGGCTAGCGGTGCTTCAAATGGTCCAGGAATACTTACCCTGGAGGAATCATAGTAACTTGTCAGTGATGAGAAGGAAACGGGGACAGATTTGAGTAGAAACTCTATCGGGTTGTGCATAATAATAGCGCGGGCGAAATTACCTGCAGGCGCATAGTTATCGCGTGAAAGTTCCGGTATGTAGGGTAAGATCTGGTAGGGATCTTTACCTACTCGTGCTACGTAGATATCGAGCTTCCGGCTAATCTGCGCGTACTCGGTAGGCGCTTTATCCTGCATGTCATACTGAAGTACCTTGCCCATTAAATTAAAATTTTCTATCGATGTCAGCCCAGGGTACTGGTTCAACTGCGAGTTGATGACAATATAGCTTCCCATGACCGCATAGATGAGAGCTAACGAAATGAGCACATGGCGGAGCAGGCGGCGACCAATGCCTCGGCGTGCCGCTACTAGCAGTAGATAGGCGAACAATGGCACTGGCATATAGACCCACTCTGGACGAGTAAGCAACAGCGGCAGAGCACATATCACAATGAGCCAAAAAGCACGCACTTGTACTGTACGTATGAAGTATGTAACCGCCAGGACTAATGTTATGAGGAGCCAGAGAGATAAGCCTTCAGACATTATTGGCTTGACATAGGAGAGGAGAACAAGGTTTGTGCCCACGAGCAGGCCAATGAGGAATGCAAGCCAGGCGCGTCGTAACAAGAGTATCGCTAGAATGTAGACCTCCAACGTTGCCAGGATAAAGAGGACAGCCTGTGCGATACTAACAGCCATCAGGTTGCCTTGTCCCGCCAGCGCATAGACGAGCAGGATCAAGAGAGGGTAACCAGGAAGACGCCAGGTATCGACCAGCAAATATGGATGTGTCTGAATGCGATCTACCACATGGAGATAAGCAGGAGTATCCGCGTTCAACTCAGGTCGAAGATAGTTGAGGTAGTAGGCCACCGTTGTGATGATGGTCAGCAAGAGGAGGAGTGCAGCAAAGCAGAAGTATTTATGCGTGTGCCAGTCTTTGATCAACCATCTTACAAAAGAGCGAGATGGACGGCATAGGCGTTTAGGATTGAGAGAAACAGAGTATGTTTGTTGAGATGGTATATGGGAAGAATCAGCTCCTGAATCAACAGACCTAAGATCTTTCATCGAAGAGGCTCCAAATCTACGCTAAAAAATGACATTATTTTTCCAAAATTGACGTTTAGGCAAAATAAACCAGTAGCATCCTCATATTTTATATTATGCCATGTCAAATATATTGAAGCATATGAGCTTTAAGCGTCGCAACTGTATGGAGTAGATTACGCATGGACACAAATCCTTCCTATCCATGTTCTGCGCTTGAGCGTGAAAGTTGGGCCTGGCCCTCTTGATTGTAGGTACAGTATTGGTGTGGCAGCGACCATGCTGATCCTTTTCCTTACTCCCTGGAATGAACGCAGAAATTCCGAGAAAGTGTTGCAGGGAGAACCGAAATGTACCAGGAAGTAGACAGCATGAACAGGTAAGGTGATATAATTCCAGAAACGAAAGAAATGCCCCGGTATGTTTTGTTGCATACGGGGGTAATTTCCATTTTCCCTCTCCTTAAATTACTTAAAGAAGGTTGTTCATGCCAGAAGATTGGAATGTATTGATTGTGGGTGGTGGTCCCGCGGGCCTGGCCGCCGGTGAAGCGGCCGCGAAACAAGGAATGCGCACGTTGATCCTGGAACGCCAGCACGAGATTGGGTATCCCATTCATACCAGTGGTGGAAGTTGGGTGAGTGATATGCAAGCGCTGAATATCCCTATGCATCTCTATCACCCCATTAACAAAGTCGTTTTTGTTTCTCCCCAGCGAGAAGTGCCCTTGCATTACAATCCAGCGGTGGCATGTGTCATTGATGTGCGCGGACTCTACCAGCACCTGGCGAACAGGGCGGTAGCTGCCGGTGCGACTTTACGCGTCAATCATACCGTTGAGCAGACACTGTTAGAAGATGGTCATGTGTGTGGGGTGACGGTGAAGAATCATGTGAACGAACGTATGCCTATACGCGCAGCGGTGACCATTGACGCAAGCGGTTTCTCACGTCACGTAGGTGTACGTACTGACATGGGTAAGGCCTTCAAACGCTACGGTTTTGGTGCTGAGTACGATATGTACGCGCCGAACTATCCCCAGGACGAGTTATTCTTGATAATGGGCAGCCAGTTTGCACCGCGTGGATACGCGTGGGCGTTCCCTCGTGGCAATGGCCGTGTGCGCCTGGGCGTAGGTGTGCTGCATCCCGATTGTGATGATGATGCGCGTGTTTATCTTGATAGTATCGTGCACGATCTTCCCCAGTTAACTGATACATTTAAGGACGCCAGCCCCATTGAATACCACACGGGACTCTTCCCTTCTGAAGGACCATTGGAGCACTTCTCGCGCGATGGTCTGTTGTTGGCTGGTGACGCAGGTGGTCATGGCTCTACCCTGGTGGGTGAGGGTATTCGCTTTGCGATCTATTCTGGACAGATGGCTGGCAGCGTTGCTGCTGAAGCTGTGAAAGCGGGCAACACCTCCGCGACTTTCCTGGACCGCTTCGACAAAAAGTGGCGGGCGCGCTTTGGCCGTGATATGGACATCTCCTATATGATTAACAAGCGCATCACTCATTATAGCGATGAACAGTGGGATAATGCGCTCGACCTCATGAAGCGGCTTACGCCTGCGCAGATGGCCCAGGCATTGCGCGGAGATTTTAACGCTGGTCTGATCATGGGTATACTTGCGCGTAACCCGGGTCTGATCGCTACAGGCGGTAAGAAATTCCTCGATATTATCCTCGAGCGCATCAATAAGCCAGCACCGCAAACAGTAGAAGGCTAAATAGTTCCTCTGCCTTCAAAAGGGAATATTTAGTACTGGCGCAATGTTGTAGTTCATAGACAAGCATCTATATCTAATCCAGATATTGCCGTATCTGGATAACTTCAAGGAGCTATTTGTGCAAGAATCACTAACTCAACCCAATATCAAACAGGAAACGATAAAGATGTATGCCACGACATGGTGTGGCGATTGCCGTATGGCCAAACGCTGGTTTGATGGTCATGCTATCCCTTATGAATATATTAATATTGAAGAGGATGAGCAAGCCGCAGAATATGTGATACGTGTGAATCAAGGCAAGCAAAGTGTTCCTACCATCCTCTTCCCGGATGGTTCTATACTTGTCGAGCCAAGTGCCCGAGAACTGGCAGCAAAATTCGCCGAGTAATGGCATAATAGATAGTGCCCTCACTTTTTTGTGGGGGCATTATCATTTGTTTTTGCACAAGGAATATCTAATGGAAGAACGCACATCACTTGACCTGGCTCAACAGTCAAACGCAACGGGCGATATGGATACTGAGGCATTTCGTCGTTATGGTCATCAAGTGGTAGATTGGATGGCAGATTATCTAGCAGGAGTCGGGGAGTATCCTGTGCTAGCACAGACAACGCCGGGAACTCTGCGCCACTCTTTGCCTACTCACCCACCAACGCACCCAGAGGCTATGGAAACGATTCTGGCGGATTTTGATCGACAGATCATGCCTGGCATTACCCACTGGAACTCACCGGGCTTTATGGCTTATTTTGGCATCACCGGTTCTGGTCCGGGTATCCTGGGTGAAATGCTCTCCGGTGTTCTGAACGTTAATGCCATGTTATGGCGTACATCACCAGCTGCTACAGAATTAGAGCAAGTGACGCTCGATTGGCTCCGCCAGATGCTTGGTTTGCCTGATTCCCTGTTTGGTGTTATCAATGATACGGCTTCGTCGGGTGTACTCTATGCCCTGGCGGCAGCGCGTGAAGCTATACCTGATCTGTGTATTCGCCAGCAGGGCATGGCAGGTCGGCCCGAGGTGCCACGCTTGCGCTATTATGCTTCGCAAGAGGCTCACTCCTCGGTTGAGAAGGCAGGAATTGTGCTGGGTGTTGGTCAGGAGGGGCTGCGTAAAATTGGCGTTGACCACGAGTTTCGCATGGATGTAGCGGAACTGGAACGCGCTATCCAGGAAGATATAGCCGCTGGCTGGCGGCCTTTTGCCGTGGTTGCCACGGTTGGTACAACCTCGACTACAAGTGTAGACCCGGTGCCCCAGATTGTGGATATTTGCGAACGCTATGGCCTCTGGTTACATGTCGATGCTTCCTATGGAGGTTCAGCAGCAGTTGATCCCGCTATGCAATGGGTGCTTGCTGGCTGCGAACGCGCCGACAGCATTATCATCAATCCACATAAGTGGCTTTTTACCCCTATCGATTGCAGCGTCTTTTACACACGCAAGCCAGATGCGGTCAAGGCTGCTTTCAGTCTTGTCCCCGAGTATCTGCGCAGTGCAGAGAGTATAGGTGAAGATGCTCCCATCAACTTGATGGATTATGGCACTTCGCTTGGACGCCGCTTCCGCTCTCTCAAGCTCTGGATGGTCTTGCGTTACTTCGGTCAGGAGGGTCTGGCTGCGCGCATTCAAGAACATAACCGCCTGGGCCAGCTTGCTGCTGAGTGGGTCGACGCTTCACCCGACTTTGAACGCCTGGCTCCTACGCCCTTCAGTGTAGTTTGTCTGCGGGCTCATCCCCAGGGAATGGATGACGAGGCACAGTTGCAAGCCCTGAATGAGCGCATTATGAATCGTGTGAATGCTGCCGGTCACTATTTCCTTTCGCATACCAAACTGCATGGTAAATATACCATTCGTATTGCCATTGGTAACCTGCATACGACAGAGCAGGATGTGTGCAATGTGCGGGAGGAGCTTAAGGCCGGGCTTGCCGTCGAGTTAGAGGCACAAAAATGATACCTGATGGTATGGTTGAATTGCAGGTATATGCGCAGATTGTGTGGGGAAAACCCATGTCATTAGTGTAAAGTACCGCATTGCTGAAGCCAGCGGCTTCAAGCGATTTGATAAAGATTAAAGAGGTGAATGTATGCGCATGCATCCAGGTTTACAAAATGGTCCTATCTATCTTGATTACAACGCGACCACGCCGGTTGATCCCGCTGTTGTTGAGGCGATGTTGCCCTATCTCTCCACCCATTTTGGCAACCCATCTAGTACGCATCGCTATGGGCAGGAGGCCCACCAGGCGCTGGATCTCGCGCGCCAGCAGATAGCGCAGTTGCTAGGCTGCGCTCCTGGTGAAGTGGTTTTTACGGGTGGTGGCTCTGAAAGCGATAACCTGGCTATTCGCGGCATCGCCCTGTCTCGTCGTGCCTCCGGTAATCACATTATTACCCAGATTACCGAGCATCCCGCTATACTCAATATCTGCCGAGCTTTGGAGCGTTTACACGACTTTCGCGTGACGTATTTGCCTGTCGATGAATATGGGCGTGTCAGACCAGCAGATATTGCTGCTGCGCTTGGTCCACAGACTATTTTGATCAGTATTATGCATGCTAATAATGAAACCGGGACGCTTCAGCCTCTCGCCGAAATTGCCGAGATGGCTCACCGTCACGGCGTCCTCCTGCATACCGATGCTGCGCAGTCGGTGGGCAAGATCCCCACCCGTTTGATGGAGTTAGGTGTGGATCTACTGACCATCGCAGGTCATAAATTGTATGCTCCCAAAGGCATTGGTGCCTTATATGTTCGGCAAGGGTTACAACTTGAGCCGGTTATCTACGGTGGTGGACAGGAGGGCGGCAGGCGCGCAGGTACAGAGAATATTGCGCATATGGTTGCCCTTGGTACGGCATGTATGCTCGCGCAAGAGCAACTTGCGGAAAGTCAGCCGCGCATCCAACGCTTGCGCGATCAACTACAACAGCGCCTCAACACATTTTTGCCTGGCTCTGTGCATCTCAATGGGCATGCGAATGAACGCCTTCCCAACACGCTCAATGTCAGTATTGATGGCGTGATAGGTGAGGAAGTCCTCGCGGCTACTCCCGAAATTGCCAGTTCCACCGGTTCCGCCTGCCACGAAGGAAGTACAGATCCCTCGGCGGTCTTGACAGCTATGGGCCTATCCCGCGAGCGTGCCCTTGGGGCTCTCCGTCTAACGCTGGGTCGTTGGTCAAGCGAGGAAGAGGTGGAAAGAGCGGCTATCCTGCTGGCAAGAACGGTGAAGGCTCTGCGCCACCCCATCTCAAAGTAATTCAAGTTTTATTGCAAGCACAAATTGTCAGCAGATGGGCTAAATCCGGCTTCAAAAAAAATTGACATTTCTTGTATCACCTGTTATGCTTAATAGCAACAACTACAAATAGCAGTCTGACCCGCGTTGAGCGAACATAGTATGAAGTCTGGCAACCAACAGCGATCCGGAGCATGGTGAAAGTTCGGAGTGGATTTGCCTTCTCAGAACCCCTTCGTGAGCGGCTGACCGAAGAAAGCCTGCAATGGCAAGTAGGAACAGGTGGGTGGTTCCCGCGCAGCAGTATAACCGTAAAAAGTGGTCACATGCCCTTCGTCACAACGATGTGAGGAAGACAGGGATGGTTGCGTTGTAGCATGTATTGACAATCGGGGTGGTACCACGGGAGCTCAAAGAAACTTAGCTCTCGTCCCTTTAGCCGTAGAGAGGGACGGGAGTCTTTTTATTGCCCTGTACACGCCTCTCAAAGACGCTTAATGTTTAGATACCGGAAATGGACATGATAACAATGATAAGCGTTTCAATTGTGAATGTAACAAGCTATACCGGCCTCGAATTGTTGCGTTTGCTGGCGCAGCATCCTCACTTTAGTGTGCGCTCGGCCACCGCGCGTAGTGCAGTTGGAAAGCGATTAGGTGAGATCTTCCCTCAACTACGCCTACAACCAAATAAG
>Ga0209647_1002339_pt1 | contig 15397 bp, 11 predicted proteins | sample GraSoi_2013_60cm_FD_185827 | JGI IMG/M metagenome (GOLD analysis project Ga0209647, IMG submission 185827) | Grasslands soil microbial communities from the Angelo Coastal Reserve, California, USA - Sample 9_17_2013_60cm (SPAdes) (version 2) | ecosystem: Environmental > Terrestrial > Soil >...
CTGCGATGGACGGGCCGCCTATGGCAGACCAGGAGACCTGCTGCCGCAGGTCCGGCGGCACCCCTTCGGCCAGCACCTCGGGCAGGATGCGCAGATCGCCGTTCTCGGCGGCCTCCATCCCCTTTGCAATGGAGAGCACCATCATGCCCGGCTTCAAGAGCGAGGCCAACTGCTCGCCCGCCCAGCGCACCCCGAAGGAGTTGACCCCGCTCAGAGCGACCTCGGCGCCCTCGAAAGCCTCCCCGGCCTCCTCGAGCTGATATGCGCGGACCGTCTCGGGGACCTTGCGATCGAGGCCGGGATGCACACCGGTCTTCTTTATACTGTCGATGATGTCACGGTCGAGGTGGGTGCCCACCAGCCGTACGTCGTGGCCGTTGTCGGCCAGCGGGAAGCTGAGTGCCGTGGCCATGATGCCCGACCCCAGAACGCTTACAGTCGTCATTGTTTTTCCTCCCAAAAGTCAGAACAAAGTACAGAGCCGATCAAACGTCAAGATCCCATGCGAATCCCGCTGTCATTTTATGCTATAAATGGTTAAGAAAACATAACCATATTTTTTGTTTTGTTACGTCTTCTTAACCAGAAGACAACCTGGTATCTTCGGTAATTCTCTATTATACATGCCTGGGAAGGCATTTATCATTCGCTTCGAGCACGACGCGCATTACTAGAACTTTGTAGCCCTTCCATTTCTCAAAGCAATCGATAGCATGGAAGAGGTTTTTCTCGTGTCGTGCTAATTTCTTTTTCCTGCGGGCTTATCTTTCTATATTTGCGAGAAGTAGGTATTTGTATGGTTGCAGTATTTCCTGATAATGCGTCAACCGCTGAGTTGCAATGTCACACATCTTCACCCCTCTTTGTTAGCACAAGTTCTCCCAACTCCACCACCAGCGGTCATCTTTACAAGATTCTGGACAAACGAGTATCCGAATGCGCCCTGGTATTATTTTCTCTCTCACAGAATGATGAACTTGTTGTTATAAAAATACTGCGCGAATACCAGGATACCCGTTACAGTCTGGCAAACCTTAAAGAGCGCCAGCGCTGCCAGATCGAAGCACTGAAACGAAACCGTGTTTTCACGCCCGAAATTTACATTGGCCTTGTTCCTGTTCATCGATATGACCCGGGTCAGGGTTGGATTGAAATCGGTAATGCTGTCGAGCACCCAACAGAGAAGTCGCTCGATCCTGATAAAGAGTACGCCTTGCTGATGCATCGACTACCGGAAGACAGAAGGTTAGATGTTTTGTTAAAAGACGAAAACTCTCTCTGGCAACACGTACAAATCTTAACCGAGCACATAGTATATGTACACACAAAGCTCATCTCCCCTATTTCCAATGGAGAAAGTGCGTACTGGGGCAGCTACGAGCAGTTGTACGCGAAGCTACTCCACAACCTCGATCTACTTGGCCTCGTATCGGTGGCAAGCACGAATAGCGAGGACCGTGAAACTTTGAGCTGGCTCAAGGAAACACTGCTCAAAATATTCTTGCAGGAACAATATCACACTTATTTTGAGCAACGTGTACAGAATCAACGCATCAAGCACTGCCACGGCGACCTGAAATCTCCAAACATCTGGATTCTGCCTGATAACTCCATTTCTTCTGAGCATCCTGGGCAGTATGTAAAAATACTGGACGCCATTGACTTTAACCCCTTGTACTGCACCGTCGATATCCTGAGTGATTTCGCCATGCTCGTAATTGACACACAGGTTCGTACAGGCTCTGCCTCACTTGCTGACAAGATGATCGAGCATTACCTCCACCTTACTAACCAGAAGGATGAGATTAGCAGGTTGGTGCTTGCCTATTACCTCGTGGAAAAAGCCATCGTCGGTGCCGCGATCAGTATCGTCTACGATGATCTGCCACAACTTGGAGCAAATCTTCTCGAAGTTGCCCAGATGCGGTTGGAATCCCTGGTGGCCATGCGGTCTATCCCATAATCAGTTCTGGACCTCATAGGACATGGCCTGTTCACGTGCACTCCGTCTAGATCACTCTATCACCGTTCCGAACACATCCTCCCGCAGCATAAAACCCTGTCCACGTACTGCAATTAAGTAGCGCGGATGATCGGGATCAGGCTCGATCTTCTGCCTGATGCGCTCAATAATTTTCTGCAGAGCGCTGTCACCTGGAGCATGATGATCCCAAACGGCAGATTTAATCTGCTCCTTGCTGCACACCGTTCCTGCATGGACTTTGAGATAGTTGTACACCGCGCCCTCAAGATGGGTGAGAGCTGGTATCTCTCTTCGCTCCACGTGAGATGCCACCTGTATCGCCGGCCTGCTCCTCTGTACGGCCTGCTCCTGCGTCGATTCAAGCACCCGGCCCCCAGTTTGTGCTTCCATAGCTCCCACAATCACCTCTTGCTCAGCAGCCGGCTTCGCTAGAACGTACAACTGTTCTTGCTTCAGGACATATTGACGCATCACTTCTCCAAACACGCGCCACTTATCGCCTGCTCGTTCGATAAGCCCCCGCTCTTCAAGCGTGAAGAGCCTTCGCTTATCTGAAACAGAGTTCCCCTTTGCAATATCAATCAATATCCGCTGGTAAGGAGATAACTCGCATCTCTCCTTTTCGCCTGGATATCCTGCAGTTACTGGCTCCCCGCTCAAGTTTGGATCGTCAAGTCTGAGCCATAGGTAGTTACAAATAGGACTTGTATCTCTCGATATACTGAAATCCAGATAGTCGTACACATCTACTGTAGAGAATTGCTCGCTTTGCAGGCGCTGCTCGAAGAGCTGAGCGCAGGCGATGCGAAGAAGCTCCGGATGACGACCGACCAGCCTCTGAATAAAAGCGATGTCCTCCTGGGTCCAGCAACTTCCTGCTTGCTCTGCTACTCTCTTCGCCCCTGCCAGAAACTCGTCCACCTCGTCCTCGGCCATTAATCCGAGATAGACAGGCTCCGAAAAAATATTCCAGAGCGGCGAGGGACTGACCATGTTCTCTGGGTGATACTGGTAGAGCAGGTATAAGAGATTGCGGCTGCTCACTACATAGGCACACAGGTACTGGCTTATAGATCGCAACCATTCACTATTACGTAGTGGAAGATGGGCTACTCCCTCAAAATTATCAAATAGAAAAACAACCGGGCGCTTCACCCCCCGCAGGATGTCCACCACTTCAGACTTGATATCGAACGCTGTATCAATTGGTGATGTTTGCCCACCGATTTGCGGCCTTGGAACCCTGACCTGTTCGCTTAAATTCAGCGCAGTCCGTGTTTCATCGTACAGGTCCCACCAGAACTGGGCCGATGTATATTCACCCAGGTTGGCCGAACCAAGATAGGAGATACAATCGAGATAGACAAACGTGAATTTGTCCCGCAACTTCAACTCATTCACCAACTGCGGTCCATCCGAGTCGATAAATGCTCGTAACAGCGTTGTTTTGCCTATAAAAGTCTCCCCGATAATCGGGCAATTCTGCAAGGGATGGCTTAAGAGGTAATTGCAAATTTTCTGTAGCTCTTTACGCCTCCCCCAGAAAGCTGGCAAAATAAATGGATTCTTCATCATAGCCAGCTGGCCTCCTTTAAAGCGACTTCAAGCGGCCAGTGATCCTTGAGCCAGCGCGTAAACAGCTTCACCACAATCGTATAATAGAGGTGATCGCGCCTCAGTATGCCCAGGCTTGCCAAATCTTCCAGCGCGTGTATCAGTTCATGCTCGGCTATCGTTGGACAGAGCACACTGGCCAGTCGGCTATACTCTACCTCGTTATTCGTAAGCTGCGCAATGGCGCACAAGATCAGTTTATTCTTCTGCGTACCGGCCGCGTCGTATCCTTCCCACAGGTGAGAAAAGCGGCTGCTATCCGCCTTGTCCACCCACTCCTGCACGTTCTGCATTACGATCTGCTGTGTAATCGTGGACCTGTGCTCTTTCGCCTGCTCGAAAAGTCTCGAACAGAGCAACTGGAGATAGAACGGATGGCCCGCAGTCAGATCGAATAGCAGGTCGACCGCCAGGTCAGTAACGTTTCCCACCTTCGTCAGGCCATCTTTGATCAGTCTCCGGGCCGCTTTGGCTTCCAGGTATCCCAGCTTCTCGTCATAGCTAATATTGAACAACGAACTGATATCTCCTTGCTGTGTCAGCTGGCTCATCAATCCACCGCCACTTAACACCAGTCGCATACCTCGCCTATGCAGTGAGCGACTGCGCAGGCGGCTAAAAATAGCATTGCGCTTGACCTCTTCTTCCCTCAAGCTGCACAGGCACTGGAACTCGTCCAGTATCACGACCAGCGGAGGATAGCTCCTCGTCACTTCCTCGACCAGCGTCATAAACGAATCGAAGTAAGCCAGCGGATCTTTCCTCAGCCGGTGCAGTGGTGGCACGCTCATCTCTCGCTTTAAGTCGAGAATGCTATCCAGTAACATATGCGATATACCTCGCATCAATTCATGCAGGAACTGCGTGGTGCTGCTATCCTTCAATCCCTGCATATCGATATAGATCGGTAAGAAATCGCCTTGCGCCAGTTCCTTCAAGCGCAGTACAAATGATGTCTTCCCGATGCGCTTTTGTCCCCAAAGCAATATTGCTGTGCTCTCGGATGGGCTGTGCAAGAGGCTCGCAATTCTTTCACACTCGGCTTCTCGTCCATAGAAGCGCGATCCCTCTGCCAGGCGGAGGCCATAAGGATTCGGTGACTGAACGACCCGGAATGAGGTTGAGAGTTGTGGAGGGCTTGAGAGCATCGACGAGTGTATAAACTCGACACTGTGAACATAAGGCGCTCCCTCCAATGCCCTCTGCACGCGGCTGCGCTGCATAGAAGTAGTTTTACCAAGATAGATGCGCGCTTCTGCCGTTACTCCATCGGGGCGCTTACTGATACTGAAATGCTGCATATTGATGCCTGATAAAGCAACCTGTGTTTCTATCTCTCCTGCAAGCCCGGGCCGGTTCGGTGTTTCTACAACGATCACGTAATCTGGTTCCAGCGAGGTCATATCCCATTTTACCTGTATTTGCTTTTCCGGCGCGTTTACCTGCGTACAGCTTCGCTTATGAATAGCCAGGACGCCATCACTGCGGCGATAGCCTACAATATCATCAGGAGGTTGTGGCCCGCAGCATTTTGCGAACGCCCGTGATAGCTGGGCTTCTTCAGGAGAAAGCACACTGACTTCCGCTGTCGGCTCTTGATAATTTGAGGAGCGAATCGACTTCAAATAGGTCGATTTCAATTTTTCTACCATCTCGGAAGCTTTCAGCCGTCCTAAACTGATAGAAACGAATAGTCCTTCTAACTTCCCTACTCGTTTTTTCGATGCCAGTTTCATCAGTAACTGCTGAACCTGTGTATTGCCTGAGTCCCATCCTAGCGGCTGCAGCTCCGTATCCAGCAACATCTGTCCGCGCCGTACCAGATCGTCCCCCCGGTGCTGCGTCAGCCATTGCCGTATCCGGCTAAGCGCCTGAGGAGTGTGCGCGTATTCTAACCAGGTCAGGTTCGGGCAGCAATCAGGGCCCCCTGAAATAATCGTTACTTTGTCACCGCTCGAAAGAACTGTATGTAACTCCGCCCGTTCCCCGTTCACCAGGGCTCCCGCGCAGTGATGTCCTACCTCACTATGGATAGAGTACGCGAAATCGAGCACCGTCACACCCCGCTGAAGATGCCTGATCTCTCCTTTGGAGGTATACACCTGTATCTCATCGTTTGTGTGCTTCGTCTCCAGTGGCAACCTGGGCAGGCGCTTCCGCGGAATGCCTCGCCAGACCGCAATGATGCCATACTCAGCAATGAGATCCATCAGCGATGTGCGAATCGCGACCTGCAACGGTTGGCCCGTAGTATGCTTCACCTGCGTATCAAGTGATTGGTAGCCGTTTTCCTTGGGGTCCGCGATGAAGTCGTGAAAATGGCCTTTCACCGGAGGATACCGTTTGTGAATTCCTCCCAGCATGGGATAGCAACTGTCTTCATCTTCAACCAGGATAATGAAAGAGCCTGCATTCACCAATGGTATCGTTACAGTGCTGCTCGGCAGTAACTTACCCAATCCGATTTCTTGCCCGATCCCAAAGAGAGAGGCTGGCTGCCACCGCACACTGCTGCCCGGTGCCACCGCACTCACCAGCTGGCGTAACTCTTCCTGTATGTCCTCAACTCCTTGCAGCAGGCTGGCATCTATAGAACTCTGTTGCAGCATTCTATAATACGTAGGATGGTTGATCTCAAAACAGCAATCCTCGAGCTGGCGCTTGACCACTCCTATTCCCAGCCGGTCTGTCAAAGGAATGAGCAAATTCAATACAACCCCTACCATACGCTCTTGAAACGAGCGAGTAAGCGCCGAGGCCGTCCGCAAATTATGTAAACGATCAGCGATTTTGATCACAACCGCGTCAGGTTCTCGCTCGAGAAAAGAGGCGATCTGATAGCGAAAATCCTGTGCTTCGGCCTCGTTGTAAAATTCTCCACCTTCAACATGCCTTATAAAACTGCTCAGGCTGCTTACTTCTTCCACCCTGCGAAATATGTCCGGTTCAAACTCTGACTGCAGGCGCTTGAGACTTCTTTCTCGTGAATAATCAGGATTGATAATATCATGCATCAGGCCGGCAGCAACTACCGATAGTGGAGCTTGCCAATCCGCGAGAATACTGGCAACAGCAAGCGCGTGATTGATGTATGATTCTCCATTGATGCGCACAAATCCATCATGAGCTTCAAAAGCAATCTGATAGGCATGCCTCAGCAACGTTTCCCCATCTTTTGAACTAGTGTAGAATGCAACTCTCTCAATAAGCTTGTCGAGGTCAATAACGGGAGGCTGATCCTTCATCACCGCTTACCTTTGTCTACAGCGTAGAACAACTTCCGAGGTACTTCTTTTCTCTCATCCCGATCTCTTGTCTCCTTCAAACCTCTCTATTATACTCTAAAATAGAATAAATGTCAATATAGCGACATATAGAGATAGGGCTGTTGCAAACGCTCTTTCCCCCTGCCCCTTAAGAAAAGGGAACCAGGCACTTTTTTCATCTGAGCGACTCTCCTTTCATCCTTTCCATACGCTTTGTTAAAAAGTCCCTGCAAAAAGATGAATATCCTTATAGAGATGTCTTATATATCACTATATTGACATTTGTGATATCCTCTGCTATACTTGTAGTACGCGCGGAGAAATTTGTAGTTATAACATTTTCAGGAGGCTACAGATATGCGTACGTCTAACTCAAGCAATCCTTCTGCCCGCCGGGCAAGTAACCGCCATGCTCATTCATCCTTAGAAGACCCTGGCGGCCATCCTTCCTTCATGGTCGGTGTATCTCCCTACGATTCGGATGCCTCTATCGATGCTATAGTAGAGTACTATTATCCATACATCCTCAGACAGGTAAAACGCATGTCCTACCTCCCCAGGAAGTTGTCCCATTCTGCTGATCTACACGTGGACCCAGATGATATTGCCCAGGAGGTGTCTATCAGCTTCTGGAAACGCCTGCGGAGGGAACCCATTGACAATCCTGAAGCATACATTATGCGTATGGTTCGCAATAAGTATATCGATGCCATGCGAAGGTGCCATATCAATCTCCAGTCGCTGCCAGTAGCCGAAAACGGTGAATTACTCGATGGCGAAATATTGCTGACGCCAGGAGAAGGTATGTCAGACCCGGCGAAGGAGTTCGAAGAGCAAGCAGCCATAAACGATCTCACAGAGAGAGTTGCTGACGCAGTATCCAGGTTACCTTCACGTCAGCAACGTGCCGCGTCACGCGTACTCCTTAAGAGGGTAGACAATTTTCTCCAGGTTGTCGAGGCATTTGAGGCTCATCAAGTAACTATCGAAGTCCGGGAACCTGAGGACGAAGTCGAAAAACATCGACTTCAAGCCTCTTTTTCTCCTGCGCGACTTGCCCTTGCAAAAGAGCTACATGTAGATCTGGTCCCTTACAACCGGCCTAGGCACTACTGACCTGCATCATACAAAAGATGACATCATGTTGATGCATTTTACACCTGCGTGGGCTTCACCGTCGTTCAGGTGCCAGCAGGAATGGAAGATTCAAATGGAGGTGCTAAAGGAAAGAGCGCTGCTGGCTAGAGGCAGTCCCTTTGATTACCGCACACGCTGAAAACCAGGTGCGTTTCCTTGCTTGCCTTTACTTATTTCTCATGCCCTGGTACTCATTTGAAGGCAAGTACAGGTAAAGCGTTTGGCGTGTTCTTGGGGAACTGTGCTATGAGAACTGGAAATCCCTACATCGGCAGATACTTTGGCAACTATCAGGTCATTGCAGAGATCGATTGCGGTTCTTTCGGCTGTGTCTACCAGGCGCAGCATACCTTCTTGCCACGTGTTGCCGCTATCAAGCTGCTCCATGTTGCACGCTTAAGATCGCAAGAGGCCCGTAACGCATTTCTACAAGAGGCCCAACTCCTCGAGAGACTCGAGCATCCTAATATTCTCCAGATTTATGAATTTGGCCTCGATGACGGTTTACCCTACCTAGTTATAGAATATGCTTCAAGGGGCTCTTTGCGGGATTTGCTTAATAGCAGAACTTCCCAACTTTTACCTTTGAGAGATGTAATCTCGATTATTGCACAGGTAGGCCAGGCGCTGTACTATGCTCACCAGCAAGGTGTGATTCACCATGACCTCAAACCCGAAAATATTCTCTTCAATGAGCAAAACGATGCTCTCTTAGCCGATTTTGGGATTGCTATTGTATGTACAACAACAACGCTTGAGCAGGTTGCTGATATGGATGGGACACCTGCATATATGGCCCCGGAACAATTCCAGGGAAAAGCAAGCCGGAGAAGCGATCAGTATTCATTGGCCTGCATCATGTACGAACTTGTGACAGGCCGTAGGCCATTTACGGCTCCAGATGCTATCTCAATGGGGTTAAAGCATATGCGGGAATCCCCTATTCCCCCGACCTGGTTGAATCCGGACCTTCCCCCCGCAGATGGAGCGTGTTATTCTCAAGGCGCTCGAGAAACGGCGCATCAATCGTTATCCTGATGTCTTGACCTTTATGCGAGAGTTACAAGCTCTTCTTGTTACTCAGACACATATATCCATCCGACGACAAGCCAACACTCTCACGCGCGCGGATAAGACGAAGGAACAGTATTTGAACGAGGGAATCCAGCTCTACAGGCTTGGGTGGTACGAGGAAGCACTAGCTACTTTTGAACAGGCACTTCGTCTCGATCCTCACTTCGCTGATGCTTTATTCGGTAAAGGGAACGCTCTCTATTTCCTGAAGCGCTATGAAGACGCCTTACTAGCCTATGAGCAAGCTATTCGTCTTGATCCTTACAATCCTGCCTTTCACAATAACAAAGGAAGCACTCTTTATTCGCTCGGTCGTTATAGAGAAGCATTGGCCGCCTACAAACAGGCACTTCATATCGACCCGCATCATGCGAGCGCTCAGCAGGGAAAGAAACTTGCACTGAGACGCCTCGGTAGATTGCGTTGACCGGTGCTCCAAGCAAAGATTTGTTGCGCCTTGTTGAGAATAGTATCCCCGTAGAAGTGCGTGCGGGTGCGAGAGGCCCACCAGGGGACAATACAGGCGCTCAAGGTGAGTCCCGATGGCAGCAGGCTCGCCAGTTGCGGCGATGACGGGGCCATTATGCTCTGGGACCTCGAGAGTGGCGAGGCTCTGCGCACGCTGCGGCGCGACCGGCCCTACGAGCGCCTTGATATCACAGGGATCCGGGGCTTGACCCAGGAGCAGAAGGCCACGTTGCGTGCGTTGGGGGCCATGGAGGACGCTACTGGCAACAGCCACGAGCACGCTGCTCCGGTCTAGCTGCCGTAGCATGCTGACCCACCAAGAGCGCGCGTGCCACCGACGGCAACGAGAGGGGGAAGGGGGGCTGGTCTAATCGAATTTCAACTCTGGTGTCAGGCGAAATGCGGGACTACTGTCTGTACGAATCGCTCCAGGGATTCGGGGTCCAGAAACCTGAACATGAAATGCGTCACCCCTACGGCATGAAAGCGCTCCAGCTCCTGGATCACCTCCGCGCTGCTTCCCGCCACGAAGTGCTTCTGCGGGCTGCGTACCACCTCATCGGGGTTCTCCGAGACACTGGCTGTACTCAGATACGTCAGTTTGATCTCCGCCGGGTCTCTGCCTACACGAGCGCAATGGCTTTTCAGCATGGCAACCTTGTGCGCGTATTCTTCCACCGTGCACGAATTGAAATTCCACCAGTCCGCTCGGCGAGCGACTATCGCCAGTGTTTTCTCCTCGCCGCCGCCCCCAATAAGTAGCGGAATCGGAGGATCGGGTCGCGGCTCACAGTAGGCGTCGTGAATGCTGTAGTGTTTCCCCACAAATGTTGCCGGGCGCGAGGACCACATGGCCTTCACGATGATGGCAGCTTCTTCTAATTGTTCCAGGCGCGTCTTCGTGTCTGGAAATGGATACCCGTAGGCATGGTACTCGTCTTCCTTCCAGCCCGCCCCCAGCCCAAGGATGAACCTTCCCCCAGAGAGCAACTGGAGATTGGCGGCCATTTTTGCAGTCAAGGCCGGATTGCGGTAAGACTGGCACAGCACGAGCGACCCCATGTGGAATTGAGGGAACTCACCAGCAAAATAGCTCAAAGTGGTCAGGCACTCATGGGTGACGGTCTCTCCTAATTGCAAGTGATCCTCGACCCACAACGTGGTAAAGCCAGCCGACAACCTTCGAATCAAGTTGCGATTGTAGTCGAAGAGCTCAGTCCCCGGAAAGTGTAGAGGAAACGGCTGAAGCATGAGGCCAAATTCGATGGTAGACATAGATGAACTTTCCTTTTTATACTATGGCATAGATAGCTATAACTATTTGTACCATTTTGCCAGATTATCGCGCAACTATTTTGCTATGTGAGACGCTAGACCGGGGAGATGGAGATGTCCCTCCAGCACTTGAGTGGTCGCCAGTTGCCTTCTGGGATCGGGTCGCCATCTCTTCACTGACGGTGGTACAGTCGCTGCGCTCCATCTCGTCAGCGCCAAAGCGACACCCAACGGCGTGGTGGTCGCGACCTACGAGCCGGCTGAATCGATGGCGGGGAAGCCCACCTGGGTCCGGCATGTCTCCCGGATATCGCCCGCAAGGTTGCACAGTATTCCAAGAATCCGCACAGCTCACAGACCGTTGCTGCCTTCGCCGGTCGGAGCCTCTATCGGTGCGTTTTTCGAGCTGACTGTGCTCATTGTGCTCTATGCTAAGGTATATAATTGGGGTAGGACAGTTTAGATCTCTACGCCGAGATCAGTATCTAGTACATCATCTCCTGCAGTGAAAAAGCTGCTCCAGAAGTGTACCACCCCTGCGAGCAAGGTGGAGTCAGTAGCGAATGAAGTTGTCAGAGAGAAGGAACAGCATATGAATAGCGGGCTTGGTCTAGGTGGGAGAGGCTTTGATGCCGCCTACACAGGCCTTCCCCCATGGGATATTGGTCGTCCACAGCAGGCGTATGTGGAACTTGTACAGACAGGGAAGATACACGGATCAGTGCTGGATGTAGGGTGTGGCACGGGCGAGCATGCCCTCTACCTGGCACAACACGGCCATGAGGTCTGGGGCATTGATTCCTCGCCAACTGCCATCCAGAAGGCCCAGCAGAAAGCGGCTGCTCGTGGGATTGCTGTCACCTTCCGGGTGGCCGATGCGCTGCAGTTGCAGGCGTTAGGCAAGACCTTTGAGACGGTCATTGATAGTGGCCTCTTCCATGTCTTCTCGGACGAAGAACGTTTGCTCTTTGTCCAGAGCCTGGCAAGCGTGCTCAAGTCTGGAGGAACCTATTACTTGCTCTGCTTCAGTGATCAAGAGTCAAGCAGTGGTCCAGGGCCCAGGCGGGTGTCACGAGCGGAGATCTATGCTACCTTCGGCCAAGAGTGGCGCGTCAAGCAGATCCGTGCCACGCGCTTTGAGACGACAAGTGGACAGGGAGCAGCGGCCTGGCTCGCCTCGATCAGTCGTGTGTGAGCAGAGACGAGCGGCTGTGCATCAGTGGAGTGTGACACCAGAAGCAACGCTCTACAGCCCTGGCAGAGTGCCTGAAGCGCCTGGAACTCGCCGAAACAAGCTGCGAACCGAAGCGCGAAGTGGCAAATTATCCCAGAAATGTGCCATGATACACAGAGTATTGATCTCATTCCTGAACAGGAGAGCACGTATGCCCCAGACACTCACCTTTGGCCTCTTCTCGCTCAATAGCGGGGCGTGTAGCTACCCGGCAACGGCAGCACGAGTCGCGCAGGCAGCCGAAGCGACCGGCTTTGACTCGCTGTGGGCCGGAGAACACGTGGTGCTGCCCGATCCCCGGGTGCCACCCTCACCACTGGCACCCGAAGAGCGCATCCTGGACCCCATTGTCACGCTCACCTTTCTGGCCGCACAGACCAAACGGGTGCTGCTTGGCACAGGCATCATCATCCTGCCACAGCGCAATCCCCTTGTCCTGGCCAAGGAACTGGCCAGTCTCGACGCACTCTCCGAAGGACGGCTCCTCTTTGGCGTCGGGGTGGGCTACCTGGAACCAGAGTTTCGTGCACTTGGCATTCCCTTTACCGATCGGGGAGCACGCAGTGAGGAGTACCTGGCAGCGATGCGTGCCATCTGGCGTGAGCCAAAACCAGCCTATCACGGCCAGTTTGTCTCCTTTGCCCACGTGCAGGCACACCCGCAGCGCAATATCCGCATCGTAATGGGTGGCCGTTCCCCTGCGGCTTATCGTCGGGCCGTTGAGTATGCTGTCGGCTGGTATGGTTTTGCCCTGGATCTGGAAGGGACCGCTCATGCTCTGCAAGGTTTGCGCGAGGCGGCAGAGCGCTACCGGCGTCCAGCCGAATTGGGACAGCTGGAGATCAGCGTCACGCCAAGGGGACCAGTCAACCGGCAGACGGTCGAGCAATTTGCTGCCCTGGGCGTGCATCGACTCATACTCGCTCCCCCGCCTCATGCCAGTGCATCAGAGCTCGAAGCGTTTGTGGAGAACATCGGAACCACGCTGATCGGGCAGATCTGATCCAGGCACCAACGGTAACGCATCTGCAAGGAACGAGTGTACTGGCTACTTGGGACATCTGTTTGCAGAAAATGATGGATTATATGAACAGATGTCCCAAGCGAGATGCCTCTGCGAGGCAGAGAAGAGGAGGATACAACGCATATCAAACGTAAAAGCGGTAGAAGTATGCGATGTAACGAAGGAAGGAGAAAAGAATGAACCCATCTGAACGTATCGACACACAAATCGCAGAACTTGCCGACTGGCGCGGCCAAATGATCGCCCGACTGCGCAAACTTATCCGCGAGGCCGACTCTGACATCACTGAGGAATGGAAATGGGATACCGCGGTATGGTCTCACCGGGGGCTTGTTTGTGCTGTCGGCCCTTTCAAGCAAACAGTAAAAATGAACTTTTTTCAAGGCGCTTTGTTGGAAGATCCGCAGAAACTCTTCAATGCCGGCCTTGATGCGAAAAAAACGCGAGCGATCGATTTCCGTGAGGGCGACGCAGTTGATGAGTCTGCTTTGAAAGAGCTCATTCGTGCTGCCGTAGCTCACAATGTGGGAGGAAAAATAGGATGACACCAAAAGAACGAGGCTGATAAAGTCTTCTGAAGTTCTGGACGAACGTGAGCATCTCATCGTCCTGAGGCGGAGAGGGATCAGTGCAGTGCTCTCGCATTGAGCAGTGCCTCTTGCTCGATGCGTTGTGGCCAAACAGGCTCACCTGTAGCTCCTTGCTCGTTAGGAGACCAAGTCTCGTCTTCCCCGTCTAGATGTGCAGGAATGGTTGGCGGCGTGAACCCTCGGATGAAACTCACCGTTTTGCCCTTGACAATACCCCCCGAGTAATGACATACTTAGAATAGCCTTTGAGGAGTACGTTGCAAAAGAAACTTGGAAGGCCGTCAAGGGGTGTAAGCCACGTCTAAGCAACTAACAGAATGCCGTAGGGCTGAAGGACTTGACGCAGACCTGCAGAAGTGGAAATCGCATTCAACAAGCTAGAGCAGGCAACTGAGGAAGGGTACCAATGCGGGGAAGTACAACCCGGATTGGGCCTTTTCATTTTTGGGGACGATGTGCTGTGTCGGTCAAAGGGGGCGTGAAACCCTGGAGATAGCGTTGCCTGCAACAGAGAGCGCAAGAACGATGCTCTGCTGATCAGTACACGTTCATGAAGATGTCTCAGCGATGCAGCAGAAACACAATGTATTCGTCTGGTACGTCAGAGCAAACGAGGACCGCTATTGTACAAACAATTCGTGTTCAGGCATCATCAATGTGGTACGCCAACCTGCTTCATCCATCCTTTTCTGCACGCGCTTTCCAACGGTTATGCCACCTTTCGGTAGCCATGGTGTAACCCACCTAAGACTGGAACGGCGATCACCTTATCACACTGGTCATACAGGGGAGCGAGACTATGCCTTTGGTCAGGCCATGCTAGGCCTGCGCACCGCCATCGGGCTGACGCAAACGGGCCTGGCCGAGTACCTGGGCATCTCCCGCCGCGCGGTGGGGGAGTGGGAGGCCGGCAGCAGTTATCCCAAGGCCGAGCGCCTCAAAGAGTTCATAGCCCTGGCCGTCCAGCACCAGGCCTTTCCTGCCGGGCGCGAAGCCGAGGAGATCCGTACCTTCTGGAAAGCGGCGCGCCAGAAGGTGCTGCTCGATGAGCCATGGCTCGCCACCCTGCTGAGCCAGCAGCCTCCCCACCTAACGCTTGTGGCGCCCCTGCCGGTCGAGCAGATCCGTGGCATTGACCACGTCCTCGCTCCCGCGGCGGGGGGGCCACGGGTGGATTGGGGCAACGCGCTCGCCGTGCCAACCTTCTATGGGCGCGCGCGGGAACTGGCTCTCCTCGCCCAGTGGGTCGTCGAGGAGCGTTGCCGGGTGGTGAGCGTGCTGGGTATGGGCGGCATCGGCAAGTCGGCGCTGGTGGTCAGTGCCATGCATCAGCTGGCCGCGCACTTCCAGGTGGTGCTCTTTCGCTCGCTGCGTGATGCCCCCTCTTGCGAAGCGCTGCTGGATGACTGCCTGCAGGTGCTTGCCCAGCAGCCGCTGGATCTCTCGCCTGCCAGCCTCGAATCACGCATCAGCCGCCTGTTGGAGTACTTGCGGAGCTCACGGGTCCTGCTGGTGCTGGACAACCTGGAAAGCCTGCTGGAGGAAGGCGAGGTGCGGGGCCATCTGCGTCCCGGCTACGAGGGATACGCGCGGCTGCTGCGGCGGGTCGCCGAAACGGGGCACTCGAGCTGCCTGCTGCTCACCTCGCGGGAGAAACCCGCTGAGCTGCGAGCGCTGGAGGGCGGCCGCAGCCCGGTGCGCGCGTTGCGCCTGGCCGGCTTGGAGGCCGCC
>Ga0209647_1002343_pt1 | contig 15388 bp, 15 predicted proteins | sample GraSoi_2013_60cm_FD_185827 | JGI IMG/M metagenome (GOLD analysis project Ga0209647, IMG submission 185827) | Grasslands soil microbial communities from the Angelo Coastal Reserve, California, USA - Sample 9_17_2013_60cm (SPAdes) (version 2) | ecosystem: Environmental > Terrestrial > Soil >...
TCACCGCCATGGCATAGCGCTCCAGATCATCCTTCAGGAACCGCGTGTAGTGCTCGGTGCCGTTCTCCATCAGATCCATCCCCAGGTTGGCCATGCGCTCGGCGACATCGCGCTCGCGCAGCGCCTTGGCCACCGCCGCCTGCAGCCGCCCGACGATCTCGCGCGGCGTGCCGGCCGGCGCCTGCAGGCCGATGACGGTGGCGATGTCGAAGCCGGGAAACCCGAGCTCGGCCACCGTCGGCACATCGGGCAGCATCGCCGAGCGCTGCGCGGTGCTGATGGCATAGACGCGCAGCTTGCCGGCACGGATATGCGGCGCGACGTTCGGAATCCCGGACCAGCCGCTCTGCACCTGCCCGCCGAGCACGCCGGCAACCAGCGCGCTGCCGCCTTTATACGGCACATGCACGACATCGATGTCCGCGCGCGCCATGAAGGCGGCCATGGTGAGATGGTGAATCGACCCGGCGCCCGCCGACCCATAGGCCAGCTCGCCCGGCTTGGCGCGCGTGAGGGCGATGAATTCCGCGAGCGAGGCCGCAGGCACGCTCGGGTGCGCGACCAGCACCGAGGGCACCGCGGCGAGCGCGGTGATCGGCGCGAAGTCGCGCAGCGGGTGATAGGTGACCTTGGGATTGAGCGCAATGTTGATGGCGAGCGCGCTCGAGCTGCCGAGCATCAGCACGTGGCCGTCGGCCGGCGCGCGGGCCACCTGCTCGGCCGCGACCACGCCGCCCGCGCCGGGCACGTCTTCGACCACGAACGGGCGGCCGAAACTGTCGGAGAGCTTGGCCGCGAGCATGCGCGCGAGGAGATCCGGGTTGCCGCCCGGCGCCGCGCCGGCGAGCAAGCGCACCGGCTTCGATGGATACGCCTCCTGCGCCCACACGGCTGGGCACGCGACCAGCACGAGCGCTGCGAGCCAGCTACTCACGCTGGATGCCCGCTGCCTTCACCGCGGCGGCGTAGCGCTCGAGGTCTTCTCTGACGAAGCGCCCATAGCTCTCGGTGCCTTCCTCGCGCAGCTCCATGCCGAGGTTCGCCATGCGCTCGGCGAACTCGCGCTCGCGCAGCGCCTTTGCCGCGACCGCCTGCAGCCGGTTCACCACCTCGCGCGGCGTGCCGATGGGCGCCTGCAGGCCGATGACGGTGGCGATGTCGAAATCGGAATAGCCGAGCTCGATCGCCGTGGGCACGTCCGGCAGTGAACTCGACCGCCGGGCGGTGCTGATCGCGAATACCTTCAGCTTCCCCGCGCGGATGTGCGAGGCGACGTTCGGGATGCCCGACCAGCCCGACTGCACTTCGCCACTCAACGCCGCGGCGACCAGCGCCGAGCCGCCTTTGTAGGGCACGTGCAGCATGTCGAGGCCCTCGCGCGCGGCGAACACCGCCATCGTGAGGTGGTGCACCGAGCCGTTGCCGGCGGAGCCGTAACTCAATTTGCCGGGCTGGGACTTCGCCAGGGCGACGAACTCCTGCAGCGAGTCCGCGGCGATCGACGGATGCGCGACCAGCACGGTCGGCACCGCCGCGAGCGCCGTAATCAGCGTGAAATCCTTGAGCGGGTGATAGCTGAGCTTGGGATTCAGGGCGACGTTGATGGCGAGCGCGCCCGAGTCGCCGAGCATCAGGACGTGGCCGTCCGCCGGCGCGCGCGCCAGGATCTCGGCGGCGACCACGCCGCCGGCGCCCGGCACGTTCTCGACGATGAACGGGCGGCCGAAGGCCTCGGAGAGCTTGGCCGCGAGCATGCGGCCGAGCACGTCGGGATTGCCACCGGGCGCCGCGGCGGCCATGAGCCGCACGCTTTTCGACGGATACGCCTCCTGGGCCATCGCAGGAAGTGCCACCACCAGCAGCATCAGCAGCGCTTTCACCATCAGCCTCTCTTGTCCACGAAGCGCGGCGCCTTGACGTTGGCTTCGAAGTCCTTGGCGATGGTGCCGCGCGCGAGCAGCGTGATTTCCGGGGTGATCTGGAAGGTCCTGCGCATCATGTCCACGATGGGTGCGGTTCCGCCAGTCCTCGTTTCGACGTGCAGGTGCAGCACATCGTTGCCTCCCGCGTTGTAGACCTCGGCGCGGAAGTCGACCACCGCCGGATCGCGGAACATCGCATCCTCGAGCTCGGCATGATTGATGTTGACGCCGCGCACCTTGAAGAAGCCTACCGTGCGGCGCGCATGGCGCATCACCGGGAACACCGACCAGGGATGCTCTCCCCCGGGCGAGGGCGACATCGATACGAGATCGCCTGAGCTCCAGCGCAGGAACGGCGTCATGCTGTTCGACCACAGCGCGGTCACGACGAGCGAGCCGACCTCGCCATCGGGCACCGGCTCGCCATGGTCATCGAGCACCTCGAGGTACCAGAGGTCGGTGAAGGCATGCAGGCCCTCGTGGCCGAGACCTTCGCCCGAGACGATCGCCGCCTCGGTCATGCCGAAGTGGTCGTACACCTCGGCGCCCCAGGCGCGCTCGAGCTTGCCGCGCTTCACGGGCGAGAGCGGCTCGGCGGCCACCAGCAGCTTCTTCACCGACGAGCCCGCAAGGTCGATCCCTTTGACTTCCGCCAGATTGGCGAGGTGCAGCCCGTAGCTCGCCATGCCGATCCAGAGGGTGGGCTGCAACTCGCCGATCAGGTCGAGCTGCGCTTCGGAGGAAGTGTTGCTCCCGGCGCCGCACCAGACGGTGCCGATGCCGAGGTTGATCGCGGCGCGCGCGTAGAGATGCGCGACCGGATGCACGCCGAGCGGAAACGAGATGTGCGCGCAATCCTCGGCGGTGGCGCCGATCAGCGCCCAGGCGCGCTCGAAGGCCATGATGTTGGTCGCCATGTCCTCGGCCGAGCGCGGATAGAACAGCGGCCGGCCGGTGGCACCCCCGGAGCGCCAGTACTCGACCACCTTGGTGCGCGGCGCGATGCAGAACTCCTCGTGGAACCACTGCGCGGGAATCTCGCGCAGCGCTTCCTTCGTCAGCACCGGAATCTTGCGCCATTCCTCGGGATCGTCCAGTCGCGCGAGATCGATCGGCGGCATGCGGCGCTTCCAGAACGGCGCCTGCATCGCGCGCTCGACCGCGACGCGCTTGCGCTCGCTCTGGATGCGCGCGATGTCGGCGGCGGAGCCTGGCCATCTCATCGCACGTTCTCCAGGAGCAGCAGCAATCCGCCGAGGATGGCGAGGTTGGCGAGCAGCGCGAGGCGCGAGATGTTGCGCTGGAGCGGGTCGCTCTTCTGCCAGAAGCGATGGAAGATCGAGGTCGCGGCGATGGTGAACACGATAAGAAACAGCGTGCCGACCGCCGGGTGCCAGTCGAACGCCACCAGCGCCGCGCCGGTGAGCTGCAGCGCGATGCCGAGCCAGAACGCGCTCGCCGGGAACGGCACGCCGAGGTCCGCCATGCGCTCGATGTGATCGGCGATGCGCGCCTTGGTGAGGTTGGAGACGCCGGTGACGACGAAGAACAGCACGATCAGTTGCCGGCCGGCGAGGTCGAGCCAGGGTTCCATCATGGGTGCCGCGCATTATGCCGCGCGCGAACGGCTCTCAGAGAGAGGTGAGGCCTTTGCGGACGGCGAACTTGGTCAGCTCGGCAATCGTATGCAGGTCGAGCTTGCGCATGATGTTGCGGCGGTGCACGTCGACGGTAGCGACCGAGATGCCGAGCTGGGCTGCAATTTCCGCCGAGTGCCTTCCCTCGGCGAGCAGGCTGAGCACCTGGCGCTCGCGGCGCCCGAGCGCGCTGACGGCCCGGCGCGCACGCACGGCCTTCGCCGCAGGCGCCGGGTGGCGCAGCTCGGGCGACAGATACGTCTCGCCCTGCGCGACGGCGCGGATGGCTTGCCGCAGCTCGTCCACGGTTGCCGACTTGAGGACGTAGCCGCTCGCACCGGCGTCGATCATTCCCTCGACATAGCGCGGCTCGTCATGGATCGACAGCGCGATGACTCGCATCGCCGGGTGCCGGCTGCGCAGGCTCTGCATGACCGCAATGCCGTCAATATCCGGCAGGCCGATATCGAGCAGCACGACGTCGGGCTGCAGCCGGTCCACGAGCTCGAGCGCTTCGGCGCCGGTGGAGGCTTGCCCCACCACGGCGGTATCCGGCTGGCCGGCGAGCATCGCGGAAAGCAGTTCGCGCACGATACGCTGGTCCTCGACGATGACGACGCGGACGCTCATGCGCAAACCAGAATAATCTTGCGCAAATCACGTCGCTACCCAAAATTACCGATTCGGCGGTATATCTTTGGCCAATAGCGCGGCGTATGTTTTGTCAATGCGAACGCCGCCGCATGCGAGCCTGGCGGTGGCCGTGGCAGCGATCCGCGAGCTGATCGAGCAGACCCGCGCGTCGCACCCCTTGGATGCGCAAACGGCTCAAGCCCTGGATTTTGCGCTCGACGGACTCGGCCTGATGTGGGAAGCCCTCGAAGGCGAACAGCAAAGCTACGAGGAGTACGAGCGCGACTGCGTCGACTTCTTCGAGTTTGTGCCCCTCGCCTGCGTGCTCACCGACCTGAATGGCATGGTGCGCCGCGCCAATCGCACCGCGGTCGAGTTGCTGGGCGTCTCGGCCGCCGAGCTCTCGCGCAAGCCCCTGCGATCGTTCTTCCCGGTCGAGCAGGCCGGCGGTGCGGAGGTAGAGGCGAGCGTGAGCGAGATCGGCCGCCCGCGCGGCGGCGTTTCGGGTCTGTGCTGGCTGCTTCGGCCCGTGGCCCGCTCGCAGCCCGAAGGGCAGGCTGGCGGAACGGTCCTAGACGCCGAGATAGCGGTGCCACAGCGAGCGATCGGCATCGAGCTGCGCTGAAGTGCCCTGCCACGCCACGCGCCCGCGCTCGATGATGGTGTGGCGGTCGGCGAGGCGCACCAGGCGCTCGATGTACTTGTCGATCACCAGGATCGTCTGCCCCGCCGCGCGCAGGCGATCGAGGCACTTCCAGATCTCCTCGCGCACTAGCGGCGCCAGCCCCTCGGTCGCTTCGTCCAGGATCAGCAGGTGCGGATTGGTCACCAGCGCCCGCCCGATCGCCAGCATCTGCTGCTCGCCGCCTGAGAGCTGGTTGCCCATGTTGTCGGCTCTTTCCCGGAGCTTGGGAAACAGCTCGAAGACGCGCTCGGGCGTCCACGGCTCCCCGCGCCGCGAGCGGTTGTCGGCGAAGGCGACGAGGTTTTCCAGCACCGTGAGGTTGGGAAAGATTTGCCTTCCCTCCGGCACCAGCGCAATGCCCATGCGCGCGATGCGATCGGGCGCCTCGCGCTCGATCGCCCGCCCGCGGAAGCGGATCGCACCGGCCTGCGAGCGCGTGAGCCCCATGATCGAGCGCACGGTGGTGGTCTTGCCCATGCCGTTGCGCCCGAGGAGCGTCACCACTTCGCCGGCATCGATCGCGAGGTCGAGCCCGTACAGCACCTTGCTCGCGCCATAGGCGGTCTCCAGCTTCTGGAGCTCAAGCAGCAAGCTCTTCCCCCAGATAAGCCTTGCGCACCTCCGGATCGGCGCGGATCGCCTGCGGCGCGCCGGTGGCGATGATGCGCCCGTTCACCAGCACCGAGATGCGCGTGGCGAGGCGGAATACGGCATCCATGTCGTGCTCGACCAGCAGTATGGTGAGCCGCTCGCGCATTTTTTCCATCAACGCGATGATGCGATTCGATTCCTCGGGGCCCATGCCGGCCATCGGCTCGTCGAGCAGCACGAGCTGCGGCCGCGTGGCGAGCGCCAGCCCGACCTCGAGCGCGCGCTGCTCGCCGTGGGCCAGAGTCGCTGCGGTCGCGTCTAGCTTGTCAGCAAGGCCAATCTCGGCCGCGATGCTGCGCGCCTCGTCGAACAAAGGCGTCTCGCTGGCGAGCGGATGCCAGAACGAAAAGCTCGAGCCGCTGCGCGCTTGCACCGCGAGCGCGAGGTTATCGAGCACGCTGAAGCGCCGGAAGATGCTGGTGATCTGGTAGCTGCGCGCGAGGCCGGCATGCACCCGCGCGTGGGCCGACAGCCGGGTGATGTCCGCGTTGTTAAAGACGATGCGACCCATGTCGGTGGGCAGCACGCCGGAGATCTGGCCGATGAGCGTGGTCTTGCCGGCGCCGTTCGGGCCGATCAGCGCGTGCACCTCGCCGCGCACCACATCGAGCGTGACGTCGTCGGTCGCGACCACGCCGCCGAAGCGCTTCGAGACGCCGCGCAGCTCAAGCATGGCGGCGTCTCCTGAACAGTCCAGCAATGCCCTCCGGCGCGACCAGGACTATGGCGAGCAGCACCGCGCCGACAGCGAGCCCGGCGTGATCCTGGTAGTTCGGCGCCAGCGCCGCGAGCCAGCCGATGCGGTAATCGGCGATCAGGTGCTCGAGGCCGAGCAGCACCGCCGCGCCGATCAGGCCGCCCCAGAGCGTGCCGACGCCGCCGAGGATCACCATGATCATCAGCGTGCCGGACTGGATCCAGTGCAGCAGGCTCGGGCTGACATAGTTCGACTGGTTGGCGATCAGCGCGCCGGCGAGGCCGCCGACCGCGCCGGCGATGACGAAGCAGGCGAGCTTGTAGCGAAACACCGGGAAGCCGATCGCCTCGGCACGCGCTTCGTTCTCGCGGATGGCGTCGATCACGCGGCCGAAGCGCGAGCGCGTCAGCCGGTGCAGGCCATAGAGCGCGGCGGCGAGGATCGCGAGCACCAGGTAGTACCAGGCGAGATCGTTCCTCAGGTTCGCGCCCATGCCGAGGGTCGAGCGCGCCGGCATCGACAGGCCGTCGTCGCCGCCATAGGTCTTCAGCGAGACGAAGATGTAATACATCATCTGCGCGAAGGCGAGCGTGATCATGATGAAGTACACGCCGCGGGTGCGCAGCGACAAGGCGCCGATCACCAGCGCCGCGAGCGCGGCAACCGCCATCGCCACTGGCCACGCGATCCACGCGCTGCGCACGCCTTCGACCGCGAGGATGCCCACGACGAAGGCGCCGGCACCGAAGAAGGCGGCGTGGCCGAAGCTCACCATGCCGCCGTAGCCCAGCACCAGGTTCAGGCTGGTTGCCGCGATGGCGTAGATCAGGATCCGGCTGGCGAGGCTCACATAGAACAGGCTGTCCATCGCCTGCATCGTCAGCGGGAAAATCGCCAGCACCCCAAAAACCAGGAGGGCGCGCGTCATCCGCGGGCCGGGAACAGGCCTTGCGGCCTGAAGTAAAGGACCCCGGCCATCAGCACGTAGATCAGCACCGAGGCCACCGCGGGTCCGGCGGCGCTCGCGAGCTGCGGCGGCAGGAACGCGGAAAAAAGCATCGGCAGGAACGCCCGCCCCCCGGTGTCGACGATGCCTACGAGCAGCGAGCCGACGAACGCGCCGCGGATCGAGCCGATGCCGCCGATCACGATCACCACGAAGGCGAGGATCAGGATGTTCTCGCCCATGCCGACCTGCACCGCGAGGATCGGCCCGAGCATCGCCCCCGCCAGAGCGCAGAGCGCCGCGCCGACGGCGAACACCGCGGTGAACAGCCGCTTGATATCGACGCCCATGGCGGTCGCCATCTCGCGATTCGACGCCCCCGCGCGCACCAGCATCCCCACTTTTGTCTTAGTAACTAATAAAAACAAAGCAAGGGCCACGGCGATGCCAACGCCGATGATGAGCAACCGGTACGACGCGTACTGGAGCCCGCCGGGAAGCGCGACCGGGCCGGTGAGCCCCGCCGGCGGATTGAGCATGATCGGCTGCGAGCCCCAGGCGATACGCACCGCTTCATTGGCGATCAGTATCACGGCGAAGGTCGCGAGCACCTGCGTGAGGTGGTCGCGCCCATAGAGCCGTCGCAGCAGCGACATCTCGAGCGCCGCGCCCAGCACTGCGGTTGCGATCAGCGCGAGCGGCAGTCCGAGCCAGAACGAGCCGGTCATCTGCACGAAGCTCGCCATGAAATACGCGCCGATCATGTAGAGCGAGCCGTGCGCGAGGTTGATCATGTCCATGATGCCGAACACGAGCGTGAGGCCCGCGGCAAGCAGGAACAGCATCAGGCCGAACTGGACCCCGTTCAGCGCCTGCTCCAGGAAGAGAATCACGGACATAACAAATCGGGGACGGAGCCCGAACTAATTCGGGCTCCGTCCCCGAATTCCAGCTACTTCATGCCGCAGTCTTTGGCCCAGAAGTCGCCGTGGTCCTTGAGGATGGTGCTGATCTTGCGATTGACGATGCGCCCCTCGCGATCCTTCACGAGCGCGCGCACGTAGTAGTCCTGGATCGGCGTGCCGTTCGCCGCTTCCTTCCATTTGCCCCGCGGTGTCTTGGCACGCTCGGGCGCCTTCATCAGCGCGGCGCGGAACGCCTTCGGGTCCTCGATCTTGCCTTTCGCGTCGCGCACTGCCTGGTCGATGATCAGTGCCGCGGTGTAGCCCTGCTCGGCGTAAAGCGTCGGAATGCGCTTGTATTCCTTCTGGAATTCGGCGACGAATTTCTGGTTGGCGTCGTTGTCGAGGTCGTAGGCCCACTGCGAGGTATCGAACAGGCCGAGCATCGGCTCGCCGACCGCGCGCACCACGTCCTGGTCGGAGACGAAGCCCGGCACGATGAGCTGCACCTCGTTCGACAGGCCGGCGGCGACGAACTGCTTGATGAAGTTGATTCCCATGCCGCCCGGCAGGAAGGCATACAGCGCGTCGGGTTTCGCCGCGCGGATCTGCGCCAGCTCCGCCGAGTAATCGAGCTGGTTCAGCTTCGAATAGAACTCGTTGACGATGGTGCCCTTGTAGGTGCGCTTGAAGCCGGTCAGCGCGTCCTTGCCCGCCGGATAGTTCGGCGCGATGAGGTAGGCGTTCTTGAAGCCCTTGGATTGCGCAAAGGCGCCGGCAGCTTCGTGGTGCGCCTCGTTGGGCCAGGACGCGGAGAAGAAATAAGGGCTGCAACCCTTCCCGGTGAGCGATGTCGGGGTCGCGTTCGGCGCGATGTAGAAGATCTTCGATTCCTCGATCGTCGGCCAGACCGCGAGCATCACGTTGGAGAACACGATGCCGGTCACCAGGTTCACGCGGTCGCGCTTCAGCAGCCGCTCCATGAGCTGCTTGCCGGTGTCGGGATTCAGCGTGTCGTCGGCAAAGATCACTTCGGTCGGCAGCGCGCCGAGCTTGCCGCCTGCGAGCTTCAGCGCGAGGTTGAAGCCGTCGCGGATCTCGTTGCCGATGCCGCCGGCCGGTCCGGAGAGCGTCGAGAGAAAGCCGATCTTGAGCTCGTTCGCGGCCTGCGCGCTCAGCGCGATGAGCATCGCTGCGCCGAGGCCTAACAGTCTGAAAGTCATTCACCCTCCTAGGTGCGGGGATTCTAACCATTTTGTGGTTCAATGCCCCATGCCTTTCCGCGCTCGCGCCCGCGGTGTTGCTCTTACCGGAACACCGGATTCAACAGCGGTGAAACGCAGAGCACTCGAGCTCGGCGCCGATCTCGCGGGCATCGCATCGGCCGCGACGCTCAACGCATTTCCGCCCGATCCGCGCTGGCCGCAGACGCCCGATCGCATCCTGCCTTCGATCAAGAGCGTGATCGTGCTCGTGCAGCGCATTCCCGCGGGCGCGTTCCGCGCCATCTCGAACGTGCCGGTGCAGTACATGGACATGCTGGTGCTGCGCAAGATGGACAAGATCGCGTATCGCCTGGCCGACGAGCTCGAGCGCGCGGGCCATCCGACCTTCGTCACCGCGGCGCAGGAGACCGACTGGAATCTGAAGCGCGCGTCTTATGGACGACTCTCGACGCGCCATCTCGGCGTCGAAGCAGGGCTCGGCACGCTCGGGTTGGAGGTGAACATACTCACGCCGGAATTCGGCCCACGCGTGTACCTGACGGGAATATTGACCGAGCTGGAACTCGAGCCCGATCAGCGCATCACCGAGCAGGTGTGCATCGGCGAGTCGTGCAGCCGCTGCCTGCATTCATGCCCGCCGAACGCGGTGCTGCACTGGGGCATCGACAAGCGCGCCTGCGCCACCGAGGCGCAGGAGTTCGGCTTCATGACCATGCTCCAATTCATGGAGCGCGTGATCGACGCTGCTCCTTCCCAACGTTCACAAATGCTGAAAACGCGCGACCTATTCGGCTTCTGGCAGGGCCTGCTGCGCGTCGTCGGCTCGTTCGGCGACTGCCCGCGCTGCCTCGCGGTGTGCCCGGTCGGCAATGACTACCACGCTCATCTCGCCGAGGTGCAGAAGGTGATCCCCGAGCGCACGCCGGAGAAAACCGCGACGCAGAAGCAGTGGCAGCAGGCGCGCAAGGCGGGTGAACCAGGCGGCGGCCTGTCGGAGTGGAACGCGCGCTGGGTCGGGCCCGAGGGCTACAAGGGCATGGTTGCCCGTCAGCTCCAGGAATTCAAGCGCAAGCAAAAGGAGCAGCTTGGAGATATTCCGCAAACCGCTGACAGCAGCGGAGATTAAGGGAAGAGCGCGCGAGCTCGGCGCCGATCTCGTCGGCATCGCCGACGGCAAGCGCCTCGACACCGCGCAGATCACGCAGCTCGACGGCGGCCGCGTCATCGTGCTCGCCAAGCGTCTCAACGACGGCGTGGCGCGCATCCGGCGCTGGGACGATCGCCACAAGTACTACAACGACGAGCTCGCCCTCACGCATCTCGAGGAGACTTCGCTCGAGCTGGTCTATTGGCTGGAAGACTGCGGCTATCCGGCGATCATCGTGCCGCCGACGCATGTGGATCCATCGCGCTACCACGACCAGCCCGGGGAGCATATTGAGCCGATGCTGTCGCTACCGCACGCGGCGGTGGAAGCCGGGCTCGGCACGCTCGGCCTGAATCTCCAGATCCTGACCCCCGAATACGGGCCGCGCGTGATTCTCACCGCCGTGCTGTGCTCCGTGGATGTTGCCTGCGATCAGCCGATGACCGACGCGCTGTGCCTCGGTCCGAGCTGCGGCAGATGCCTCAAGACCTGCCCGCCCGACGCGGTTCGGGAGTGGGACCGCGACTGGAAGGCGTGCGACACCCATCGCTCGCCGCACGGCTTCGCGCAGCTCACGGAGCATCTGGACCGCATCATCAACGAGCCGGAGGCGGCGGCCCGCAAACAGCTGCTGCGCTCCGAGACCAGCTTCAACCTGTGGCAAAGCATCCTGCGCGGCTCGGGCGTCATCACCGGCTGCCGGCGCTGCGCCGACGTCTGCCCGGTCGGCGCCGACTACGAGCAGATGCTCGCCAGCGCGCACCAGGAGATCCCGGAAAACACGCCGCAGAAGGAAGCGCGCCTCGCCGCCATGACCGGCAAGCCGCCGGCCTATGAGAAGCAGAAGCGCTTCATCGGCATCCTTAAAAAATAAATGGGGACAGACCCTCTTTTTCTCATTTAGATGCCGCTGAAGCTTCCCGCATCGCGTGCCGAGATCCGCCGCATCCAGAAGGAGCGCAAGCGCGCGGCGGTAGAGCAGGCGTTGCGCTCGACGTTCTGGAAGCCGCGGCTGCAGAAGATCAAGCTCGACCGGCTCGACGATCCGGACGAGTGGCGCAAGATCCCGATCCTCGACAAGGACACGCTGCGCGCGCTGACCGACCCGCAGTTCTATAGCGAGTTCTGCGTCAAGCCTGAGGACGGCATCCAGGAGTATTGGCGCTCCGGCGGCGTCACCGGGCAGCCGCTTTTCTATCCGCGTAGCTTCCGCGACATGGAGTACTGCCTGCTCAGCTTCGCGCGCACCTACGACTGCGCCGGCGCCGAGCGCGGCGAGCGCGCACATATCTCGTTTCCGCTCGGCATCCATCCGGTCGGGCAGGTGTTCGCGCGCTGTGCCGAATCGCGCGGCATCACGGTGAACTGGGCGGGCTCGGGCGCCTCGACCCCTTCCGCGCTGCAGCTCGAGCTGATCCAGCGGCTGAAGCCGACCCTCTGGCTCGGCATGTCGAGCTACGCGCTGCATCTCGCGAACCTCGCCGAAGCCAAGGGCATCGATCTCAGCTCGGTGAAACGCCTGATGACTTCGGCGGAGCCCGTCTCGCAGGCGAAGCGCGACAAGATCCAGCGCAGCTGGGGCGGGCGCCTCACCGATACCTTCGGCATGACCGAGGCCGGGATGATGGGCGCCGAGGACCGACCCGGCGAGGGCTTTCGCATCTGGAGTGACCTGTACTTCATCGAGGTGCTCGATCCGAAAACGTCCGAGCCGGTGAAGGAGGGGGACATTGGCACGCTCGTGGTGACAGCGCTGTGGAGCAACAACGTCACGCCATTCCTGCGCTGGAGCTCGGGCGACCTCGTCTCCTATAGCGAAGCGGACGATGGTGTGGGTCCGTTCTCGGTGTTTCCGCGTATCCGGCACGCGCACCGCACCACCGGCTTCTTCAAGGTACGCGGCGTCAACCTCGGCCACCAGGACCTCGAGGACTTCATGTTCCGCCACCTCGAGATCGGCGACTTCCGCGCCGAGGCGCTCAACGAAGGCGATAACGACGTGCTACGCCTCTCGATCGAGGTGCGCCGCGGGGTCGACGCGGCGGCGATCTGCGGCTCGATCGCCGCGGCGATGAAGGAGAAGTTCGAATTGGCGCCTCAAGTCGTGGCGTTGGAGGCTGGCACGCTCGCGAAGGAGTTCGAGGCCAACATCAAGGCCTCGCGCTTCATCGACCGCCGGTGACGGCAAAATCAAGCATTTAGGCAGCCGACGAAAAAAAGTCGAGACTACTTACTGCCGAAGTAGTAGCCGATTACCAAAGTAACGACGGGAAGCATTACCGAGCTAAGGATAGCCATCAAGAACTTAGCTGGCTCTGCGATCTTGTCCCAACCGCCGAAGTACGCGAGGCCGGCAATTACCGCTATTACTACGACAGCCGCCAGTATCACAAACGCCCAAATAATCAGCTTCGCGATGTGCGAACGGTCGTCCGCCTGCAAGCGCCTATTTCTTTCCTCGAGCGCTTTCTGGCTCTGCTTGACTAGTTCTTCTGTCGCGGCGATTTGGGAATCAATGTCAGCCATGACGTTGGTTCCCGAATACTTCTAGATTGGCTACGAGCTCGTCGCCGTGCTAGTTACGACGGTGGAAAACCTGCGCGAGCGGTCCAGCAAATCCTGGATGGTTTTCTCCAAGATCGGTCTTTTGGCGTCACCTTCAGGTAAGGCCGCCAATTGTTCGCGTAGTTTCTTGGCTTCTTGCAAGGCCAGCGCGGCCTCGGAAGTTAGGAAGCCAAGGGTGGCGGTGGTAGTTGCCGTGGAACTGTTGCTCATTGCGACATTATCGGCCCCAGGCATAGCAGGGTCAACGGACCCTGTCTGCATCCGTTAGCTCATGACCCCTCAGCGGAGACAGGCTCAGACGGAATCGAAGTACTCCGTCATCCGCTTGCGCATCGCTGCGTCGGGCATCGGCCCCTGGCCGGCGGCGAGGTTGTCGCGCATGTGCTCGGCCTTGGCGGTGCCGGGAATGGCGCAAGTCACCGCGGGATGGCTGACGATCCACTTGAGGAAATACTGTGCCCAGCTCGCGATGCCGAGCTCCGCGGCCCAGGGCGGCAGCGGCTTGCCTTTGGTGCGGCGGAAGAGCGCGCCTTCCGCGAATGGGCGGTTGATGATCACCGCCACCTTCTTCTCGGCCGCCAGCGGCAGAACACGTTTCTCTGCATCGCGCTCGCCGAGCGAGTAGTTGATCTGCAGGAATTCATAGGCGCCGGTCTTGAGCCAGCGCTCGACCTCGGCGTAGGCGGACGCGGTGTAGTGCGTGATGCCGAGGTATCGCACGCGGCCCTTGGCTTTCCACTGCTTGAGCGTCTCGGTGTGAGTGGCGACGTCGACCAGGTTATGCACCTGCATGAGGTCCATGCGCTCGACGCGCAGGCGCCTGAACGAGGTCTCCATCTGCTGGATGCCCTCGTCGCGGCCGCTGGTCCAGACCTTGGTGGCGATGAACAGGCGCTCGCGCAGGCCGAGCTCGGCGATCAGATCGCCGGCGACCGATTCCGAGGTGCCGTACATGGGCGAGGAGTCGATCAGCTTGCCGCTGGCGGCGAATACTTCGAGCACCTCGGCGAGCTCGGCGCGCGCCGCCTTGTCGTTGTCGACGTCGAAAGTCTGCCAGGTGCCAAGGCCGATGGCGGGGAGCTCTTCGTCCGTCGAGGGAATTTTCCGGGTCATCGGTCTGGAGGATTGAGCAAGAACCGGGCGCGGCAGGAGCGCTGCGCCGAGCGCCTGAAGCAGTGCGCGGCGCTTCATCGCGAACTCCACGATTTCATTCTAGACCCGAGGTAGTAGGCGAGCGCCGTCCAGACCATCGACAGGCCTGCGGCGAGCACCGCGACCGCCCCGAGCATGCCGAAGAGCCAGCCGGAGAGCGCGTCGCCGCCGCGGTAGACCACGGTGTCGATGAAGTTCTTCGCCTTGTAGCGCTCGCTGCGCGGCACGACGGTGAAGAGCGTCTCGCGCGCGGGCTTCGAAATCGCGAACTCGCCGACGCGACGCGTGACGCCGAACGCGATCAGGGCAGCCAGGGTCGGCGCCGCGCCGAGCCAGAGGAAGCCGGCGATCGAGAGGATCGGCATCAGCGCCAGCATGCCGGTGATGCCGAGCAGCGGGCTGAGTCGCGCAAATGCGAAAAGCTGGATCAGCAGCGTGAGCACATTGACCGTCAGGTCGACGCTCGCGAAGAGGCGGGTGCGCGCGCCGATGTCGGCGACCGCGGCGCGCACGATGTCGATCTGCTGGAAGTAAAGCGCGGTCGAGAGTGCGGTGTAGCAGAAGAGATAGCCGCAGATGGCGAGCAGGAAGGGCGAAGACAGCGCGGTGCGCGCCCCTTCCAGGACGCTGCCGCCGATCGGCTCGTCGGCAGGCGGATCGCCGCGGCGTGGATGGGCACGCGACCACTGCGCGAGGCGCACGATGCAGACGACGGTGGCGGCGAGCAGCAGTGCGGACAGCAGAAGCAGACCGGTGGTGCCGATGGCGCCGACGAGACTCGCGGCGAGCAGCGGTCCGGCGATCGCACCGCAGCTGCCGCCGGCGGCGATGGTGCCGTAGAGGCGCGCCGCCTGGCCGCTGTCGAAGAGGTCGGACATATAGCTCCAGAACACCGAGACCACGAAGAGATTGAACACGCTCAACCAGACGAAGAAGACGCGCGCATCGAGCGCGAAGACGAAGGCGAGGAGGTTGAGCGCGAAGAAGGCGTAGACCGCCGGCAGCAGCCGCGCGCGCGGCAGGCGCTGGCACAGCCAGCCGAACAGCGGCACCAGCGCGAGCATCGCGATGAAGGTGGCGGTGAACAGCCACTGCAGCGCCTGGGTGCCGGCTTCGACCGCGAGCGCGTCGCGCACCGGGCGCAGCAGGTAGTAGCTGCACAGCAGGAGAAAAAAGTAGGCGAACGACCAGGCCACTGCCGGCGCCTCGTGCGGCTCGTAGGCGA
>Ga0209647_1002344_pt1 | contig 15385 bp, 14 predicted proteins | sample GraSoi_2013_60cm_FD_185827 | JGI IMG/M metagenome (GOLD analysis project Ga0209647, IMG submission 185827) | Grasslands soil microbial communities from the Angelo Coastal Reserve, California, USA - Sample 9_17_2013_60cm (SPAdes) (version 2) | ecosystem: Environmental > Terrestrial > Soil >...
CTCTCCTGTTTTGATCCAGGCTCCGATGAGGTCGAGTAGCCAAGGAGACGATGACGCAGATCATTTCACCTGCTACTCTTGCTACTCTTTCATACAGATTGGGTTGACATTGGAACCCCCTTTCGTACATGCTAGTAGCAGAAAAACTACTACCAGGATTAGCATGGCGTAATCTGGAACAGGGATGTGATATTTATGTCTCCAAACAGGTCCTTGTCTAATGAACACGTTCGCCTTCTGCGCCTGCGTGCGCAACGTCTGGCAGCACCATCATCGGGCGCTGTGGCGAGTGTTGTGCAGATCGTGAAGGAGATGTGCGGCATTCAGGCTCAGGAAGCCTCAGCAGCAACGCTCGCCGTGCGTGTTCGCAGTACTGCACTGGTTGCGACCGATGTCGAACGGGCACGGGTGGAGGACCGTACTGTCATTCGCACCTGGGGACCGCGTGGGACGCTGCATCTGCTGGCAACTGAAGATCTTGGCTGGCTGCTGCCGCTGCTCGGCCCAGTTTTTGTGGCAGGGGATCGGCGACGGCGTGAAGAACTGGGGTTGGACGAGGACACCTGCGTGCGAGGGGTCCGCATCATCTCCACCATCCTCGCGAACCAGGGCCATCTGACCCGCGCTGAACTCTTTGAGCAGTTAGCGTCCCATGGTCTCCTGCTGGAGGGACAGGCCAGGCCCCACCTCCTGAGTCGAGCCGCGCTTGAAGGCATCATCTGCCTGGGACCTGACCGTGGTAGCGAGCCGACCTATGTCCTCTTGAGCGATTGGGTGGAGCAGGAGCACAAAGGTCACTCTTTATCCGACGCCCATGCAGAACTCACACGTTGTTATCTGGGCGCCTATGGCCCTGCTACACCTGAGGACCAGGCGACGTGGTCAGGAATGCCTCTGAAGAGTACGCGGGCTGCATGGCAGCCCGTCGCAGATCAGCTCATGGAGGTAGAAGTCGCCGGTGCTCCAACCTGGATGTTGAAGTCGCGCGCAGCATGGCTTGATGAACTGGCCGTCCATCCTCCCATCGTTCGCCTATTGCCACGTTTCGACAGCTATTTGCTTGGCTACCAGAAGCGCGACCTCGCGGTAGCGCCCCAGTACGCCAAACGCATTAATGCTGGCGGAGGGATCATCCATCCCACCGTGATGGTAGATGGTCGTGTTATGGGGACATGGAAGAGTACACGCAAGAGCAGCCACCTGGACGTGATGGTGGAACCATTTGACCAGCTCGCGCCCCAGGTGTTTCCAGGACTGGAGACCGAGATCACCGATCTTAGTCGCTTCCTGGGTATGCCGACCACATTGCACATACTAACGCCCTCACAGGGCTAGTGGTCAGACTGGAAGGGAGACCGCAAGGGTAGGTTTTTGAGGAGAAGGGCCTTCTCCTCAAAAACCTACCCGCGAGAGCTGCCCCTACGGGGACAAAGGCGCTTCCACCAGCACCTGTTCCAGCTGCATCGCTCGCCCTTCAGTCCAGGCTGCTTCGAAGGCTTTCCTGCCAATTTGGGCGCGGGCCGCGGTTACTGCCTGGCCGTAGGCGATGCGGTAGATGGGGGCCATGGGGGCTCCGATAGCTGCGCGCAGCATGGCAGCGGCCCCCCAGAGACGGGCGGCCCATTCCGCTGCTCCCTGGGCTGCTGCCACTTCTCCTAAGCCCTCCAGGCACGCGGCGCTTAACTCCTTGCCTTTTAGCTCGCGCAGCAGTTTCCAGCTTTCTTCGTAGCTGGCGCGTGCTGTGGCGATGTCGCCCCGGCAAGCCGTCACGCGGGCGAAGGCAATGAGCGCTTCGGCGAGGCCGATCTGGTATCCTAGTTCTTTGAATATGGCCACGCTCTCTTCCGCTAACTCATAAGCCCTGTCAATTTCACCCTGCTGCAAGTGCACCTGTCCCAGCAAGCTGAGCACGTAGGCAATGAAGCGCGTATTACCCACCTCTCTGAAGAGTGACAGGCTCTCCTCGGCCAGGGTCCGCGCTTTTTCCTGATCTCCCCGGGCTAGAAAGTGGACTCGTCCCAGGTGGTAGAGCGGATACGCGGTGTTATATTTCTCATTCAAAGCTTTTTTGTAAGGGACGAGATTCTCCTCGAGCAGTTCGCGTGCCCGGGCATAGGAACCCTGAAATGCTGCTACCTGGGCCAGAACGTCGCGGGTGAATGCCATACCCTGCTGATCCCCTAGTTCGCGGTAAAGTTCCAGGGCTTCCTCCAGCAGTGAACGCGCCTGGCCATAAGTATTGCGGCTGCTGGCTAGATTGCCCAGGAGACGCAGAGCTTTAGCCATACCCTGCTTATCGCCTATGTGCCGGAACAGCGCCAGGCTTTCCTGTAGTAACGCCTCTGCTCGCTCGTCATCACCCTGGACCAGGGCCATGAAACCTGCGCCGAAAAGAACCTCCACCCGAACCGGTGCGGCCACTTCTTCACTTACCGCCAGGGCCTGTTCCAGGAAGGTGCGTCCCTCTCTAAAATAGCTGCGTACCTCCCAGAAATCCATTAGAGCAATACACAGGCGCAAAGCTCTCTCGGCCTGACCTGTATTCGTCTTCGCTCGATCCAGCATCCAGCCCAGTGCCGCACGCAGGTTCTCGTGCTCCTGCTCCAGGCGATCAAGCCACTGGGCCTGCTCGGCACCCAGCAGTCGCGGCTCAGCTTCTTCCGCCAGGGTCAGGTAATATGTCGCATGTGCCTCCCGTGTCGCCTCCAGCTCTCCCGCTTTTTCCAGGCACTTGAGGCCGTATTCGCGCAGCGTCTGGAGCATCCAGAAGCGAGCTTCTCCCTCTTCCGGCTGTACCTGTCGCAGCAGGCTCTTATCTACCAGGGCTACCAGCCCCTCGACAACAGCGTCTTCCAGCTTAGCCGCGGCCGAGCATACCTGCTCCGCGGCCTCCAATGTGCAGCCATCCACAAAAACGGCGGCACGTCTGAACAGCATTTGTTGCTCGGGCTCCAGGAGTTCATAGCTCCAGGCAATCGCTCCATACAGCGTTTGCTGCCGCTTGGGTAGATCACGCGCTCCCCCGGTCAGGACGGAGAGGCCCTGTTTGAGTTGGGCCAGCAGCGTTTGCGGTGAGAGATACTTGCTGCGTACCGCGGCTAACTCGATTGCCAGGGGCAAGCCATCCAGGCGTGCACAAATGGCGGCTATGGCAGGGGCGTTCGCCTGGGTTAGCTGGAAATCAGGTTTAACTGCCTGCGCGCGCTGGATAAAGAGCGCTACTGCTTCATACTGCGATAGCGCCGCCAGGTCTGGTAGGCGCTTGAGATTGGGCAGCGCCAGCGGGGCTACAATAAATTCGTGTTCTGCCTGGACGTGTAACACGACCCGGCTGGTTACCAGCACCTTAAGCCTGGGGCAGGCGGTAAGCAACGCGGCCACTTCAATTGCCGAAGCTGCCACCTGTTCAAAATTATCTAATACCAGCAATAATTGCTTGTCGCGCAGGTAATCTTGCAGGCGTTCGAGCAGCGTTTGTTCTCCGGCTTCCCCTACCTCCAGGGTCTGGGCCATAATGGGTATGACCAGAGCAGCATCGTTTACCAGGGCGAGGGACACGAGAAATACGCCATCGGCAAATAGATCCCGCAGTTGTTCTGCCACCTGCAAGCCGAGGCGCGTCTTGCCAACGCCAGCCGTACCGGTTAGCGTAAGCAGGCGCACATCTGGACGCCGCAAGAGCTTGCCAATGGCGTTCACCTCTCGTTCGCGCCCAACAAATACCGTGGGCTGCGTGGGCAGGTTGTTGGGGCGCGTATCAAGGGTATTCAACGCTGGAAAATCACCGGGCAGGCCTGAGATAACCAGTTGGAAGAGGTGGCTTGGCCGCCCCACGTCTTTAAGGCGATGCACTCCCGCATCCTGTACGGACACCCCCTCGGGCAACTCGTGTTCTACAAGGTCGCGCGTGGTTTGTGAGAGCAAGATCTGCCCGCCGTGTCCAGCACCCATCAGGCGTGCTGCATAATGCACGTCCATACCGACATAGCCTTCGGAGGAAAGTTCTGGCTGACCGGTGTGTAAGCCCATACGAACGCGCACTGTTACGCCTTCAGGCCAGGGATGATCGGCAAGCGTGCGCTGCGCGGCAATGGCTGCCAGCACAGCGTCGGTGGCACGGGCAAAGGTCACGAAGAAAGCATCGCCTTGCGTATCCACTTCGTGGCCGTGATATTCCTGGAAAGCGGCGCGCAGCAGTTGGCGGCATTCTGCCAGTACCTTGCCATAGTGGTTTCCCAATTGCCGCAGGAGGTGCGTAGATTCCTCGATATCGGTAAAGAGCAACGTGATTGTGCCAGTAGGGAGGTTACGCATGTAAAACTTCCTTCAATACAACATTAAACTGCTGCGATGACTTCTATTATATCGTATATGTGAACGTCACATCCTGTGTGTCACAATTTGGCTGTGCTGTACGTATATGTTTAATAAGACTAGTGTTATGCCAAGGTAGCCTAGCAGCAAGGGGCAAGCAACCGCAGGGTAGCCGCACACCCCACCAGGGCACCCGCAAGGGGATGCCCCTACTATATACGGAGCTTCCCAATCCGCTTCGTGTATAGTAGGGGCGGGGCTTGCCCCCGCCCTGGCCATTTGCGATTATAGGCGCTGAAGAGACATGAAAAGAGAGAGATGAAATGTTCCACCTGGCCACACAAGACCTGACACATCTGCTCAATACCTATGGCTATCTGGCCGTCCTGGTCTTTGTGGCCATTGAAAGCACAGGTATTCCTTTTCCAGGCGAGACCATGCTCCTGGTGGCTGCTATTTATGCCGGTACAACTCATCGCCTGACCATCTACTGGGTGATTGCGGCTGCAGCTACGGGGGCGATTGTGGGCGATAATCTTGGCTTCTGGATTGGACGTGAAGGCGGCTATCGTCTGCTACGTCGCTATGGTCGTTATATTCGGCTTGACGAACGCAAGCTGAAACTTGGACTCTATCTCTTTCGCAGGCACGGCGGCAAAGTGGTCTTTTTTGGGCGCTTTGTCGCCGTATTGCGTGCCTGGGCCGCCTTTCTGGCCGGGACGAACCGTATGCCATGGAAATCTTTTCTCCTTTTTAATGCCCTTGGCGGCATCGTCTGGGCTACCTTCTACGGACTGGGTGGATACTTCCTGGGTGATGCTGTGCACCGTCTGACCGGGCCAATCAGTACCATCACGATCATCCTGGCAATCCTCATCATCATTGCCTTTGCGTTTTTCTTGCGCCGCAATGAGAGTCGCCTGGAGGACGAGGCTGAGAAAGCCTTGCCCGGTCCCCTCGATGCTTATGTGTCTAAGGAAACACGAGGCAAGAGTCGCTCCTAGCGACCGCTCCTCCTGCGGTCTAGGAGATGGAATGTGACTCTTTTCTGAGGGTACGCTCGTGTTAATGGAAGACATGCTTTCTAAGTGAGAGCAATAGATGTTGAGATCCATGTCTGCATCCCGGCGTGAGCCGGGACATGGCCTTGCAAACGTAGACACATTTGCTTTTAGTCCTGAGGCCATTATGCCAATATATGGAATACAGAAATGATATCAAGGAGGAACCAGATATGAGCAATCAACCTTTTTCATCTGATCCACGTAATCAGCCCTATGATCAATCGACTGTCCCAGACTACCAGGCACCCTATGCTGGTCAGGCCTATAGGCCGGCCGAGGCAGTTAGATCGTCTGATGCCGGCGGTGCACATGCACAGAGCCAGTATGAAAACTATGTGGATGGTGCGGGCAATCGGGTAGAGAGCCGCGAAGAGGTTTTTGAAGATAGAAACCAGAGCCGCGCCAATATGCGCTATTGGATAACAACTGTCACCTACTTTGTTTTAGGGGTGCTGGAGGTAATCTTGCTACTGCGCCTACTTTTCAGGCTGCTAGGCGCGAACGAAGGCAACGCCTTTATTACGTTCCTGTATAACCTGAGCCACATTTTTGTGGTAGGCTTTAACGGCATCTTCAACGACCAGGCTCTGGGTACGCACAGCGTGTTTGAAGTATCGACCGTGATAGCGATGATCGTATACGCGCTCCTGGCCTGGGGGATCGTGTCACTGGGCAGGGTACTATTCGCTCCCGTCCTGACAGGCCATCAAAGCACAATGACTACCCGCCGCAGCCGCTATTAATAAGCTTCTGCGGCCTCCTTAGTCACATCTGCTCTGCCAACCTTGATGGCAATGGTTCGGGCCTGACACACGTACTGGTCAACTCGATGTGCTTCCCCTCGCGTGATGCGTCCTCAAAGGCACACATGCTGTCCAGCACGTGATAGGCTAGCTCTCCGTTTGCCCGGTGAGGCCGACCTGAACGGAGGGCATAAGCCATATCCGCTGCCCCTATACCCCGGCTGTTCTTCGTATAGCCATGAGTTAGGGGAACATCGCGCCATGTATGTTCTCCTGCCTTGCGTATACGTACGGGGCCACCAAAGGTGTTTGGGTCAGGGACGAGCAGTGTGCCCTGGGCGCCATAGATTTCGATTGGGGGTAATGTTGTGGCCCAGACATCGAAGCTGGTGCTGATCGTTCCAACCGCACCACTGGCAAAATCCATGATGCCCGTGATGTGGGTAGGGGTTGTCACCTCTATCTTGTCGCCATAGTGTGGCTCGCTGGTGATAGTTCGTGTGGGAAAAGTAATCTTTGTCGAGCCTGTCACGCGGCGTATAGGACCCATCAGCGCAATGAGGGCGGTCAGGTAGTATGGTCCCATGTCAAACATCGGACCACCGCCTGTCTGGTAGTAAAAGGCGGGATCAGGGTGCCAGTTCTCATGGCCATGGCACAGCATAAAGGCTGAAGCACCAATTGGTTCGCCTATTTCGCCCTCGTCAATCACTTTGCGACAGGTTTGCAAGCCGCCACCCAGGAAGGTATCAGGCGCACCGCCAACCAGGAGGTGTCTCTCGGCAGCTAGCTTCAGCATCCTCCTGGCATCCTCACGCGCAATCGCCAGCGGTTTCTCATTGTACACGCACTTACCAGCCTCAAGTGCGGCCAGACCGATTTCAGCGTGGGCAGCGGGAATGGTCAGATTGATAACAAGCTCGATCTCCGTATCAGCAAGCAGTTCTGCGACATTGCAGGCCCTTGGGATGTGAAATTCCTGTGCTCGCTCCTGTGCTCGCGCAAGGTAGAGATCCGCGCATGCCACAATATCCAGGATGCTAAAGGTCCTGGCGATCTCAAAATAGACGCGGCTGATGGTGCCGCAGCCGATTACTCCAACTTTGACCGGTGGCTGCATAGTATTGGGCTCCTGTTTTAGCTCATCCACCTTACAAGCTCAAGCCCAGCCTGTTCAGCAGGTAGTCGCGGCAGATACGCAGGCTCTCCTTTGGCGTTGTGAGCGAGACATCGATTTCAATGGTGATCCAATATCTCACGTAGACCCTGCTCAAATTGATCTCCCCATGTAATCATGTGGCATGATACCGGGTTACCTGGCATGACTTGCATCCTCTCTTCGGCTTGCCAAGGCCGTGTATAGTAGGGGCAACCCTTGCGGTCGCCTATTCGCAGCAACTTTAAGAAAGGAGATGACAAAACAAGGCTTCATCTGCGCAGATATCAGAGTATGAAAGAAGCGATATCAACAGACAAAGGAGGCTTGTCATGAGCAGTATAACATATGGAGGAACCCGGTTGAAAGCCATTCTGGAAGAGGATGCCAAGCACCTGGCGCGCGAAACAGGTGGTATCAAGCGGGAACGGAAATTCAGCGGAGCCGATCTGGTGCAAACCTTTTATGCCAGGAAACCCTGAGCCTGGAGCCACTCGCTAAAGCGCTCAATCCAGTGGTCAGTAGGCAGACCCTGCTTTTTCATCCCGAAGCCATGACCACCCTGAGCATAGATGTGCAATTCGACCGGGTGACCGGCATCTCTCCACGCGGAATAGAGAGGCAGACTTGCTCCCGCAACCATCGGGTCATCGTTGGCGGCCAGCAGAAACAGCGGAGGAGCATCAGTTGGTACAGCGATACCCGTTCCAGAAAGGGCAGGGTAAATTGGCGCGGCGAAGTTTGGACGACTCTCTTCATCGTACTGCATGGCCGCGCCGATGGTTACAACGCCGCCGCTTGAGAAACCCAGGATGCCAATCCGCTCCGGCGCTATTCCCCATTTGGCTGCACGCTGGCGGACCACTTTCATGGCCTGTTGCCCGTCAGCAATAGCCAGCGGCTCAATTTGCTGCATAAGTTCCATCAAATTTATGAGATTGGTGAATCTTTCCTGCAATTGCTTTACGAGGTCTTCATCACGCGCTTCTGTCTGCAAGACCCGGTACTTGAGCACAAATGCAGCTACCCCGCGCGCACAGAGCCAGCGCGCAACTTCTGTCCCTTCGAGCTCAATGGAGAGGTAGTGGAAGGCACCGCCCGGGCAGATAATCACAGCGGTCCCGGTGGCGACGGAAGGATCTGGGAGATAAGCCGTCAGGGTTGGCCGCGCAATATTGCGCACGAGCTTGACATCAAACGGCAGGGGAAGATAGGTCTGCGGGAGATCAGACGGCAGGGGCAGATAGGTCTCCTGCTCCTGCTGGGACCAATTTTCAGACCCGGGAGCGCCATCAGGCCAGAGCGGAATGACTTCTGGTGAAAAGGCGGAACCTACCATAGAAAAATGTTCCTTTCAAAGATGGGATAGCTCTCTATCTTCAATATTAGTTACCGATAACTAACTTGTGAGAGAAGTATACCTTGCGCAGGACGCGCTGTCAAGGGGGTCTCCTCTGATGCGCGCTTTGCAAGAGCAGTAGGGTTTCGCACGGAGCTTCACGTCCCCTTTGCAGGTGTGGATGCGCCGACTCCTCCTCAGACACGTAGGCCGCTCTTATTTTGTCCGAATTTAGGGTGACATTATAGTTCGCGTGGGTACAGGAGTATGCTGATTTCCCTATATTTGTCGTAGATTTCATGGAGCTGGTAGCTATCGGGCAACGTGATGTGATACCGCTCGCTCATCGTGCGTGGGAAGATTTCAGTGCGTGTTGTGCCTTCTGGAAAAGATACCGTGCACTCGTGTGGATCCTCGTCCAGCGTACAGCCGTGTCTTAGCATGATGTCCTTTGCTTCCTCTGTGAGCGGCGGGGTTTTGAGTTGATGTAGTGGGTGTGGAGGGTTCTGCTCATTCATGGTTTTTCTTTCCCTTCGCTGTGTCGATATATGACGTGTGGTATTAAATCCATGCAGATTAAAACTTATGGATTATTTACCATACGATTACAAACAAACTAGTGTCAATCCTATGGGACTGCTACACTTGCCCTATCTGTAGCAGAGGAGAAAATAGGACCATGGCGACACGCTTGAAGGTGAAAGAAATTGCAGAAGCCAGGGGGATGAGTCAGCGCCAATTATTTTTCCGTTCACAAGTAGACTTGAAGACCATTCAGAGGATGTATCGTTATCCTACCGCTACGGTTATCACGACAGATACGCTTGATAAACTTGCCAGGGCGTTACATGTTGATGCGTCTCTACTTGTTGAAAGTGACCCTCCGTTGCCGAAAGTGATTGAGGGAGATCAAGTGGAGGAACGAGACGATGCGGTGGATGAGAATGAGGGACAGATTGAACCTCATGGTTAAGAAAAGCACTGGAAGGTATTCCATCTCCCAGGGCTTTTTCTATTGAATATATTGGTGTTCCTCTCAGTTATGCTCTCACCTGGCTAGAGTCTAATCTCCATCTGGGGGATTTTCGTACTCATTCTCTTCATCCACAATGGATGTGCTCTGGTAAAATTCTGTCATAGGAAAGCGTGTGCTGAGACTTGTTAGCTCTATCTGGTCGTCTGGTCCGAGCGTAAAAAGCGTCCAGAAGCCATTTTTCTCACGTCGGAACAGCTCAACAATGAGAGCTTCAGTATCGATGAGCAAGTATTCTTGAATGGTTTGGCTGGAACGATACTGCTTTTTGTCTACTGGTGTTGATGAGAGGAGAGCGGTTTTGCTCCCAGTTTATTGTGGAACTCTCCTTGTAGCTCGCGTGTGCTACTCATTCCTATGGCTTGCTACGGTTTTTCCGGTAGGCGTGTGAGGATTTGAGTAAGCAGTGTCTCTAAACGGTCGAACCCTGCTGTATGCTCACTCAGCATTCTTGTGTGCTCGTTGAGCAGTGCTGTATGTGCATCAAATTTCGTTTCTAGTTGATCCATACGTATTTTCATCATTTCCACGCGTAACCCTGTTTGCTTGCTTCCTTGCGCCTGGGTTTGAAGCAAACCTAGCATGATTGCGCTATTCTCGTTTACTTCACGTATGGACTTACCTATGTCTTTTTGCAGTGTTCTAAAGAATTGTTTTAGTGCTGCTAGTCCTTCTTCCTGTCGGGGTACAGTGTGTCGCACGCTATGGCGATGAGGCTACCTTGTTCCGCCTTGCCACTCAGCTGGAGCAGGTACTCCCCTGGGCAAGCCGCCGACCACAAGTGGTAGCTGCACGCTAACTCTCAGGTGCGCACCTATACGCTGTCAATGCTGCACTTTGAAAGATTTTACATTTTTGAAAAGTCGCATAAACTAAGGCTAGAAGCTGCTTTACGCGATTGCTTCTAGCCTTTTCATTGGTGGAGATGGGGGGGAGTTGAACCCCCCGTCCAAACGAACCTATCGAGGAATGTGCTACAGGCTTAGTCGATGCTTTGCTTTACGCTTCAGCCTCCCATCGACAGGATGCTTTAGCGCCGGCCCTCTGGTCTTAAATGACGATTAGAAGACGGTCATCGTCATAGCATCCTGTGTGTTTGACGCCCATACCCGGCCCCACAGGAAAAAGCCGGATGGACGCCGCGTCACTGGTTATTAAGCAGCGAGAGCGAAGGAAGCTGTCTGATTTTTGGCAGCTATTGTTTTGTCGGTTGTTTAACGAGAGTGCGTACCGACACCTCGACCTGCAATTCAACAATCTGTTCGCCTGTCGAAACCCGACATCCCCAGGTGAACATGCACCAGGAAAAACATTGCTATCTTTTCTGACTGCTGGATAATTATAGCATATTACCTGACAAATAGCAACGTGTATGCCGCTCTATTGCTGCTGTTCCAGCCTTTTCAGGAAGCGTTCCAGGTTGACGATAAAACGCTCGTGCTGGCCTTCGCCTATCTTTTTATGCTCATCGTAGGCCTCAACTTTAAAGACCAGGCGGCGTCCTTCGATCTTGATCAGTTCGGCGATGGCGCGTACCTGTTGACCTAACGGCGTTGCGGCTAAATGCTTCACATTGACAGCCGTTCCCACTGTGGCGTCTCCAGGATCTAAGCCCCGCGTGACCGCGCCTCCTGCTGCATTCTCCATGAGGAGGATCATCATGGGGGTTGCGAAGACTTCAACACCTCCTGCGCCTAAATACGCCGCTGAGTTCTCGCGTACGACCATGGTGGTGGCTTCTCCTGTCATGCCCAGTTCGAGTTTCATGTATATTGCTATCCTTTCATTTTTCTGATTTTTAATACTATACAACAACAATTTGCAGGCATGGTAGTCGCTCGCAAGCAACTGGTACCGGGAAAGGGTCAGTGACAAGTTCTGCCTTTGCCTCGTGATAGAATAGGAGGGATATATTGCTAATAGTTTAAGGAAGACGCAACTGATTATGAGTACTCACCTGCAACGCGTTGCTCACCGTGGCGGCTCTTACCTGGCCCCGGAAAACACCCTTGCAGCCTTTCGTAATGCTCTCACGCTCCCTGTTGATGCTATCGAACTTGATGTACATATGAGTTGTGATGGTCAGGCGATCGTTTTTCATGACAATATTGTTGGAAAGCGTACCGATGGGCAGGGGAATATCCTTGATCTTGACTTTGCTTACTTGCGCAGCCTGAATGCTGCCGCACATTTTCCTGGTGGCTGGCCTCAGCCAGAGCAGATACCCACGTTGCGCGAGGTATTGAATGTGGCGCAGGGCCATGTCCAGGTCTACATTGAGATCAAGCCGAGTAAACGTGATAAGACCTTTGGTCGCTATCCAGGCATAGTCGAGACGATCATCCAGCAGGTGCGCGAAGCTGGTATGCTTGACCAGGTCTTGATTATGTCGTTTGATTGGATGATCCTCCCTCTCATTAAGTCATTAGAGCCGACCTTGCAGACCGGTGCGCTCGTGTCCGATGAGGTGTGGAATGCCGGTAATGACCAGGCTGTGAATATCCTGGTGGACCAGGTGACGGCTCTCGGTTGTAACTGGATTAACCTGGACTGCAAATTGTTTACACCAGAAATGCCAGCTATCGCGCATGAACACGGCTTCAAGTTGGGGCTCTGGACCGTCAATACCACCGACGCTTTGCGCCGCTTTGCCGCCGCTGGTGTTGATTCCCTGACATCAGATCGACCTGATTTGTTTGCAGCTTTGTAGGCACCTGGGCTACATACTAACTGAGAGTATGGCTCATCCAGCGGTTATGCATTTCAAATAAGCGGTTCAGCCAAAAATGAGAGGCGGGAAAAACACAACTTCTCCATTGTTGAGCGGGTTATCTAGTATATATGTGCCGGTATGTGTCTCTCTGTGTATGTTGTCCGTTCTATTAAGATATGAGGGAGAGAGAGTATAAGGTAGGGAAACCGGGTGGCAAAGGTACCATGTTCTACTATTTTAAAGTGGCAGTATGCTATAATTGGCGGCAATTAGGCAGCGGGTACAGATGCGTGTTTCGCCAGGGCTGTCACTCAGTGGAGAATGTAAAAATATGCAACAGACAAAAATATTACCGGATCTTACCATAGAATCAGAGGCTTTAACCCCTGCTGCCTCAGCGCAAACAATTGCAATATCGGTCGTTATTCCTGTTATGAATGAAGAGCAGAGTATCGAACCTTTATATGAGAAGCTATCAACACGTCTGCAAACTCTCGATAAGAATTTTGAAGTGATCTTCGTCGATGATGGCAGTACTGATGGCACCTTTGCAGAACTGAAAAAGCTGCATGCTGAGAACCCTGGTGTTGTGCGCGTTATTCGCTTCCGCCGCAATTTTGGCAAAACGCCTGCGCTTGTGGCCGGTTTCAGCCACTGTCGTGGCGATGTCGTCTTTACGATGGATGGCGATTTACAGGATGATCCAGAAGAGATTCCGAATTTCCTCGCCAAACTTGATGAAGGGTATGACCTCGTTTCTGGCTGGAAATTCCCCCGCCTCGATCCTATTAGCAAAACCTTTCCTTCGCGTGTTTTTAACTGGTTAGTCAGCACTATGACCGGTGTGCACCTGCATGATATCAACAATGGTTTCAAAGCATATCGCCGGGAAGTAATTGAAGATACCCACTTTAAACTCTATGGCGACTTCCATCGCTTTGTGCCTGTCATGGCCCACTGGCGCGGCTTCCGGGTGACCGAGATCAAGGTACGTCACCATCCGCGTAAATTTGGTGTCTCCAAGTTTGGCGCGCGCCGTTTTGCCCGTGGCTTGATAGATTTGCTCAACGTGCTCTTTCTGACGTCATTCCTGCGCACACCCTTGCGCCTCTTTGGGCCAATGGGCTTCTGGACGTTTCTTGCTGGCATAGTAGTAGATGGCTTCGTTGTGGCCCGGCGCATCTTCGGCGGTCAACCTATTCACAATCAGCCGCTGCTCTTCGTGGGTATCCTTTTGATGATCTTTGGCATTCAATTCATTCTCACAGGTTTACAAAGTGAGATGATACGCCATTACGCCTTCCAGGCTGGAGAAGAGTACAGTATCAGGCAGGAACTTGACTAATGCGCAATACTACTTTGAAAAAAATCGGCAAACCCCTGTTACAAATCGGCCTGCCTGTGGCGATTGCTGCTTTTTTTCTCTACAAAGTCAAGGACTATAATTGGCAGATCTTAACTGCCGATGCCGCACGTTGGAATTACTGGTTGCTAGCTGTATCTTTCCTGGGCTTTATACTCCAGGAATTGTCCTTTGGCCTGATCTGGCAATCGGTCCTCAAACGCCTGGGTTATCGCCTCGATTTGCGTGTCTGCCTGCGTATCTACCTGGCCTCAGAGTTTGTGCGCTATATTCCTGGGAACGTCTGGCACGTCCTGACGCGTGTTTTGTGGACGGGAAAATATGGCGTGCCGCGTCCTATCGCCTTTGCCAGTATGACAGTAGAACTGATTACAAAACTGGCGGCAGGTGCCATTGTTTTTGCCCTGAGTCTCTTATTCTGGGGGAGTACCAATGCACTTGATTCTCTGTTCCAGAGTTCTCTCATGCTTGTACTTGGCGGCGTGAGCTTTATTGCCCTGCTCGTTGTGCTTCATCCGCGTATTCTTAATGGCCTGCTTAATCTGGCTTTGCGCATCTTAAAGCGTGATCCTGTCGTGTTGTCACTGCGCTATAGCGGTATTTTGCTTGTGACCTTGATGTGGTGCGCGAGCTGGTTTGTAGCTGGCTGCGCCTTCTATGTCATGCTGCTCGCGCTCTGGCCCGCTACTCCCCTGGCGGCGTTGCCCGTGTGTATCGGCATCTATGCGATCGCCTGGGACTTTGGCTTTGTCACCTTTATTACGCCAAGTGGCCTGGGCTTCCGCGAACTGGCAATCGGGGTGCTGTTTGCGCTTGCCCTGCCGTTTGTACCTGGAGCCCTGATAGCCGTTATAGCCCTGCTTTCACGCGTCGTGTCCACTCTGGCTGAGCTGTTATGCGTGAGCGTTGCGTACCTGAGCGGAGGCAAGCAAGTGCGAGCGGTGCAACAGGAGCAGATGAATACGCCCGCATCCTCGTCTGCAGAGCAGGTAGTTGCAGAACAGGATGTTGCAGAGAAGAACGCTGATCTGCCCAGTGAAGCTCCTGCGCCTGATATGGTATAGATAGAAGAAGGGCCGACAACGTGAATGGTGAACAGTGCATGGCGCAAGCGCCTGGCAGTGTGGCGTAATCGCCTCTACCTTTACCCTTCACCTGAATCCTTCCCTCACACGCGCACGTTCTGGCTGGCAACAGGATTGGTTACCTTACTGGTCATCCTGTTTGCTGGCTATTTTATTTTCTACCTGACGAGCCTGCAAGACGCCTATCTCACGAACGCTGAAGACCTGGGCATGATGGATCAAGCCATCTGGAGCACGCTCCACGGGCACTTGCTGCACCAGACTATCTGTAACATTGTCAGTGATACAAATTGTTATACTCCAGCAGGCATTTCACGCCTTGCCATTCATTTTGAACCCATGCTCTTCCCGGTCTCGCTCCTGTACTCTATCTGGCCTGGCCCTAAAACCCTCCAGGTGCTGCAAACCCTGGCGGTGGCGAGTGGGGCCTATCCCGCTTTCTGGTTGGCGCGTTTGCGTCTGCGCAATGAGTGGGCGAGCGTGGCAATTGCCCTGCTCTATCTGCTCTATCCGGCGCAGCAAAATGCCCTGATCTTTGATTTTCATGCCGTCACCTTTACCTCTGCCTTGTTGCT
>Ga0209647_1002345_pt1 | contig 15381 bp, 11 predicted proteins | sample GraSoi_2013_60cm_FD_185827 | JGI IMG/M metagenome (GOLD analysis project Ga0209647, IMG submission 185827) | Grasslands soil microbial communities from the Angelo Coastal Reserve, California, USA - Sample 9_17_2013_60cm (SPAdes) (version 2) | ecosystem: Environmental > Terrestrial > Soil >...
CGGGGTTGAGGTCGTAGAACCCCCACCAGCCGGTGTACTTCGACTCGAGGAACGTGTTCGAGTTGAAGATGTGGCGCTGCTGCAGGAACCACACGTATTCCGGCGCGTCCTCGCGGTTGGTCAGCTGGTCGGTGGCGATGAGCGCCGAGACGCCGGCACGGCCGATGATGTTGTACGAGTCGTACTGGACGTGGCCGGTGATATTGTCGCTCGGGCTCGGCTGCCACGTCAGCTTGAAGTTGAGCCGCGGGCTGACCTCGTGCCGCTTGGTGACGCCGCCTGTCGGATCGGTCTCCAGGAGGAACCGCTGCGCGCTGGCGAAGAAGAACAGCTTGTTCTGCTTCAGCGGCCCGCCGATCTGTGTCGTGATGTCGGCGTAGTGCTTCACTTTCGCGGGATCCGCGAGCGTCGGGTTCGCCGCCGCCACCGCGGCCGGCACGTTCTTCCCGCCCAGGCCCGAGTTGGTCCCGAAGAAGTCGAACAGGCCGCTGAACCGGTTGCCGCCGGACTTCGTGATCGTGTTCACCACCGCGCCCGTGAAGCCGCCGTACTCCGCAGGCGCGCCGAGCCCCTGGAACTGGATCTCCTCGACGACGTTGTAGTTGTAGAAGGTCCACGCCGTGCCGCCACTCGGATCGCGCGTGTCGACGCCGTCGATGAGGAGGGCGTTGCCCGACCCGGCGCCTGCGCCGTAGGCGGAGCTGTTGTTGATGCCCGGCGCGTAGTTCAGCACGTTGATCGCCGTGCGGGTGATCGGCGCGCTGAAGAGGAGCGACTGCGAGATCGTCGTCTCCGTGGCGCTGCTCTTGACGTCCACGACCGGCGACTCGCCGGTGACGGTGATGTTCGCTTCGACGCCCTTCACTTTCAGGGTGAGATCGATGGCCAGCTCGCGTCCCGGAGAGATCACGAGCTCGGTGCGCGTCGCCTTCCCGAATCCGGAGAGGTCGGCGATTATCTGGAAGGTGCCGACTTCGAGCGCCGGAAAGCGATAGACGCCGGCGCTGTCGGTGACCTGCGTCTGGGTACCCTGCTTGCCGACGAGCGTCACCGTGACGCCCGGCAGGACCGCGCCCTGCTCGTCCTTGATGGTGCCCGTGATCGAGCCCGTCAAGGTTTGCGCCAGGGCCGGTGCCGCGACGGTCGCTGCCAAGAGCAGCGCCGCGGCCGTCCTGAACACGTTCTGCATGTGTGACATACCTTTCTCGCTGCCTTAGCGGATGGGTGACTTGACCGGCTTCCGGTCGTGTTGAATGGACCACAACGTCAGGCCGGTCCCGGCGCCCATCAACGCGAGCGTGACCTTGCCGCGCGTGCTTTTGAAGAACGAGCCCGGCGAGCTCGGCGCGCCCGCGGGCTGCCCGCCCTGGCTGCGTCGCATCGTCCCGCCGTCGCCGCGCCGCGGCTTCGGCGAGACCAGCACCTGGCGGCTCGCGGGGGACAGGCGGGTGAGTGTCCCGTCGGTCCTGGCTGCGGCGGTCTCACCCGCCGCGCACGGTACTGCGGCCGCGCCGAGCGCCACGGTGACGCTGAGGGCGAGGGTCGCTGTACGGCTGATCAACCGTCTCACGTGTAACCTCCCTTTATCGCTGGTGTGCCTGTCCGTGAAAATTCTGTGACAAGCAAGACACTGCGAGCAATCGCAGTGCCCACTCTGGCGGCACACGTCCGGATGGCGTAAGTTGTAGTGGTAAACTAGCTTGCCGTCAAGCACCAGCTGAAAGTTGCGGGGACGAACGGTGGTACTCCAGCAGAGCGGATCCAACTGATTGAATCGTGCGGAATAAGAAGATCCTCCTCTCCACGGCTCTCGTCGTGGGGATTGGCGTCGCCGGAGTCTATCGATTCTCGCCGCATCGCGTGGTCACCGGCGGAACCGATTTCGGGACCCTGCCGCGCGGCGTCGACCCCCGCGGTCTGAATCTCGTCGTCATCACGCTCGACACCACGCGCGCCGATCGGCTCGGCGCCTACGGCTACCAGAACGCCGGGACGCCCAACCTCGACGCGCTCGCGCGGGACGGCGTGCTGTTCGATCACGCGAGCACCGCGGCCCCCATCACCCTGCCGGCCCACTCGTCGATCTTTACCGGGCGTTTTCCGCCGCAGCACGGCGTGCGCGACAACGGCGGCTATTACCTGAGCGACAAGGAACAGACGCTCGCGGAGACCCTGAAGGCCCGCGGCTACGCCACCGGCGGGTTCATCGCGGCGTACGTGCTCGACTCGAAGTGGGGCATCGCGCAGGGCTTCGAGACCTATTTCGACGATTTCGATCTGTCCAAGTACAAGGTCTTTTCCATGGGCGCCATCCAGCGCCCGGGCAACGAGGTCGTCGACCACGCGCTGCCGTGGATCGATCAGCACCGCGACCGGCCGTTCTTTGCATGGGTGCACCTGTACGACGCGCACGCCCCCTACAATCCGCCCGAACCGTTCAAGAGCCGCCATCCGGGCGACCCGTACCAGGGGGAGATTTCGTTCGCGGACTCGCAGGTAGGCCGGGTCGTGCAGTTCCTGCGCGACCGCGATCTCTTCGAACGCACGGTCATCGTCGTCCTCGGCGATCACGGCGAGAGCCTGAACGACCACGGCGAACAGGGCCACGGCTTCTTCGTCTACGAAAGCGTGGTCCACGTGCCGATGCTGATCAGGACGCCGTATTCGGCGATGAAGGGCCGGCACGTCACCGACTCGGTCCGGTCGATTGACGTGATGCCGACCGCGCTCGATCTGCTCGGCGTGCCGAAGCCGGCCGGCGTCGCGATCGACGGCGTCAGCGTGACGGCGCTGATGACGGGGGCCCGGCCCGACCTGGGGCTGGAGGCGTACGCGGAGGCGGTCTACCCGCTGCACCATTTCGGCTGGAGCGATTTGCGCGCGCTTCGGCAGGGGCGCTACAAGCTGATTGCCGCGCCGCGCCCCGAGCTCTACGATCTGCAGGAGGATCCGGCGGAAGCGACCAACCTCTTCCCGGCGCGCCAGGCGCTCGGCGATCGAATGCTCGGCCGGCTCGCCGAGATGGAAGCGCACTTCAGGACGTCCGCGCAGGCGAAGAGCGAAACGGTCGAGATCGATCCGGACGCGAAGGCGCGGCTGGCGGCCCTCGGGTACGTCGGCTCGTTCGTCGCGAGAGTCGGCGACGACGGGTCGCGCGCGGGGCTGGCCGATCCGAAAGACAAGGTGGGCCTGTTCAACAAAATCACGCAGGCGCGCGACCTGGGCAAGGACGAAAACGAGCTCGCCGCGGCGATGACGATGCTGGAGGACGTCCTGAAGGAGGATCCGAAGGTCATCGACGCCTGGTTCACGCTCGGCAACATGGCCGGCCGCCGCGGCCGCCAGGAGGAGGCGATCGCGCACTTCAAGCACGCGCTCGCCCTGAAGCCCGACGACGAGGAAGCCGTCATCAACATGGCGCACGCGTACCGGAAGCTGGGACGCGACGAGGACGCGCTGGTGGGGTTCCGGCGGTTCATGGAGCTCGATCCGAAGAACGCCCAGGTGCACTACGAAATCGCGCAGATCATGATCGATCGCGGCGAGTACGCGACCGCCGCCAGCGAGCTGCACGCGGCGCTGGCGGTCGAGCCCAAAATGGCGGCCGCGCGGAACGCCCTCGGCGTCGTGGCGCTGAACCAGGGCGACCTGCCGTCCGCCGAAGCGCAGATCCGGCAGGCCCTCGAGATGAAGCCCGACGTCCGCCTCGCGCACTTCAACCTGGCGCTCGTCGCCGAGAAGCGGAACGATCCCGCGACGGCGCAGGCGGAATACCGGCGCGAGCTCGAGCTGCACCCGAACAACTTCAAGGCCGCGTTCAACCTGGGAAAGCTGTACGAGGCTCAGCGGCGGCCGGCGGAGCAGGAAGCCGCCTATCGGACGGCCATCGCGGCCAATCCGGAGTTCGGCGAAGGATACTTCTACCTGGCGAAGCTGCTGCTCGACCAGGGACGCGGCTTCGACGAAGCCGTGACGCTGGCCAGAAAGGGCCTCGAAGTGGCGCCGGCGTCGGCGTACGCGCCGCTCGGCCACTATGTGCTGGCGGACTTGTATAGCCGCCTGGGCCGCGCGGCAGAGGCGGCCGCTGAGGCGCAAAAGGGCCGGGAACTCGAAAAAAAGACAACGAGAGGGTAATGGCGAAGCGAACGACGACACCGAAGACACCCGCAAGGATTGTGAGGAAGCCGGCTTCACCGAAGGCCGCCGCGCCGAAGGCACCGAAAGCACCTCGCACCCTTAGCACCCCTAGCACCCTTAGCACCCTTAGCACCTCGTCAAACAGTCTGGACATCCTGATGGTGACCCCGGAGGCGCGGCCGTTCGCGAAGACCGGCGGGCTCGCGGATGTGTGCGGCGCGCTCCCGCGCGCGCTCGCGGCGCTCGGGCACCGCGTGACGATCGTGCTGCCGAAGTATCGGAGCGTCGTCACCGGCGGCGCCGCGGGGACGCCGGCCGACATTCCCTTCGGCGCGCACAGCTATCCGGTGCGTTTCGTCGAGCAGCGCGTATCGGACGGCGTCACCGCGGTCCTCGTCGACGCGCCGGCGTTGTACGACCGCGACGGTCTCTATGGCGACAGCCGAGGCGAGTACGGGGACAACGCGTTCCGCTTCGCGGTGCTCTGCCGCGGCGCGCTGGAGCTCGCGCGGCTGCGTGGGGCGCGGCCGTCGGTCATCCACGCGCACGACTGGCAGGGGGCGCTCGCCCCGGTGTACGCGCGCACCGTGCTGCGCGACGATCCGATCATCGGCGGAGTGCGCACGGTGCTGACGATCCACAACCTGGCGTTCCAGGGCAACTTCGATCCTTCGGAGCTGACCTGGATCGGCCTCGGCCGCGACCTCTTGACGCCCGAGCTGCTCGAGTTCTGGGGACGCGGGAGCGCGCTGAAGGGGGGCGTGGTCTTCGCCGACAAGATCACGACCGTGAGCCCCACTTACGCCACGGAGATTCTGACGCCGGAGTACGGCTTCGGCTTCAACGGCATCCTGGCGCGCCGCGCGCCCGATCTCGTCGGCATCCTCAACGGCATCGACACCGAGGCCTGGAATCCGGCGACCGACCCGTACCTGCCGGCGCACTTCGACGGGGAATCGCTCGACCGGAAGGCGGTCGTCAAGCGGGCGCTGCTGGCCTCCGTCGATCTGCCGCACGACGAGGCGGCGATGCGGCGTCCGGTGATCGGCATGGTGACGCGCCTGACGCACCAGAAGGGGTGCGACCTCGTGGCCGGGGCGGCCGATCGCCTCATGGGCGTCGACGCGGCTTGGGTGATGCTCGGCAGCGGCGACGGCTGGTGCGAGGACCTGTGGCGGCACCTCGCGGCCCGGTATCCCGGACGCGTCGCGGCCCGGATCGGCTTCGACGAAGAGCTCGCGCACCTCATCGAGGCGGGCGCCGATATGTTCCTGATGCCGTCCTGGTACGAGCCCTGCGGACTGAACCAGATGTACAGCCAGCGCTACGGCACCGTGCCGATCGTCCGCGCCACCGGCGGCCTCAACGATACGGTCGTGGACGTGGACGAGTCGCCGGACGCGGCGACGGGGTTCAAGTTCCGCGACTACACGCCCGACGGGGTCGGCTGGGCCGTGGACCGCGCCCTCGGCGCGTTCCGCAACTCGCAGAGCTGGAAGGCCATCCAGCGAAATGGCATGCGGCGGGACTTCTCCTGGGACGTTTCGGCCCGGGAATATGTCAAAGTGTATAGAGGAGTTTGATACCCACATGGCATCGGACAAGGTACAGACGATCACGGACGGCAATTTCGAAGACTTGATCGGCGGCGGCACGCCCGTGCTCGTGGATTTCTGGGCGGAATGGTGCGGCCCCTGCCGGCGGCTCGCGCCGACGGTCGAGGAGCTCGCCGGGGACTACGACGGCAAGGTCGTGGTCGGCAAGATGAACGTGGACGAGAACCCCAACACGACGTTCAAGTTCAGCATCCGGGGCATCCCGACGCTGCTGCTCTTCAAGGGGGGCCAGGTCGTGGAACAGGTCGTGGGCCTGGCCGACAAGGACGCCCTCAAGAAGGTCATCGACAAGCACGTCGCGTAAATGTCCACCCGTAACGTGATCATCATCGGCTCGGGTCCCGCGGGCCTGACCGCCGCGCTCTACAGCGCCCGCGCCAACCTGAAACCGCTGCTCATCGAAGGGCTCGAGGCGGGCGGGCAGTTGATGCTCACCACGCTCGTCGAGAACTGGCCCGGCTTCCGAGACGGCATCATGGGCCCCGAGCTGATGGGGGACATGCGCGCGCAGGCCGAACGGTTCGGCGCGGAGATCGTCCGCGGCAACGTGACGTCGGTCGATCTGCTCTCCTACCCCTACCTCGTCAAGACGGCCGACGGCGTCCATCGGTGCCGCGCGCTGATCATCGCGACGGGGGCGACGGCACGCCTGCTCGGCCTGCCGTCGGAGCGGGCGCTGCTCGGCCACGGCGTGTCGACGTGCGCGACCTGCGACGGGTATTTCTTCCGCGGCAAGCCGATCGCCGTCGTCGGCGGCGGCGACTCGGCGATGGAGGAAGCCATTTTCCTCACGAAGTTCGCCTCGCACGTGACGGTCGTGCACCGCCGCGCCACGCTGCGCGCGTCGAAGATCATGCAGGACAAGGCGTTCGCCAACCCGAAGATCGCGTTCGAGTGGAACACGGAGATCGAGGCGATCGAGGACACGGGGAAGGGCGAAGTCACGGCGATGGTGCTCCGCAACAGCCTCACCGGCGCGCGGAAGGCGATCGTCGTCGACGGGGTCTTCGTCGCGATCGGCCACACGCCGAACACCGAGCTGTTCCTGGGACAGGTCGAGACCGATCCGAACGGCTACATCATCACGCACTCGGGCTCGCGCACCACCGTGCCTGGCGTCTTCGCGTGCGGCGACGTCCAGGATCACCACTACCGCCAGGCGATTACGGCCGCGGGGTCCGGGTGCATGGCGGCCATCGACGCAGAAAAGTATCTGGAAGGGCTTCCGCAGCATCTCGGGGAAGCCCAGGCGACGGCGTAATTTGGAAATGTGGGAATGTGGAAATCTGGAAATTTCCACATTCCCACATTTCCACATTTCCAAATTCAATCGATCCAGCCGCCGCCGAGGACGAAGTCTCCGTCGTAGAACACGACGGCCTGTCCCGGCGTCACGGCGGACTGCGGCGCGTCGAAGGCGACGTGCACCGTGTCATCGCCACCCGGCGTGATCGTGGCGGGCGCCTCCGCGTGCCGGTAGCGGATGCGCGCGGACGCGCGGATCGGCGAGGCCGGCGCCTCGCCGCTCATCCAGTTGACCCGCGACGCGGTGAGCGTGTCCCGCTCGAGCGCCTCGCGCGGGCCCACCGTCACCGACGCCTGGCCGGCGTCGATGCCCAGGACGTAGAGCGGAATCCCGGTCGCGAGCCCGAGCCCCCTGCGCTGGCCGATCGTGAACCGGTGGACCCCGTCGTGCCGGCCGAGGACGCGCCCGTCGCCGTCGCGGATTGCCCCCGCGGGCATCTCGGCGCGCGCGCCGACGAACTCCGGATGCTCGCCGGCGGCGACGAAGCAGATCTCCTGGCTGTCCTTCTTCTCCGCCACGTTGAGCCCGAGCCGGCGGGCCTCTTCGCGGACGGCGGCCTTGTCCAGCGAACCTACCGGGAACCGCGCGCGCGCGAGCTGCGCCTGCGTCAGCGTGAACAGGAAATACGACTGGTCCTTCTGGCGGTCCACGCCCTTCTTCAAGCGGTAGCGCCGGGTGCTCTCGTCGACATCGACCTGCGCGAAGTGCCCCGTGGCCACCGCCTCCGCGCCGAACCCCTGCGCGCGCTCGACGAGCGAGGCGAACTTCAGGTCGCCGTTGCAGTGCACGCAGGGAATCGGCGTCCGCCCCGCCGCGTACTCGCGCACGAAGTCGGAGATGACGTGCTCCTGGAACTTGCGCTCGAAATTGACGATGTAGTGGGGGATGCCGATCGTTCGGGCGACGCGGCGCGCGTCGTACAGGTCGTCGACCGTGCAGCAGCTGCCGAAGCGCGCCTCCCCCTGGGTCTGGTCATACAGCTGCATCGACAGGCCGATCACGTCGTGCCCGTCGCGCGCGAGCCGCGCCGCCGCGACCGACGAATCCACGCCGCCGCTCATCGCCACGACAATCCGCATGACTTGATCTGGTGATCTCGTGAACGTGGTGATTTGGTGATGTGTCGCTGTCTCAGGCGCCGGCGGTAGCCGGCGCAAAGCAAAATCACCAGATCAGCAAATCATCCAATCACCAAATCTACCTCCTCACCAGTGAGCGAAGCTTCCCCACGACGGTCGGAAGCTTCGCGATCAAGCTGTCCACCTGCGCCTGCGTGTTGCCGGCGCCCAGGCTGAAGCGGATGGAGCTCTGCGTGCGGTGCGAGGGGAGGCCCATCGCGCGCAGCACGTGCGACGGCTCGAGCGTGCCCGACGAGCACGCCGATCCCGTCGAGACCGCGAAGCCCTCGAGGTCGAGCGCGATCAGGAGCGACTCCGCCTCGACGCCGTCGAAGCTGATGTTCGTGGTGTTGGGCACGCGTCCCGCGCGGGCGCCGTTGACGACGGTCCCGCTGACGGCCTGGAGGATGCCGTCCTCGAGGCGGTCGCGCAGCGCGGCGGTGCGCGCGGCGTCCGCCGGCAGCTTGCCCAGCGCCAGGCGCGCCGCCACGCCCATCCCGGCGATGCCCGGGACGTTCTCGGTGCCGCCGCGCCGGTTCCGCTCGTGCTTGCCGCCGGTCATCGTGGACACGAGCCGCGTGCCGCGGCGAATCCAGAGCGCGCCGGCCCCCTTGGGCCCGTTGAACTTGTGCGCCGACAGCGTCAGCAGGTCGACGCCGAGGGCCCCGACGCCGACTGGAATCTTGCCGACCGACTGCACCGCGTCGGTGTGCATGAGCGCGCCGTGCTCGTGCGCGATGGCCGCCAGATCCGCGATCGGCTGAATCGTGCCGATCTCGTTGTTCGCGTGCATCACCGAGACGATCGCCGTCCCGCGCGTGATGGCGGCGGCGAGCGACGCGGGCGCCACGATGCCGGTCGAGTCGACCGGGAGCAGGGTCGAGGTCCAGCCGCGCTTCACGAGCGCCTTCACGGTGTTGAGCACCGCCTCGTGCTCGATGCTGCTGGTGATGATGTGACGCTTGCCGGATGGCTCCAGTGCCTCCGCAGCGCCGCGCAGCGCGAGATTGTCGGACTCGGTGCCGCCGCTCGTGAACACGATCTCGGCCGGCTCGGCCCCGACGAGCCGGCCGACCCACGTCCGTGCCTCGTCCATGAGCGCCTTGGCGCGCTGGCCGAAGTGATGCACGCTCGACGCGTTGCCGAAATCCTCGCCGAGCGCGCGCGCCACGGCCTCGATGACCGCCGGGTCAGGAGGAGTGGTCGCGTTGTGGTCGAAGTAGGCGCGGGGCATTTGGAAATTTGGAAATGTGGAAATGTGGGGATCCGTGAAATTTCCAAATTCCCACATTCCCCAGTTTCCCAATTCTATCATTTCCCGTAAGTCTCAGCAGTAAAAGGACTAGACAGGGGTCGGAGGCGGTCATATACTGACCAGACCTGCTTCCCCAGCGACCCCTGCGAGGTCAACTACGGACAGGTGGAGAGTGTGCCATGTGGAAACGGGATGACGCGGTGAAGCCGGCGCCCCCTGGCGGCGGTCCGGCCGCGGCGGGAACCGGTCAGAGCAACCAGAACAATGTCTTTACCCCGCCCGCGCCCGACGCGGCGCGCACCAGCGACGCAGCTCGCGGAATGGAGAAGGGTCCCGTGAATATCGGAAAATCCGTCATCATCAAGGGTGAGCTGACCGGGAGCGAGGATCTGACGATCGAGGGACACGTCGAGGGCAAGATCGAACTGCGCCAGAACGTGCTGACCATCGGGCCCAACGGACGAATCAAGGCGCAGGTCTTCGCGAAGTCCGTCGTGATCCTCGGCGAGGTGACCGGCAACGTGACCGCGAGCGAAAAGGTCGACCTGCGCGACAACGGCTCCGTCGACGGCGACATCGCCGCGCCGCGCGTGGCGATCGCCGAAGGCGCGCACTTCCGCGGCAGCATCGACATGCAGCGCGCGGCCGCGAAGCCGGGCGAGACGCCCAAGCCCGGTGACGCCGCGAGCAAGCCCGCGACACCCGCGCCGCCCGCGGTGGCCACGGCCACGCCCCAGCAGCCCGCTCCGGCTGGCGCGGGGCCGCGGTAGCACTCACGGGGATTCCAAGGGTTCTCGAGGTTCTCGATGGTTCTACCGGTTCGGCTCCACGTCGAACCGCTCCAGAACCTCCGAGAACCCTGAGAACCCTGAGAACCCTGAGAACCCTGAGAACCTCGAGAACCTGACCTCTTGTCGATCTCCGATCTCCTCAAGTTCGGGAACAAGCGTCCGGACGCGCCGGCGCCGGGCGGCGTCGGCGATGCGCCTGCGCCCAAGGGACCCGAGTCCGTCATCCCGTCGAAGGCGCTGCAGAAGTTTCTCGTCGCGCTGTCGCACAACGAGGCCCCGGTGCTCATCGACTTCGGCCCCGTCATCGGGACCAACGTCGCGTTCTTCGGCGAGCATCTCGGGTGCAAGCTCTACATCGAGGACCTCGCCACCGAGATCGACCGGCACTCGCGCGAGCGGACCCGCGACGCGCTGGCCGCGACCCTCGCGAAGCGCTTCACGATGGCGGATGCCAGCGTGGACGGCGTGCTCTGCTGGGACATCTTCGACTTCCTCGAGGCGCCCGCGGCCAAGGCGCTGGCGCGCGAAGTGGTCCGCGTGCTCCGCCCCGGCGGCGCGGTGATGGGCTTCTTCTGCACGAAACCCGTCGAGCGCGCGGCCTTCACGAAGTACGAGATCGTGGAAGCGTCCTCGTCGCTCCGGCACCGCCATCATCCCGGCACCGGCGGCCCGAAGTTCGTCCTCCAGAACCGCGACATCATCAAGATGTTCGACGGCATCTCGGTGTCCGAGTCGTTCCTGCTGAAGAGCAACACCCGCGAGATCCTGCTGCGGAAACGATCCTGATGCGGCCGCTGATCGCGCTGCTGAGCGACTTCGGCACCGGGGACCATTACGCGGGGACGATGAAGGGGGTCATCCTCGGGATTTGCCCCGACGCCACGCTGGTCGACATCACCCACGACATTCCCCCGCACGACGTGGTGGCCGGGGCGCTGGAGCTGGCGGCGGCGTACCGGTATTTTCCGGCCGGGACGATTTTCGTGGCGGTCGTCGATCCGGGCGTGGGGTCCGCGCGCCGCGGGTTCGCCGCCGACACCGGAGACTACCGCTTCGTCGCGCCCGACAACGGCGTGCTGACGCAGGTCCTGCGCGAGACGCCCGCGAAGAAGATCGTCGAGCTCACCGAGCGCCGGTACGCGCGGCCCACCGTGAGCCGCACATTCGAGGGGCGCGATCGCTTCGCGCCGGCCGCGGCCTGGCTCGGCAAGGGCATCCAGTTGTCGGCGCTCGGACGGCCCATCACCGACGTCCAGCGCCTCGAGATCCCCCTGCCGGAGGAGGACGCCGGCACCGTCCGCGGGGTGGTGCTCCGCGTCGATCGGTTCGGCAACCTGGTGACGAACATCGATCGCAAGACGGTCGAGCGCCTGGGCCAGGCCAGCGCGATCACGATCGACGCCGCGGGCCGCCGGATCGAGCGCCTGGTCGCCACCTACGCCGAGCTGCCCGCCGACGGCGTGGGCGCGCTGTTCGGCAGCACCGATCACCTCGAGCTCGCCGCCCCCTCCTCCAGCGCCGCTCAACGCCTCGGCCTCACGCGCGGCGCTCCGGTCACCGTGACGCGCGCGTAGTGGCCGTTCCTCACTGAAGAACGACCAGCATCGCCGGTGCGCGGCGCCCGGCTCCCACGGCGCGACGACCGAGCATACCGGGAGGATGTGAGGGAGGAGCAACGCCGCCAGCCCCGGGGCCCCAGCTCGCGTTCTGTGCGCGGTGGGGTGGAGACGGGAGGCCGCGCGCGAGGTGGTCCGTGTTCCGTGAGGACAGGCCGCCAGAAAGTCCGATACAATAAGCCGTTTCATACGTTCAGAAGGACGGCTTCATGCTTGATTTCGATCTCACCGAAGAGCAGCGCCTGCTCGAGCAGTCGGTCCGCGAATGGGGCGCGCGGGACGTGCAGCCCAAAATCCACGATCTCGACCGCGAGCACCGCTTCGATCGCGGCATCTTTCCGCAGATGGCGGACCTCGGCCTGCTCGGGGCGTCCGTGCCCGCGGAATACGGCGGGGCGGGGATGGACTATGTCAGCCTCGGCATCATCAGCGAGGAGCTCGAGTACGTCGATACGTCCCTGCGCGTGATCATGTCGGTCCACGCCGGGCTGAACTGCCTCTCGCTCCTGACGTGGGGCACCGAGGCCCAGAAACAGCAGTACCTGGTGCCGCAGGCGCAGGGCCGGAAGATCGCGACCTACGGGCTCACCGAGCCCGCGGCCGGCAGCGACGTGCGCGGCATGCAGACCACGGCCGTCAAGAAGGGCGACCGGTACTACCTCACGGGCGAGAAGATGTGGATCTCGCTCGCGGACGTCGCCGACCACTTCCTGGTCTTCGCGTGGACCGATGCCGAGAAGAAGAAACAGAAGGACCCGTCCGGGATGAGCGCCTTCATCGTCGAGCGCGCCTTCAAGGGGTTCTCGAGCGGGACGTTGAAGGAAAAGTGGGGCATCCTCGCGGGCAACACCGGTTACTTCAAGATGGACGACATGGAAGTGCCGGAGGAGAACGTGCTCGGGCGGCCGGGGGAAGGCTTCAAGATCGCGATGTTCGCGCTCGACCAGGGGCGGTTCACGGTGGCCGCCGGCGCGACGGGCCTCATCCGCGCGTGCCGCGACGCCAGCGCGAAGTACGCGAAAGAACGCAAGACCTTCGGCGTCGAGATCGGCCAGCACCAGCTGGTCAAGGAAATGATCGCGCAGATGGAGAGCGACTATCAGGCGTCGCGCCTCCTCTGGATGCGGTCGGGGGTCCTCAAGAACCAGGGGCGCCGCAACACGCGCGAGACCGGGCTCGCCAAGTGGTTCTCGACGGTGGCGTCGGAACGCGCGGCCGGCGACTGCGTGCAGGTGCACGGCGCCAACGGGTACTCGGACGAGTATCCGGCGGGCCGCTTCTACCGCAACTGCAAAGGGGCCGTGATCTACGAAGGCACGCGCGAGATCCACAAGATCATGCAGGCGGATTACGTCCTCGGCTACCGCCAGGACAAGCCGACGCGCTGCGAGCTGCCGCCCTATAAATCCTAGCGACCGGTACGCCGGACCTTCAGGTCCGGCGCCCGAAAGACACGAAGGACGATGAATAGCGATCTGTCGCTGGATTTCTTGAGAGTGGTCGAACAGGCGGCCATCGCGTGCGCCCACACGATGGGCCAGGGCGACGCGCACAAGTCCGACCACGCGGCCGTCGAGGCGATGCGCGAGTCGCTGGACACCGTGATGATCGACGGCACGATCGTCATCGGCGAGGGGGAGCGCGACGAGGCGCCGATGCTCTACATCGGCGAGAAGGTGGGCCTCGGCGCGAGGGGCAAGTTCCCATGGGGCACGCTGCCGAGCGTCGACATCGCGGTCGATCCGCTGGAGGGGACGAATCTCTGCTCCACAGGGGCGCCGAATGCCATCGCCGTGCTGGCGGCGTCCAGCAAGGGCGGACTGCTGCACGCACCCGACCTCTACATGGAGAAACTGGTCGTCGGCCCGAGCTCGAAGGACGTGGTGAGCCTCGACGCCACGCCCGCCGAGAACCTCGCGGCGATCGCCACGTCCCTCGGCCGTGAGGTCGAAGACCTCGTCATCGTCGTGCTCGATCGTCCGCGTCACGAGACGCTGATCGCGCAGATCCGGGCGACCGGGGCGCGCATCCGGCTGATCGGTGACGGCGACCTCTCGGCCGGGATTGCCGCCGCCGTCGTCGGGACGGGCGTGCACGCCGTGATGGGGACGGGGGGCGCGCCGGAGGGGGTGCTGACCGCCGCCGCGATGCGCTGCCTGAACGGCGAGATCTTCGCGCGCCTCGTGATCAACAAGCCCGAGGACGAGGCGCGCAGCCGCAAGATGGGGATCTCGGATCCGAAGCGGATCTACCGGTCGAAGGATCTCGCCTCGGGCGACGGGATCATCTTCGCGGCGACCGGCGTGACCGACGGCAGTCTCATGCGCGGCGTGCGCTTCTTCGGCGACGGCACGCGCACGAGCTCCATCGTCATGCAGAGCGATCCCGCGCGGATCCGCTTCATCGACACCATCCACGTCGAGCAGAAGAAGATGGTACGGATCCGTTTCTAGCATTGTCGATTGCAGACTGCAGATTGAAGATTCACGGATTAGTGATTGACGATTTTCGATTGACGAATCGTCGATTGAGGATTGGCGCCGGTCGCCGGTCACCAGTCCGTCAGTCGCCAATCGCCAATCGCCAATCGCCAGTCTCCAATCGCCAATCGTCAATCCGTCAATCGCCAATCCCCACTCGTCAATCCGTGAATCTCCAATCTGCAGTCGTCAGTCGACAATGCACTACCGCCGTAACCTTTTCGCTGTAACCTCGGCCTCCTTCATCGGCTTCATGGGCTTTACGCTCGTGATGCCGTTTCTCCCGCTCTATTTCCACCTGCTCGGCGTCGCCGATGTGGCGCGCGTGGCGATGTGGTCCGGCCTGAGCCTCGGCATCACGCCCGCCCTCACGGCGCTGCTGTCGCCTCTGTGGGGGCGCTTCGCGGATCGTTTCGGGCGCAAGATCATGGTCGAGCGGTCCCTGGTGAGCTTCGTCGTGGTGATGTCCGCCATGGCGTTCGTCACGCGGCCGTGGCACGTCCTCGCGCTGCGCATCGTCCAGGGGGTGTTCGCCGGCTATGGAGCCCTGTCGTTGACCATGGCGGCGGACTCCGCGCCGAAGGGCAAGATGGCGCAGGCGATCGGCACCGTCCAGACCGCGCAGCGGCTCGGCCCGGCCATGGGCCCGGTGTTCGGCGGCTCCCTCGCGGCCCTCGTCGGCCTGCGCCGGGCGTTCCTGGTCGCGGGCGCGTTCTACTTGATCGCGCTGGTGATCATGTTGTTCATGTACGACGAGCGCATCGTGGAGCCTGTCCCGCCACGACCGCGCTCCGGCGAAGGCGGGCTGGGCGTGACGTTTCGCAACGTGCTGGCGTTCGAGAACTTCCTCTTGATGGCGGTCGTGATCTTCGGGTTCCAGTTCGTCGACCGCAGCTTCGGGCCGGTGCTGCCGCTCTACATCGCGGAGCTTGGCGCGGCGCCGGGGCGGATTGCGCTCGTCTCGGGGATCCTGTTTTCAATCACCGCGGGCGCGGGCGCGATCGGCCATCACGTCTGCGCGCGTCTGCTGCGGCGCCGCACCGCGACCGAGCTGATCGCGGC
>Ga0209647_1002348_pt1 | contig 15379 bp, 16 predicted proteins | sample GraSoi_2013_60cm_FD_185827 | JGI IMG/M metagenome (GOLD analysis project Ga0209647, IMG submission 185827) | Grasslands soil microbial communities from the Angelo Coastal Reserve, California, USA - Sample 9_17_2013_60cm (SPAdes) (version 2) | ecosystem: Environmental > Terrestrial > Soil >...
GCCGCGGCACCATGTCCAGCGCCACGGTCGCGGCCGGGCGCCGCGCGCCCGGGACACGCCGCGCCGTGCGCAGCGCGACGGAGACGCGGCTGGCATGGCCCAGCACCTTCACCTTGGCGAGGAGCTCGCGCTTGAACTGGTCGGCGCTGCTGAGCACTAAAGAGCCGGGCTTGGTCAGATAGTCGGCGGCGCCTGCCGCGAGCGCCCTGATGCTGATGTCGGCGCCGCGCCGCGTCAGCGTCGAGGCGATGATGACCTTGATGCCGGGCTTGGCGGCAAGCAGCTTGGGGAGCGCGGTCAGCCCGTCCATCACGGGCATCTCGATGTCGAGGATGACGACCTCGACGTCGTGCCGCGCCAGCGCCGCCAGCGCCACCGCGCCGTTGCTGGCCGAGGCGACGACCGCCACTTCGGGATCCGCCTCGAGCGAACGGATGAGCAGGCCGCGGATGGCGGCGCTGTCGTCCACCACCATCAGCCGATAGGGCGCGAGCGCGCGGCCCCCCGGCGCGCTCCCCAACCCTGGTGCGGCAGCCGCCTCCGTTCTCGTCACAACAGCCCTACCTGCGCGAACTTGGCTTGCAGGATGTCGCTGTCGAACGGCTTCATGATGTACTCGTTGGCGCCGGCGCCGATCGCCTCGCGGATGTGCTGAATGTCGTTCTCGGTCGTGCAGAACACGACTACCGGCGTATTGCCGCCCTGGGTGCGCCGCAACTGACGCAGGAAGTCGATGCCGCTGAGCCCGGGCATGTTCCAATCGAGCAGGATGGCGTCCGGCATCTTGCGCAGGCACGCGTCCATCGCCGTCTTGCCGTCGATCGCCTCCTCGATGACGAATTGCAGATCCTCGAGGATCCGTCGCGCCACCTTGCGCACGACGCGGGAATCATCGACGACAAGGCACGACTTCATGTCCCGACACTCCGGACTGCAGGCGGCTGGAACGGCACCCGGATGGCCTCAGACGAGGTCCGCTCGGGCGGCGAAGTCGAGAACGCGTGCGACGTTGAGGACGACCATCAGGGTATTGTCGAGGCGATAGATGCCGTTGGAGACGTCGCGCCACGCCGGGTCCAGCGTGGGCGGGTTGCGCTGCGCCGCCCCGGCGCCGAGGCTCAGCACCTCGCCCACGGCATCGACGAGGATGCTGTAGAGCTCGCCGTCGTGATCGACGACGACGCTCATGCCGACCTCGCCGTCCGGCAGCCGCGACAGCTTGAGCCGCGTGCGCAGATCGATGGCGGTGACGATGCGGCCGCGCAGGTTGAGCGAGCCCGCCACTTCCGGCGGCGCCAGCGGGATGCGCGTGATGCGCTGCGGCCCCAGCACGTCCTGCACCTCCAGGACGGGAATGCCGAAGAGCTGGCCGGCGACCGTGACCGAGACGAATTCGTGCGCCTCGCCGGCCACGGCGACTCGGTTGCGCAGATCGGCTGCCGCCGTGCCCCGGTTCATGCCGCACCTCGATCATTGATGGCTTCGGATAGCGTCGTCAGGAGCCCGTCGCGGTCGAATTTGGCGACGTAGTCGCGGAAGCCCGCCGCACGACCGCGGGCGATATCCTTCTGCGTCGCGTGCGAGGAGAGCGCCACCAGCGGCGTGCCCTGCCAGCGGCTGTCGTTCCTCACCACCGTGGCGAACTCGAAGCCGTTCATGCCGGGCATCTCGATGTCGCTGACGATGATGTCGAAATCCTCGCCGGCCTCGCACAGGCGCAGCGCGTGGTCGCCCGACTCGGCGGTGGTGACCTGGTAGCCCGCCGACGAGAGCAGCGGCGACAGCATGTTGCGGAAGAACGGGCTATCGTCCACCAGCAGCAGCCGCTTGTTCTTGCCGGTGGCGGACTGGCGCCCGTCGACGTACTCGCCGTCGTCGCGCTTGCCGAACCAGTCGCTGTAGACCTGTGTCAGGTAGAAGCCGGCGTCGATGATGTCGGTCGCCTTGCCGGCGACGAGCGCGCTGCCCACCAGCCCCGGCCGGTCGGCGGTGAGCTCGACATGCAGGCTCTCTTCGACAATGTCGATGATCTCGTCGACGACGAGCCCCATGACGTGGTCGCGCTCGGCGAAGACCAGGATCGGCTTGCGGCCGTCCTGCCGCAGCTCGAAGCTGGGATCGAGGGTGACGATCGGCATGAGCTTGCCGCGATATTGCACCACTGGCCGGTCGTTCGAGTACTCGATCTTGGCGAGATCGATCTCCTCGAGCCGGGCGATGAGCGAGAGCTGCACCGCCTTGGGCGTGCCGCCGCCGGCGCGGAACAGCAGCAGGCTGGTCTGGTCGTCGCGCTGCACGGCGCGCGCCGGCAAGTGGTCGGTGCGCGCGCCGCCGGCGCCGACGGTGATCTCGCCGGCGCTGGTGGCGATCCCGTTGGGATCGAGGATCATGATGACGCTGCCGTCGCCCAGGATGGTGTTGCCCGAGAAGATGGCGATGTCGCGCAAAATGGGCGCGACCGGCTTCACCACGATCTCCTCGGTGTCGAATACCCGATCGACGATGATGCCGAAGGTAAGCGTGCCCACCTGCGTGATCACGATGAAGGTCTCGCTCGGGTGATCCGGGCGGCGCCCGAGCTTCAGCAGCTCGTGCAGCGAGACCAGCGGCAGGAGCCGGTCGCGCAGGCGCAGCACCGGCGCATTGTTGAGCCATTCGATGCTGGTGTCGGCCTTGACGGCGGCGCGCACCAGCTCGATCACGCTCAATTGCGGGATGGCGAAGCGCTCGCCGCCGCATTCGACGATGAGCGCCGAGACGATGGCCAGCGTCAGCGGGATCTTGATGATGAAGGTCGAGCCCTTGCCGCGCTGGCTCTTCATCTCCACCGTGCCGCCGATCTTCTCCATGTTGGTGCGCACGACGTCCATGCCCACGCCGCGCCCGGAAACGCTGGTCACGGTGCTGGCGGTGGAGAAGCCCGCCTTGAAGATGAATTGATGGATCTGCTGCTCGCTCATGCCGTCGAGATCGCTCTCGCTGGCAATGCCCATCAGCGCCGCCTTCTGCCTGATGCGGTCGGTGTCGAGGCCGCGGCCGTCGTCGCTGATCTCGATGATGATGTGGCCGCCCTCGTGATAGGCATTGAGCGTGATGGTGCCGGTGTCGGGCTTGCCGGCGCGCACGCGCTCGGCCGGCAGCTCGATGCCGTGGTCGGCCGAGTTGCGCACCATGTGCGTCAGCGGGTCGCGGATCATCTCGAGGACCTGGCGATCGAGCTCGGTCTCGGACCCCAGCATCTGCAGGTCGATCTTCTTGTTCAGCTCGTGCGAAAGATCGCGGATGATGCGCGGCAACTTCGCCCAGGCATGGCCGATCGGCTGCATGCGCGTCTTCATGACGCCTTCCTGCAGCTCGGTCGTGACATGCGACAGCCGCTGCAGCGGCACGGCGAAGTCGGTGTCCTTGTGAACGCGCAGGATCTGCATGAGCTGGTTGCGCGTCAGCACCAGCTCGCTCACCATCGTCATCAAATTCTCGAGGACATCGACGTTGACGCGGATGCTTTGCGCCGCGACCGCCGATTCCTTGGCTTCGGCCGCCTCCCCGGCGGGCGCCGGTGCGCGGTCGCGAACGGCCTCGACCGGCGCGGGCGGGGGCTCGACCGGCGCGGGCATGATCTCCGCCATCTCTTCGATCGGCTCGACCGATTCCGCCGGCTCGAGTTCTACCGGCTCGGCCGGCTCCGCCGCCGGCGCTGCGACGCGCGCGACCGCTGGCTTCGGCGCGGTCGCACCACCTTCGACGAGTTGCGTGAGGCGGGCGATGAGATCGCCGTCGTCGCCCTCCGGCTCGACTTCCTTCTCCTCGAGCGCCGCCAGCAGCGACTTGATGCGGTCGAGCGATTCGAGCACCAGGCTGATCGCCTCCTGCGAGACCACCATCTCGCCGTCGCGGATCTTGCCGAGCACGCTCTCGGAAGCATGCGCCACCCGCTCGAGGCGCGGTAGCCCGAGAAAGCCGCAGGTTCCCTTGATGGTGTGGACGATGCGGAAGATGCTGCCGAGCAGCTTGGGATCTTCCGGGTTCTGCTCGAGCTTGACGAGCTCGAGGTCCATCACCGCAAGGCTCTCGTTCGTCTCGGTCAGGAATTCGCGGAGCAGGTCGTCCATATGCGGTTCCTCGGAGCGCGGTCGCGCCGTGCTTGGCCGCGGAAGGCGGCCAGGAGATTGGCTCAAAACTTGTCGAAAAAACTTTAAGAAGCGGTTAGCGATGACGGTTGTTAATCAACCGTTAGGCGCGCCGCCGCAAGGCGCGGCTCAGCCGGCCGCGGCGCGGAAGAGCGCGCGCTGCGGCTCCGCCTCGACCAGCGCCAGCATGGCGCCGAGCTGGCTGGCCAGGCGCGCGGCGAAATAGGCCTGGATGGTCCGCGAGGTGAGCTCGTCGACGGACGCCGCCGCATCGAGCGCCGCGCGCATCTCCGGCGTGACGTTGACGTTGTCCCCTTCCGCCATGACCTCGATGCCCGAGACGCCGGCGCGCACCGGGCGGACCACCACGCTGCCGCCGCGCGGCAGCACCTCGCCCGCGAGCACCAGCATGTTGCAGGCGAGGCGCTGCCAATCGCTCGGCAGCGTCGCCGCGCCCGCCAGCCAGTCGCAGCGGATCTTGGTCTCCTCGAAGAGGCCGAGGGAAAGATCGCGCCCGCTCGCCGGCGTGCCGCTGGCGCTGGCATTCGTGCCGTAGGCGAAGCGATAGAACTGCAACCGCTGGCTCGCCTTGCGGGCGCTCTGGCCGATCAGCTGGATGGCGTCGCGTACGAAGTCGGGGTCTTCCTCGCCGAGCAATTCGACGCCGTTGTTGATCGCGCCGACCGGGCTCACCAGTTCGTGGCACAGCCGCGCATTCAGCAGCTCGACCACGCGCATCTCGACCAGTATGCTCATATGGCCGCCATCCCCTGTTCGCCGCCCGCCGGGGCTGCCCGGTCCCCCGCCTTCCCCTATATATGGCCGGCAAGGCGCACCCAACACAACGGATGACGGTCCAATCATGCGCCACAGCCTAGTTCCCGGCGTCCGCGTCCGCCATCCCTCGGAGCCCGGATGGGGCGTCGGACAAGTTCAATCGGCGGTTGGCGACCGCGTCACCGTCAATTTCGAGAATGCCGGTAAAATGCTGATCAATATCGTCCTGGTCGCGCTCATCCCGATCGCGGATGAGCCGCCGCCGCGGCGCTGACCGGGCGCAGCGAAGCCGCCAGCCGCTCGGCCTCGGCCAGATCCTCCGGCCGGTTGGCGTTGAAGAAGGGATCGACCGGCGCGGTCGCGAAATCGACGGCGACGAGATCGTACCGCGCCGTCCAGACGTCGACCTTGCGCGTCCCCTCCGCCACCATGGCGCGGCGGAGCGCCTCGCGCAGCGCGACCGGCCACAGCCCGAACACCGGATGCGCGCGCCCGCCGGAGGCGGCGCAGGCGAGATCGTGCCGCCCGTCGGCGACCGCCGCCCAGAGACGCGCCACCAGGTCGCGCGGCAGGAAGGGCGCATCGCCGGCGAAGCTCGCCACATGCGTGCAGCGGGGATCGCTCGCCGCCGCCCAGTCGAGCCCGGCGAGCACGCCGGCGAGCGGCCCGGCAAAGCCCGGCACGCTGTCCGCCACCACCGGCATGCCGAAAGCGGCGAAGCGCGCGGGATCGCCATTGGCGTTGAGCGCGAGCGCCGCCACCTGGCCCTCTGCGCGCTCGATGATGTGCGCGAGCAGCGGGCGCCCGGCCAGCGGCTGCAGGCATTTGTCGCCGCCGCCCATGCGGCGCGACAAGCCGCCGGCGAGCACGATGCCGGCGATCGTCACGCCGCGTCCTCTTCGGCACTCGCCTTGCGCCGCTGCTGCGGCGCCTCTTCCTCGACCTTGGCGGGGTCGCCGTCATAGACGATGCGCTGCTCGCCGGCCAAGGCGATGAAGCGCTTGCCCTTGGCGCGGCCGATCAGGGTGAGCCCGGCCTTCCTCGCGAGATCGACGCCCCACGCCGTGAAGCCGGAGCGCGAAATCAGAATCGGAATGCGCATCTGCACGGTCTTTATCACCATCTCCGAGGTGAGCCGGCCGGTGGTGTAGAAGATCTTGCCCTCGGGGCCGATGCGGTTCAGATGCATGTAGCCGGCGATCTTGTCGATGGCGTTGTGGCGGCCGACATCCTCCATGTAGAGCAGCGGCCGGTCCTCCTCGCACAAGACGCAGCCATGGATGGCGCCGGCGGCGAGATAGAGGCTCGGCGCGGTGTTGATCTTCTTGGCGAGCGCGTAGAGCCATGACGTGCGCAGGATCGCGTCCGCGGGCAGGCGGATCTCCTCGAATTTCTCCATGAGGTCGCCGAACACCGTGCCCTGGGCGCAGCCGGAGGTCAGCGTCTTCTTGCGCAGCTTCTTCTCGAAATCGGTGCGCCGCTTGGTGCGCACCACCACAGTCTCGAGCTCGTCGTCATAGTCGATGCCGGTGACGACGTCATCCGAGCGCAGCATGTTCTGATTGAGCAGATAGCCGACGGCGAGAAAATCCGCATGGTCGCCGATCGTCATCATCGTGACGATCTCCTGCCCGTTCAGGAACAGCGTGAGCGGCCGCTCCACCACCACGGAGGTCTCGACCGGGCGGCCCTCCTGGTCGATGCCGCTGACGCGGCGGGTGAGCCGCGGATCGTTGGGGTCGGGGCGGACGCTGAACTCCTTCATGCCGGCGATGATGGAGGCGCCCCGGCCGCGGTGCAACCCGCTTCCTTTGGCCGCGGGATTCCGCCAGTTTGTCGCGCATGCACGCGGTTCCCTCGATACTGCCGCTGCGGCTCGACGGCATCGGCTATACGGCGGGCGGCGTGCCGCTCCTGGCCGGGGTCACCCTCGCCTTCGCGGCCGGCCCGCGCAGCATCGTGCTCGGCCCCAACGGCGCCGGGAAGAGCCTGCTGCTGCGGCTGTGCCACGGCCTGCTCGCGCCCACCGCCGGCCGCATCCTGTGGGGCGGCGGCGCGCAGGGCGCCGAGCTCGTGCGCCGCCAGCAGGCCATGGTGTTCCAGCACCCAGTGCTGCTGCGCCGCTCGATCGCCGCCAATGTCGATTACGCGCTGAGCCTGCGCGGCGTGGCGCGCGCGACGCGCTGCCGGCGCGTCGCCGCGGCGCTCGAGCGCGTCGGCCTGGCTGCCCTGGCGCGGCGCCCGGCGCGGGTGCTGTCGGGCGGCGAGCGCCAGCGCCTGGCCCTGGCGCGCGCCTGGGCCTTGGAGCCGCAGGTGCTGTTCCTCGACGAGCCGACGGCGAGCCTCGACCCCGCCGCGACGCGCGCCGTCGAGGACATCATCGACGGCTTCCACCGCGCCGGCACCAAGATCATCATGACCACGCACGATCTCGGCCAGGCGCGCCGGCTCGCCGACGAGGTCGTGTTCCTGCATCAGGGCCGCGTGCTGGAGCGCGCGGCGGCCAAGGATTTCTTCGCCGGGCCCGCCAGCGCGGCCGCGCGCGCCTTCCTCGCCGGCGAGCTGCCGTGGTAGGCGTGGCGCTGTCCCACTCGCCCTTCGAGACGCCGTGCTTCGACAAGCTCAGCACGGCTCCTCAGGGTGAGGCATCCGGTTGGTCCTCACCCTGAGGAGCCCGCGCCAGCGGGCGTCTCGAAGGGTCCGCCGCAAACCCAGGACCCGAACCCTGCTCTCCTTTCGCCCGCGGATTTTATGCGATAGGCTAGCGCCGGGAGACTTGAGGACCGCCAGGCGGGTCCCCATAACAAGCCCATGATCGACCCCTTCGGCCGGCATATCAGCTATCTCCGCGTCTCGGTCACCGACCGCTGCGACTTCCGCTGCGTCTATTGCATGGCGGAGGACATGACCTTCCTGCCGAAATCGGAGGTCCTCACCCTCGAGGAGCTCGACCGTCTGTGCAGCGCCTTCGTGCGGCTAGGCGTGCGCAAGCTCCGCCTCACCGGCGGCGAGCCGCTGGTGCGGCGCAACATCATGGCGCTGGTGCGCGCGCTCAGCCGCCACCTCGACAGCGGCGCGCTCGACGAGCTGACGCTCACCACCAACGGCAGCCAGCTTGCGCGCTACGCCGGGGAGCTCAAGGCGGCGGGCATGCGGCGGATCAACGTGTCGCTCGACACGCTCGACCCCGCCAAGTTCACGGCGATCACCCGCTGGGGCAAGCTCGACAAGGTGCAGGAGGGGCTCGACGCCGCGACGCGCGCCGGCCTCGCCGTCAAGATCAACGCCGTCGCACTCAAGGGCGTCAATGACGACGAGTTCGATCGCCTGGTCGCCTGGTGCGGCGACCAAGGCTTCGATCTGACCTTCATCGAGGTCATGCCGATGGGCGAGATCGGCAGCGCGACGCGGCTCGAGCAGTACCTGCCGCTGTCGCTGGTGCGCGCGCAGCTGCAGCGACGCTGGACGCTCGACGAGACCGATTACCGCAGCGGCGGCCCGGCGCGCTACTACACCGTGCGCGAGACCGGGCGGCGGCTCGGCCTGATCACGCCGCTCACGCATAATTTCTGCGAGAGCTGCAACCGCGTGCGCCTCACCTGCACCGGCACGCTCTTCATGTGCTTGGGCCAGGAGGATGCCGCCGATCTGCGCACGCCGCTCAGGCTCGCCGAGAGCGACGAGCCGCTGGATCTGGCGATCGCCGAGGCGATCGCGCGCAAGCCCAAGGGCCATGATTTCATCATCGATCGCCGCCACAATCGCCCGGCGGTGTCGCGGCATATGAGCGTCACCGGCGGTTGAGCGCCGCGCCCTTGGCCAAGACCGACGCCATAGCCTTCGTCGCCAGCGACGCGCCGGCCGCCCAGGCCGCGCTCGCCGAGCTCACGGCGCTCTACGGCGACCCGCCGCCCGAGGACGCCGGCGTCATCGTCGCGCTCGGCGGCGATGGCTTCATGCTGGAGACGCTGCACCGCTATCTCGAGCTGGGATTGCCCATCTACGGCATGCATCGCGGCAGCGTCGGCTTCCTCATGAACGGCTACGAGCCCAAGGGCCTGCGCGAGCGCCTCGCGCGCGCCGTGCCGGTGCGCACCCATCCGCTCGAGATGCGCGCCCGCGACGTCGCCGGCGCCGAGCATAAGGCGCTCGCCTTCAACGAGGTATCGCTGCTGCGCGAGACGCGCCAGACCGCCAAGATCCGCGTCACGATCGACGATGTCGTGCGCGTCGAGGAGCTGGCCGCCGACGGCATCCTCGTCGCGACGCCGGTCGGCAGCACCGCCTACAATTTCTCGGCGCACGGGCCGATCATCCCGCTCGGCGCCGGCGTGCTGGCGCTGACGCCGATCAGCGCGTTCCGTCCGCGGCGCTGGCGCGGCGCGCTGCTGCCGCATGCGGCGCGCCTGCGCTTCGACATCCTCGAGGCGGAGAAGCGGCCGGTGAGCGCCGTCGCCGACTACACCGAGGTGCGCGACGTGCTCTCGGTCGCCGTGCGCGAGAACCGCGAGATCGCCCTCACCATGCTGTTCGACCCCGAGCACAATCTCGAGGAGCGCGTGCTGAAGGAGCAGTTCCTGCCCTGACCAGCGTTGGCGTCGAGCCGAGCGCGATGCCATCAGATCGGCCGCCGCTCTAAAGATCAGTTGTATCGGCGCAGCTCGCGCTGTCCGATCTGGTTGCGATGCACCTCGTCGGGGCCGTCGGCGATGCGCAGCGCTCGGGCGTCTGCATAGGCCTTGGCGAGGCCGAAATCGTCCGATACGCCGGCCGCGCCATGCGCCTGGATCGCCCTGTCCACCACTTGGCACAGCATGTTCGGCACCGCGACCTTGATCATGGCGATCTCGGCGCGCGCCACCTTGTTGCCGACCGTGTCCATCATGTAGGCGGTCTTGAGCACCAGGAGGCGCGCCTGCTCGATGCCGATGCGCGCCTCGGCGATGCGCTCCAGCGTCACCGTCTGCTCGGCGATCGGCTTGCCGAAGGCGACGCGCGACTTGACGCGCCGGCACATCGCCTCGAGCACGCGCTCGGCCAAGCCGATGGCGCGCATGCAGTGATGGATGCGTCCCGGGCCGAGACGGCCTTGCGAGATCTCGAAGCCGCGTCCCTCGCCGAGGAGAATGTTCGACACGGGCACACGCACATTCTGGAACAGCATCTCGCCATGGCCATGCGGCGCATCGTCGAAGCCGAAGACCGGCAGCGAGCGCAGCAGCTTCACGCCGGGCGTATCCATCGGCACCAGGATCATCGACTGCCGCCGATAGCGATCGGCGTTAGCCGGGTCGGTCTGGCCCATGAAGATGACGATCTTGCAGCGCCGATCGGGCGCACCGGTGGCCCACCATTTGCGGCCGTTGATGACGTAATGGTCGCCCTCGCGCTTGATCGTGCTGGCGATGTTGGTGGCGTCGGACGAGGCTACGCCCGGCTCGGTCATGGCGAAGCATGAGCGGATCCGGCCCTCGAGCAGCGGCTCCAGCCATTCCCGCTTCTGCGCCGCCGTGCCGTAGCGCTCGATCACCTCCATGTTGCCCGTGTCGGGCGCCGAGCAATTGAACACCTCCGGCGCCAGCGGCGAGCGGCCCATGATCTCGCAGAGCGGCGCGTATTCGAGATTGCTCAGCCCGGCGCCGCGCTCGGACTCCGGCAGGAACAGGTTCCACAGCCCAGCGGCCTTCGCCTTGTCCTTGAGCTTCTCCATGATCGCGCTCGGTTGCCAGCGGTCGCCGGTGGCGATCTCCTCGGCGTAGCGCGCCTCGTTTGGATAGATGTGGTCGTCCATGAAGCCGCGAAGCTTCTCCTGCAGCGCCTCGACCTTGGCGGAATACGCGAAATCCATGCTGGGCCTCCTGTGATAGCTCGAGCCTAAGGCGGCACATGACATGACAAAAATGAATATTTGGAATAGAAATAGATCGACATGGCGAATATATCACGCGTCGATCTCAATCTGCTGGTCGTGCTCGAGGCGATCTACACCGAGGGCGGGGTGAGCCGCGCCGGCGAGAAGCTCAACCTGACCCAGCCCGCCATCAGCCATGCCCTCTCCCGCCTGCGCCGGCTCTTCGACGACCCGCTCTTCGTCCGCGATGGCCGCGGCCTCGCGCCGACACCGCTGACCCGCGGCCTCATCGAGCCGCTGCGCCGCTCGCTGCGCTCGCTCGATGCCGTGCTGGACGACGCGGGCGGCTTCGACCCTGGCCAGGCGCAGGCGCAATTCACCATCGCCACGCGCGACCCCGTGGAAATCCTCGCGCTGCCGCCCGTCATGCGCCGCATCGCCACGACCGCGCCCAATGTCGACCTCAGGATCGTCGAGGTCAGGCGCCGCAGCATCGAGACGGCGCTCGCCTCCGGCACGCTCGACCTCGCCATCGACGTGCTGCTGCCGCTGTCGAACAGCGTGCACCGGCAGCGCATCGCCGCCGACCCGCTGGTGGTCGTGGCGCGGCAGGGTCATCCGCAGGTCGGCTCCGACTTCGCGCTCGCGACGTATCTCGAGCAGCAGCACGTGCTGGTGACGTCGCGGCGCAAGGGACCCGGCCTGGAAGATCTGGCGCTGAGCCAGCGGGGCCTGCAACGCCGCATCCGCCTACGCTGCCGCAATTACGCCGCCGCCTTCGGCGTGGTGCGCCGGACCGATCTGCTTCTCACCATGCCGGAGCGCTATGCCGGCCTCCTGAATGTCGGCTTCGACAACCAGATCCTGGCGCTGCCATTCGCGGCGCCGACGGTCGATGCCTATCTCTACTGGCATGAGGCCGCCGACAACGACCCCGCCAACAGCTGGTTGCGCGAGCTGGTGTCTCGGGCCTTCACGGAGTAGGCGTCACCGAGCAAAGCAAACTTGTCCGCCCGCCCTGGCGCCGCCCACCCTGCTCCGGCATAGTGGAGCGACGCAAACAAGGTGACGCGCGTGCCCGGTACCGCCATCTCCAGCGTCGACATGGTCCGCCGCCTCGTCGGCTTCGACACCACGAGCCGCGAGTCCAACCTGGCGCTGATCGATTTCGTGCAGGACTACCTCGACGGCTGGGGCGTCGCGAGCGAGCTCGTCTTCGACGATGCGCGGCGCAAGGCCAATCTCTACGCCACCATCGGGCCCGCGGACCGCGGCGGCATCATGCTGTCGGGCCACACCGACGTCGTGCCGGTCGACGGCCAGGCCTGGGACAGCGATCCCTTCGCCGTCACCGAGAAGGCCGGCGCGCTCTACGGCCGCGGCACGTCGGACATGAAGAGCTTCATCGCCGTGGCGCTGTCGCTGGTGCCGGACTTCGCCGGGCGCGGCCTCAAGACGCCCGTGCATTTCGCCTTGTCTTATGACGAGGAGGTCGGCTGCATCGGCGTGCGCGGCCTCATCGCCAAGCTGAAGGAGCGGCCGGTGCGCCCCAGCGCCTGCATCGTCGGCGAGCCGACGATGATGCAGCCGGTCATCGCACATAAGGGCAAGAAGAGCGTGCGCTGCCGCGTGCGCGGGCTCGAATCGCATTCGGCGCTGGCGCATGAGGGCGTCAACGCGGTCGAGGCGGCGGCGGAGATCGTCACCTTCATCAAGACCATGGCGCGGCGCAAGCGCGACCACGGCCCGTTCGATCGCGGCTTCTCGCCGCCCTACACCACCATCCAGACGGGCGTCATCGGCGGCGGCACCGCGCTCAACATCGTGCCGCGCGACTGCAGCTTCGATTTCGAATTCCGCAACATTCCCGGCGACGATCAGCAGGCGCTCTTCGCGGAAGTGCGGCGTTATGCCGAGACGGTGGTGCTGCCGGAGATGCGCGCGGTGAGCGCCGCGACCGGCATCGCCTTCGAGGAGATGAACGCGGTCAATGGGCTCGACATGCAAGCCGATCACGAGCTGGTGCGGCTGGCGCAGTCGCTCTCCGGCGCCAACGCCGTCGGCAAGGTCAGCTTCGCCGCTGAGGCCGGCCTCTTCCAGGAGGCCGACATTCCCACCGTCATCTGCGGCCCCGGCTCGATCGACGTGGCGCACAAGCCTAACGAGTACATCGCCCTCGACCAGGTCCGCCAATGCGAGCGCTTCATGCGCCGCCTGATGGACCATCTGTCGCGCTAGCGCCGATGCCGACCGCGACGCCCGCTGTCGAGCTCGCCGCGCCGGACATCGCGCCCTACGAAGCCGGCAATACCGGCATTCCCTATGTCATGAGCTTCGACAGCGGCTGGCCCGGGCCGCATGTGCTGGTGAACGCGCTCGCGCATGGCAACGAGCTGTGCGGCGCCATCACGCTCGACCGGCTGTTCCGCCGCGGCGTCCGCCCCGTTGCCGGCAAGCTCAGCTTGAGCTTCGCCAATGTCGCGGCGTATCACCGCTTCGATCCGGCGAGCCCGACCGCGTCGCGCTTCGTCGACGAGGATTTCAACCGGCTGTGGGACGCCGCGACGCTCGACGGCAAGCGGCAGAGCGCCGAGCTGGCGCGGGCGCGGGCGCTCAGGCCGCTGGTCGACACCGTCGATCTGCTGCTCGACCTCCACTCGATGCAGCAGGCAACCGCGCCGCTGATGCTGGCCGGCCTCACCGACAAGTCGCTGGCGCTGGCCCGCCGCGTCGGCGTGCCCGAGATCATCGTGCGCGATGCCGGCCACGCCGCCGGCGCGCGCCTGCGCGACTACGACGCCTTCGCCGACCCGGCATCGCCCAAGGCAGCGCTGCTGGTCGAATGCGGCCAGCATTGGGAGCGGCCCACGGCGGAGCTCGCCATCGAGACCACCTGGCGCTTCCTCGCCGCCGCGGGGGTGCTGGCGCCGGCGCAGGCGGCGCGGATCTTGGCGCAGCCGACCAAGCCGCAGCGCGTCATCGCCGTCACCGACGCCGTCACCATCGCCGGCGACCGCTTCGCGTTCACTGAGGATTTTCGCGGCCTCGAGGTGATCCCGCGCGCCGGCACGGTGATCGCGCATGATGATGGGCGCGAGATCCGCACTCCCTATGACGACTGCGTGCTGATCATGCCGTCGCGCCGGCTGCTGCGCGGCCAGACCGCCGTGCGCCTCGGCCGCTTCACCGAGTGAGACGTTTCTCTCGACCTCGGCCTCTGTGACGGGTGCTCATCCGCTTCGCGAGAGTCGGCGAGTGTCGTTCGCCGCCGATTTCGGCTTCCACCTACGACGGGCCGGACGGCTCGTTACGTTCGACGTGATAGGCCTTCGACGTGATCAGCCAGTCGCCGTCGATCCGGTGATAGGTGAGATAATCGACGAACACGACCGTATTGATCCTGACGCGTACCTTCACCAGCGCTTGGCTGGCGGATGCGACGTCCACCAGCAGGATCTCTTCCTGGCGAGGAGCGCTCCGCGAATGCGGCGATGGCCGGCCGGCGAGAACGTCCTTGAAGGTCTGAGCGGGCCACATCGACATTTGGCCCTCGCGAAATCCGTGCAGCTGGGCGGTCGAATGAAAAACGCGATCGAATCGCGACGTGTCGCTGTCGTACATGAGGTCGAAATACCGCTGTACGGCTTCGGTCAGGCCCTGCGTGCCCGAGTGGTCCATCATGGCATCCTCATTGGCGTTTCTCTCGGCAAGACACTATCGCGCAGGAGAGCGAGGCGAGTCCTTGCGAATTACGCTGGGATCGGCGGGTATTTCGCACTAACGTGCCCATGGCAGCCCGTTAGATGAGCAATAATGCCAAATCTTGACGCGATCGATTGCCGGATCATCGCCGCGCTCCAAGCGGATGGCAGGCTGAGCAATGTCGAGCTCGCCGAGCGCGTCGGCCTGTCGCCTTCGCCCTGCCTGCGCCGCGTGAGGCGGCTGGAGCGGGACGGATACATAGAAGCCTATCGCGCTATGCTGCAGCGCAATCGCGTCGGGCTCGGCTTTACCGTCTTCGTCGGCGTCAAGATCGAGGGCCATGCCGACGATCGAGCCGATGCGCTCCAGGAGGCGATCGTCGCCATGCCCGAGATCGTCGCCTGCCATATGGTCTCCGGCGAAGCCGACTATCTCCTCGAGGTCGTCGTCCCCGACCTCGAGCATTATCAGCGCTTTCTCCTCGGCAAGCTCCTGAACCTGCCGATCATCAAGGAGGTGCGCAGCAACATAGCCATACAGACCCTGAAAGCCGCGGCGCCACTGCCGCTGGACCACCTCGGTGCGCCGCAGCCCGATCGCTGAGGAATTGTCCTGAACTCGTACTGGGCCAAGGCGCTCCGCCGCTTGCGCGCCCCAAGGCCAGGCGCCGAGTTGAGCGGGCGTGTCCCGAAGGGGATCTCCCCGCTCTCCGCGCTTCCTGACATACTTAAATCCGCAACCGATACTGACGTGGCTTGAGAGGACACGCCATGACCGCTGCGCGCGCGACCTACATCCTCGCCATCGACCAGGGCACCACCAGCACGCGCGCCATGGTGTTCGACGCCGCGGGCAAGCCCTGCGCCCAGGCGCAGCGCGAGCTCGAGCAGCATTATCCGCAGCCGGGCTGGGTCGAGCA
>Ga0209647_1002350_pt1 | contig 15375 bp, 12 predicted proteins | sample GraSoi_2013_60cm_FD_185827 | JGI IMG/M metagenome (GOLD analysis project Ga0209647, IMG submission 185827) | Grasslands soil microbial communities from the Angelo Coastal Reserve, California, USA - Sample 9_17_2013_60cm (SPAdes) (version 2) | ecosystem: Environmental > Terrestrial > Soil >...
AATTTGAGCTCGAGTCGGCTCAACGGCACCGAGCGCGCGAACAGGAGATGGCCTTGCGAGAAGATCAGCTCCTCGCGCAGGTCGACGATCGCCAGCTCCTGCCCGTCGGCGAGCATCGCCTTCAAGCGATCGGCGCCTAGCGGCTGTAGAGCAGTCATCGTTTTCAAGGGTCGCGGAGTTGGCTCAAACAGAAGCAACGGACTCGGTCTGCTCCCTCCCCCGTTTACGGGGGAGGGATGGGGAGGGGGAACGCAAGCACGAATCTTTTTGCCACCCCCTCCCTAACCCTCCCCCGCAAGCGGGGGAGGGGAGCGCACCGCGATCGCGGCACGTGTGTCGATCGACCGCGCTCTGCGATGACCTCACGTCGCCTGTTGCGGCGTCATCTGCTCGACCTTGCCCGAGGCGAGATCGAAGCGCACGCGCTCGATCTTGTCGAGGTTGGTGCCGGTGACCCGGACGAAGCGGGCGTAGTCGGGATAGTCGATGGAATGGATGGTGCCGTCCTGATAGATGCCGGCGTGTCCCGGCAGCAGGCGATATTTCTTGACCGGCTTGAGCTTGGCCTCTCCGGGATTGCAGCCATCGTCCTCGCGCGCCCACTCGACCATGTCGGTGTAGTGCGTGGCCTGGCCGTAGATCGCCCAGGACGCGCCGTGGTCGTGCGGCGGCGACACCCGAGCCTTGTCGTTGATGTGGGCGAGGATCTGGAATCCGAGATCGGGGTCCTCGTAGAGCACCTTCAAGCCGCGCGGCACCTGCTCGCCGCAATAGGCCTCGACGAAGGCCTTATTCGCGAGCAGCTGCTCGAGCTTCACGCGAACCTCTTCCCTGCCCTTGGGTCCACCGTCGCGGGTGAGAATGGCGCGGCAATCGGACACGAATTGATCGAGGTCGTAGGACATTGCTGCCTCCTGCGCACGAGATGGTGCCTTAGCTTCCCTCATCGCGCCGATGAGCGCCAGAGCTATAGGGCACCCTTCGGCCTGACCCTCTCCCCAAGTGGGGAGAGAGGAGGAGCTGAATTCGCGGCCCCAAGGTCGGCGATGGCTCTATCCAGAGCTTGGCCGCCTTCGTCGGCGAGCGCGGCCTTGATCAGGCCTTCGAGCGTTGCACCGGAATTGCTGCGCCCGAGCAAACGCGGGACCACGACCACGAGCTTGCCGAACTTGGCCTGCCCGCGTTCATGGGTCTCGCCATAGCCTTTGACTAGACTGCGCATGCGCGCGATTTGCACGGCGAGCGGATAATCCGCGCGCGCGGTCGCCGCCACCAGGTTGAGCCAATTCGCCAGCCCGGCTTGTTCGCTGGCGAAGCGCAGGGAGCTGCGGCGCAAGGGCTTGAGCTTCGCCAGCGCGTAAAGCAGCAGGAAGCCGCCGATCGACGTCGTCTTGACGATTCTCCCCTTGCGCGTGGCGCGATCGACCACGCCGCGCGCCCAAGGCGTGCGTAGCAGCCAGCGCCCGAGCGCCGCCGGCAGCGTATCCGCGATCTCCTGCGTGCGCGGATGAAAGAATTCGGCGATTTCGAGAATTTGCCCGTCCTTGATCTGTGCTTCCTCGCGCACGCGCGCGAAGCGGCTCGATCGAATCTTGAGATCCGCGACGCGGATCGTGTCCTCATAGGACATCCCGAGCGCGAGCTGCCGCGCAGTTTCCGCGAGCAGCGCCCCGGAGCCGTCGCCGTATTGGCGGTCGATGTCTTGGAAGCGGGCGAGCCGCGCCAGGAAATGCCGGGCGTAACTGGTGTCCTGATAGTCGTCGAGCCGCGGGATGGCGGTCATCACGACCGCGCGCGCTTCGCCGGAAAAGTCGCGCCCGGCAGCGTCCAAGAGGTCGCGGACGGCGCGCGACGCATCGGGTGCGCCACCCTCGAGCGACGCGGCCGCGGCAGCGGCAGCGGCGGCTTCACGGTTGTGCGCGGCCTCGAAGCCCGCCGCGAAGGCGGCGAGGCTGCTGTTGACCCCGACCTGGCCGCGGCGGATCGCCGCCTCGAACGCCGTGCGGGGGAAGGGGAGCGCCCCGGATCCCGCAAGCGCGCCGAACAGCACCGCGCTCAAGACGCTTCCCGTCGCGTCCGCAAGCGCCGCCATGTCGAATGCCACGAGTTCGCGCGCGGCGTCGCGGCAGGCGGCGAGTAGCGCCGCCGCGTCCTCTCGCCCGTCGGCGAGCGCGATCTTCTCGGTCATGGCGAATACGCGGTGGGTGGAGGCGATGAGCAAGGTCTTGTCCGGCGTGACGAAGCCGCGCTCGACGGCGCGCGCGGCCTCCATCAGCTCGGAAGCGAGCACCACGTCGACGTCGCCCGGCACCGGCATCAGCGCCAGCACCGGCTCGCGCCCGTGCGCCTGCGCCTTGGGGAACAACTCGACGTAATACACGGTCGCGCCGGTGCGCTGCGCGACGCCCGGCACCGAGGTCGCCTGCGCGAGATAGCCCCCGTGCTGGGCGAGATCGACGATCCAGTCCGCCAACACGCCGCCACCCTCGCCGCCGAGCGCCACCACGGCGATGGTGATCGGCCGCACCTCGGCGACTTGCGCCTGCCCGTGGGCGTCCATCGGCGTCGTCAAGCCGCGGCGAGGCGCCCGTCGCTGCGCCGTTGCAGCCAACCGATCACGGCGCCGCGCACTTTATCCTTGAGCCGGTCCCATGAGGTGGGATTGGCGATGATCGTGGCGCGGTAGAACGATGGGCACAGCACGGCCGCGTGCGCGACCTCGCCGCACAGCCCGCAGCCGACGCAGGAATTGATCACCTTGGTCACCGGCTCGCGTCGCAGCGGGTCGGGGTTGGGCGCGAGCGTGAGCGATGGACACCCGGACAACCGAATGCAGGAATGGTCGCCGGTGCAGGTGTCGGGATCGACGCCGAAGCGCTCGCGCACCACGCGCTCGCCGCGTTCCAGCCGCTTGCGCATGAGCGGCCGCACGCGGCGCTCCTTGTTGAGCATGCATTCGGACTGGGCGATGATGACCTTGGGACCTTTGACCGCGGTGGTGAGCGCCTCTTTGAGCGCATCGCGCATCTTGCCGACGTCATAGGTGCGCGTGAGCGTGCGCACCCACTTGACGCCGACGCCGCGCACGGCCTTCTCGATCGGGTTCTTGGTCGCGCGCATGCTGTTCTCGGCGGCGGAGGACGGCACGTCCTGTCCGCCCGTTGCCGCCGCGTAGCCGTTGTCGACCACGATCAGAACATTGTCGCTCTTGTTGAAGACGGCATTGCCGACGCTCGACGCCAGCCCGTTGTGCCAGAAGCCGCCGTCGCCGACGAGCGCGATGGCGCGCTTGCCCGCCGCCACGTTGAACGCGGCCGCGCCCGCGCCGCCCAACCCGTACCCCATCGTCGAATTGCCGAGGTTGAACGGCGGCAGGACCGAGAACAGGTGGCAACCGATGTCGCAGCTCACGTGATGGGGCCCGAGCTCGCGCTCGACCAGCTTCATGGCGGCGAAGATCGGCCGTTCGGGGCAGCCGGTGCAAAACGACGGCGGCCGGCCGTGCACCTTTCCCGCCACCGCCTGCTGCGCCTTTGCCAGGCGATCGGATCGCAACGACGAAGCGATCGACGTGCCGCCGTCGGCGAGCAAATCACCGCGATAGGCCGCGATGAATTTCCGCACGCCCTCCTTCATGACGGCGCCGGTATATTCGCCCGCCATCGGCAACATGCTCTTTCCCTCGATCCGGGTCGCAACGTCGGCGCGGCGCAGGATCGTATTCATCGCCTGCTCGATGAACTCGGGCTGGCCCTCCTCGATGATCAGGATCGCTTTTTTCCCCGCGCAGAAGCGCACCAGCTCGGCGTCGATCAGCGGATAGGTGACGTTGAGCACGTAGAGCGGAACGCGGCTATTGCCGAACACGTCGGCGAGCCCGAGGATTTCGAGCGCGCGCAGCGCGGTATTGTACATGCCGCCCTGCATGACGATACCGATGTCGTCGGCATCGCCGTCGAACACCTCGTTGAGCTTGTGCTCTTCGATGAAGCGCACGGCGGCCGGCCAGCGCTTCTCGACCTTTTCGCGCTCGTGCAGGTAGCTCGCGGGCGGCAGCACGACGCGGTTGGGGTCGCGCACCGGGTGCTCGAGCGCGTCCTTGAGCGTGAAGGCTCCCCGCGCATTGTCGCGCGCGGCGAAGCTGCCGTAGACGTGGCAAGCGCGGATGCGCAGCTCCAGCATCACCGGAGTGTTGGACGCCTCCGACAATTCGAAGCCGGCCTCGACCGCGCGCACGATCGACGGCAGGTTCGGGCGCGGGTCGAGCAGCCAGATTTGCGACTTCATCGCGAAGGCGTGGCTGCGCTCCTGCATGATCGAGGAGCCTTCGCCGTAGTCTTCGCCGACGATGATGAGCGCGCCGCCGGTGACTCCGCTCGAGGCGAGGTTGGCGAGCGCGTCGGAGGCGACGTTGGTGCCCACCGTCGACTTGAAGGTGGCGGCGCCGCGCAGCGGGTAGTTGATCGAGGCCGCGAGCGCGGCCGCGGCGGCGGCTTCGTTCGCGCTCGCCTCGAAGCGGATGCCGAGATCGCGCAGCACGTCGTCGGCGTCGGCGAGCACGTCGACCAGATGCGAGATCGGCGCGCCCTGGTAGCCGGAGACGTAGGACACGCCGGACTGCAGCAGTGCCTTGGTGACGGCAAGGATGCCCTCGCCGCGGAATTCCTCCCCGGCGCCGAGCCGAAGCTTCGCGACCTCGCTTTTGAACGAGCGTTCTGCCATCCGCGTCCCTTTGCGCCCTCCGTTGCGACCCCTTCTATGTGGGCCGCAATTGACTCAACTCCACGCCACCGCGATTATATTTGAAAGAACGTATCATCAATAGGCTCTCTGCCCGAGAGGGGAACAATCATGCGCTCGACCTTCTTCGCCGGCGCGGTCGTGATCGCGGCTGCAACGGCGGCATCGGCCCAGGAAGTCACCCTGCGCGCGGTTTCCGCCTTCGCCGAAAAGACCACCTATTCGCGCGGTTTCGAGCTCTTCATCGAGCGGGTAAATCGCGACGGCAAGGGCGTCCTTCAGATCAACTATATCGGCGGACCGAAGGCCATGCCGCCGTTCGAGGTCGGCAACGCGCTCAAATCCGGCGTTGTCGATCTCGCAAATTCGACCGGCGCTTTCTACACCAATGTGATGCCCGAGGCCGACTCCTGGAAGCTGACTGAACGGCCGATGGCGGAGCTGCGCAAGAACGGCGGCTATGACTACATGTCGCACCTCTATGCCGAGAAGATGAACGCGATCTTCCTCGCGCGGCACGTCGATGGAAATCCATTTCACCTCTATCTCAACAAGCCGATCTCGAGCCCCGACCTCACCGGCCTCAAGATTCGCATTACGCCGGTCTACCGCGATTTTTTCCAGGCGCTCGGAGCGACCGTCGTCCAGACCGCGCCCGGCGAGGTTTATACGGCGCTGGAGCGGGGAGTGGTTGACGGATACGGCTGGCCGATCACCGGCATCTTCGATCTCGGCTGGCACGAGAAGACGAAATATCGCGTTGATCCCGGCTTCTACACCGCGGAAGTATCGATCCTGGTGAACAAATCCACCTGGGACAGGCTCACCGATGCCCAGCGCGATCTTCTGCGCAAGGCGGGAGAGCAAGCGGAAGGGGCTGCGGTCGCGATTTTCGCCGAAGAGAACGCCAAGGACACCAAACGTCAGGCCGACGCCGGCATTCAGACGATCAAGCTCGAGGGCGCCGACGGAAAGCTCTATCACGACAAAGCCTACGAAGCCGGCTGGGCGGGGGTGATCCGCCAGAGCCCGCAACACGGCGCAAAATTGAAGGAGTTCTTCGCCAAGGCCAATTAGCGCGGCCATCGACGGAGCTGTCCCGGCATGGCGAGACTATCGCACTGGTACAGCCGCCTGCTCGAAGCGCTGATGCTGCTGTCGTGCCTTCTGCTCCTGACGATGACGTTGCTGATCGGCGCCGATGTGCTGCTGCGCAACATCGGGCTGGGCGGGATCGCGCCGAGTAACGAGATCTCGGAGGACATCATCTATCTTTTGACGCTGTTTGCCGCTCCCGGCCTGTTGCGGCAAGGACAGCACATCCGTATCGACATCGTGCTGCGCGCGTTGCCCGCCAACGTCGGGTGGCTGCTCGAATGGGTCAGCGACGTTCTCGGCCTGATTTGCTGCCTCTACTTCGTCTGGTACGGAACGCGCGTTGCGGTGGCAAGCTTCGAGAGCGGGGCGCTTTCGATCAAGACGCTGATCATCCCGGAATGGTGGCTGCTCGCGCCGATGCCGCTGAGCTTCGCGCTGCTCAGCGTCGAGTTTCTCTTTCGCATGCATCGTCTGGCTCTCTCCGAGCGGCGTCCTCGGGACGATGCGGTGTCTGCGTCCTAGGGAACCGATATGTCCTGGCAGCTTGCCTCGCTGCTGCTTCTCGGCGGCTCCACCGTGCTCCTGTTCATCGGCCTGCCGGTCGCCTTTGCGTTCATGGCGATCAACATCGTCGGCGCGATCCTGTTTCTCGGCGGCGATGCGGGCTTAAGCCAAATGCTCAGGAACAGCGCCGCGGCGTTGATCAATTTCTCGCTGACGCCAATTCCGCTGTTCGTGCTGATGGGCGAGGTCCTGTTCCATACCGGGCTCGCCCTGAAGGTGATCGACGGCATCGAGCGCCTGGTTCGTCAGGTCCCGGGACGGCTCGCGGTCGTCGCGGTGGTCGCAGGCACGGTGTTCTCGGCCATCTCGGGCTCGACCATCGCGACCACCGCCATGCTGGGGTCGTTGATGCTGCCGGTCATGCTGTCGCGCGGGTACAACCCGGTGCTGGCGACGGGACCGATCATGGCGATCGGCGCGGTCGACATGCTGATCCCGCCCTCCGCGCTCACCGTGCTGCTCGGCAGCCTGTCCGGGATTTCGATTTCGAAGCTGCTGATCGGCGGGGTCGTTCCAGGCCTGATGCTCAGCGTCGCATTCGTCGGCTATATCATCGCCCGCGCGACGGCGAATCCGGCACTGGCGCCGGCGACCGTGGTCGAGGAGAGATCGGGCTGGGCGAGATACGAGCTGCTCGTCTGCTACGTGCTGCCGCTGATCTCGATCTTCGTGGTGGTCATCGGCGCGATGTCCGGCGGCATTGCGACGCCGACGGAGTCCGCCGCGCTGGGAGCGCTCGCCACCATGGCGCTTGCCGCGGCCTATCGCGCGTTGAGTTTCGACGCGCTGCTCAAAGCATTGCGGGGCACCGTCGGAATTTCGGCAATGATCCTGTTCATCATCCTCGGCGCTACGACCTTCTCGCAAATTTTGAGCTTTTCGGGATCGACCGAAGGCATCGTCTCAAACATCCTCGGTGCCGGGCTGACGCCGTTTGCGATTCTGGCCGGAATGATGCTGCTGTTGATTTTTCTCGGCATTTTTGTCGATCAGGTCAGCATGATGCTCATCACCTTGCCGGTGTTCATGCCGATCGTGCAGCGCCTCGATATCGATCTCATCTGGTTTGGCGTTCTCTACCTGATCTGCATGCAGCTCGGCCTGCTGCTGCCGCCGCACGGGCTTCTGCTGATGACGATGAAGGGCGTCGCGCCGAAGGAAGTCACGATGGCGCACATTTTTCGCGCGGTGGTGCCCTATGTCGCGATGAGCCTGGTGCTGCTCGTCGTCATCATCCTGGTTCCGGCGATCGCGACTTGGCTGCCGAACGTGCTGGGCTGAAATCGGCGTTCGCCAGGGCAAGCGGCGCTACGGCAGCACTGCCGTCGCCTCGATCTCGAGGCGCGCCTCGGGCTCGACCAGGCGATTGACCTCGACCACCGCCATGGCGGGGAAATGCCGGCCCATGACCTCGCGATAGGCGGCGCCGAGGGCGGGAAGGTCGGCGAGATATTCGTCCATGTCGCGCACGTACCAGGTCAAGCGGACGATGTGGCGCGGCGAGGCGTCCGCTTGCGCCAACACCGCGGCGATGTTCTCGAGCGCCTGCTTCATCTGCGCCACGAACCCCGCGGCGAAGCGGCCGTCCTTGTCCTGGCCGATCATGCCGCCGACGAACACCATTTCGCCGCGTGCGCGCATGCCGTTGGCGAAGCCTTTCGGCTGCGGCCAGCCGGGGGGCCGCAGCACCGTGTTGGGAGCGCCATCATCGGACGATCCGCGGATCGAGCTTTCGGCCACTGTGGTCTCCCTATAGGCCCACGTCATTGCCGGGCATAGCGCGTCGGAAGACGCGCGTGAACGCGCTTGTGACCCGGCAATCCATCTCTTCGCAAAACGTTTTTGCGAAGGAGATGGACCCGCGGGTCAAGCCCGCGGGTGACGGGAAGACCTGCTGCGATCGAGGCAGACGGCTCATAATAGGTGTCTATGACGCGAGCTTGTGCGCGGCGGCGTCGGCCGCCATGCGGCGAAGCTCGAAGCGCTGCAGCTTGCCGGTTTGCGTGCGCGGCAATTGGGTGACGTACGCGATGGTGCGGGGATATTTGTAAGGTGCGATGGTCGCCTTGACGTGCTCTTGCAGCATCTTGGTCGCGGCCGCGTCGCCGCTGTAGCCTGGGCGCAGCACGACATAGGCCTTGACGATTTGCCCGCGCTCCTCGTCGGGGGCCGCCACCACGCCGCATTCGGCCACCGCCGGATGCTCGAGCAGCGCCGCCTCCACTTCCGGGCCGGCGATGTTGTAGCCCGACGACACGATCATGTCGTCGGAGCGCGCCTGGTACCAGAAGTAGCCGTCGGCATCCATGAGGTAGGTGTCGCCGGTGATGTTCCAGCCGTCCTGCACGTATTGGCGCTGGCGTTTGTCGGCGAGATAGCGGCACCCGGTCGGCCCGCGTACGGCAAGGCGGCCGATGGCGTTCGGCGGGAGCTCCTTGCCCTCGGCGTCGAGCACGCGCGCCTCGTAGCCCGGCACCGGCTTGCCGGTCGCGCCCGGGCGAATCTCGTGCTCGGGGGAGCCGATGAAGATGTGCAGCATTTCGGTCGCGCCGATGCCGTCGAGGATCTTGATGCCGGTGGCGGCGAGCCATGCGTCGAAGGTCGTCTTGGGCAGGGTCTCGCCGGCCGACACGCATTTGCGCAGCGAGGAGATGTCGTGCGCGGCGAGCTTTGCCAGCATCGCGCGATATGCCGTCGGCGCGGTGAAAGCGACGGTGGCGCCGAACTTGGCGATGGCGGCGAGCAAGTCGTCCGGGGATGCCTTTTCGATGAGGATCGACGCCGCGCCGACGCGCAGCGGAAACAAGACGAGCCCGCCGAGCCCGAAGGTGAAGGCGAGCGGCGGCGAGCCGATGAAGCGATCCTGCGCATCGGGGCACAGCACGTGGCGCCCGTAGCTGTCGCAGGTCGCAAGCATGTCGCGGTGGAAATGCATGGTGCCCTTGGGCTCGCCGGTGGTGCCCGAGGTGAAGCCGATGAGGCAGACGTCGTCGCTCGCCGTGTCGCACGGCACGAAGGACTCGTAGCCCGGCGTTGCCATCAGCGCTTCGAGCGCATCGGCCGCGCCGCTGCCCCAGTAGACGACCCGCTCGAGATCGCTCGCCAACGCGCGGGCTTTCTCCATCTCTTCGGCCAGGCGGTGATCGCAGAGCGCGAGGCGAATTTTGGCCTTGGCAATCGGGTAGGCGATCTCCTTTGCGCGCAAGAGCGGCATGGTCGCGACCACGACGGCGCCGGCCTTGATGACGGCGAGATAGGCCGCCACCATCATCGGGCTGTTCGGTCCGCGCAGCAGCACGCGATGACCGGGCACGATGCCGAGCGTGCGCGTGAGCACGTTGGCGATGCGGTTCACCCGCTCGGCCAGTTGCGCGTAGGTCAAGGTTTCCGTCGGCGAGATCAGGCACGGCCGGTTGCCGCGCCCCGCCGCGACCCAGCGGTCGAGCAATTCGACCACGGAATTCATCCGTTCGGGATATTTCAACTCCGGCAGCTCGAACAGGAAATCCGGCCATTGCGCGCGCGGGGGCAGATTGTCGCGCGCGAAGGTGTCGAGATGCGCGGTCATGGCTGTCGCTCCTCGCTGAAGAGCATATTCCGCTGAGTTTGATTCGGCACCGCGTGCCCCGCATCCGTCACCCGCGGGCTTGACCCGCGGGTCCATCCTTTTCGTAAGGAGTTTTTGCCAAGGAGATGGATTGCCGGGTCAGGCCCGGCAATGACGACCGATGCTCGGTCAAGACCAGCGGAAAATGCTCCAGCCATCATTTTACTCCGCCGCGAGCGCCGATTTGCCCGAGCGGTTCTTCAACAGGTCGCGGGCGATCACCACCTTCTGCACCTCGGTCGCGCCTTCGTAGATGCGCAGCGCCCGGATCTCGCGGTAAAGCTCTTCGACCTTGACGCCCTTGGTGATGCCGAGGCCGCCGTGCAGCTGCACGGCGCGATCGATCACGCGCTGCGCCGCCTCGGTCGCGAACATTTTCGCCATTGCCGCCTCGCGGGTCACGCGCGCGGCCCCTTGGTCCTTGGTCCAGGCGGCGCGATAGACCAGGAGCGCCGATGCATCGACCTCGCTTGCGCTCTCCGCGATCGCGCCCTGCGTGAGCTGCAGCTCGGCGAGCGGGGCGCCGAAGAGCTTGCGGCTTGCCGCCCGTTCCACGGTTTCATGCAACGCGCGGCGGGCGAAGCCAAGCGCGGCGGCGCCCACGGTCGAGCGGAAGACGTCGAGCGTCGCCATCGCGACCTTGAAGCCGTCGCCCGGCCCGCCGAGGCGGTTGGTGAGCGGCACGCGCACGCCCTCGAACCGCAGCTTTGCGAGCGGATGCGGCGCGATCACCTCGATGCGCTCGCTTACGCTCAGGCCGGGCGTGTCGGCATCGACCACGAACGCCGAGAGGCCCCTGGCGCCGGCCGCTTCCCCGCTGCGCGCAAAGACGACGTAGTGATCGGCGATGCCGCCGTTCGAGATCCAGGTCTTGGTGCCGTCGATGCGCAGGTGCGCGGGGCCGTCGGGCTTCGCCGTCGTCGCCAGCGCCGCAACGTCGGAACCCGCGTCCGGCTCCGACAGGGCGAAGGCCGCGATGGCGCGGCCGTCGCGCACCGGCGGCAGATAGCGCGCCTTGAGCGCCGCCGAGCCGAACAGCGAGATCGAGGCCGTGCCCAAACCCTGCATGGCAAAGGCGAAGTCGGAGAGCCCGTCGCGGAACGCCAAGATATCGCGGGCAAGGCAGAGCGTCCGCACGTCGAGCGCGCGATTGAGCCCGCCGTGCTCGGCCGGTACCACCGCCTTGAGGAAGCCGCCGTCGCCGAGCGCCTTGACCCGCGCGCGGCAGGCGGCGTCGAGGTCGTGGTGCGGCAATGCAGTGAGCGTCGCATCGGCCCAGCGCGCGAGCGCCTCGGCGAAGCGGCGATGACCATCGTCGAAAAACGGCCAGCTCAGCGTCTCTTCAAGGCTCATCTCAATTGCCCTCGAAGACCGGCTTTTGCTTGGCGGCGAAGGCGCGGAACGCGCGCGCAAAGTCCTCCGTCTCCATGCACAGCGCCTGGGCGATTGCCTCGGCCTCGATCGCGCTCTCGACCGACATCGCCCATTCCATGTCGAGCATGCGTTTGGTCATGGCATTGGCGAACGTCGGTCCGGCGGCGAGCTCGGCGGCGAGCTGCTGCGCCTGCGCCAGCACCGTGTCGGGCGTGGCGAGCCGGTTGAAGAAACCCCAGCGTTCCGCCTCCTCGCCGCCGAGCACGCGGCCGGTATAGAGCAACTCGGCTGCGCGGCCGGCGCCGACGAGACGCGGCAGGATGGCGCAGGCCCCCATGTCGCAGCCGGCCAGGCCCACGCGGTTGAAGAGAAACGCCACCTTGGCGCCCGGCGTTCCCAGCCGCATGTCGCAGGCCATGGCCAAGATCGCGCCGGCGCCGGCGCACACGCCGTCGACGGCGGCGATGATCGGCTGCGGGCAGGCGCGCATCGCCTTGACCACCTCGCCGGTCATGCGGGTGAAATCGAGAAGCTGCGCCGCCTCCATCTCGATCAGCGGCTTGATGATTTCAAACACGTCGCCGCCAGAGCAGAAATTGCCGCCGGCGCCGGTGACAACGAACGCCTTGACGGCTTTCTCCCGGGCGGCCGCGCGGAAGAGATCGACGATCTCGGCGTAGCCGTCGAAGGTGAGCGGGTTCTTCTTGTCGGGCCGGTCGAGCGTGATGGTGGCGACCTTGCCGTCGACCACAAGGCGAATGGTGCGCGCCTTGTAGTCCGCCAGCGGCAAGGTGACGGGGTTGGCTGCGCTCATCGCGGCCCTCCGTTGCCGATGGCCTTGCGCGCCGACGCCTTGGTCTTGGCCAGGAGCCGCATCAGGGTCTCGATGTCGTCGGAGGAAAGGTCGGCGAGCATGTCTCCGATCCAATCGCCGTTCGCGCGCGCCATGGCGCGAAAGAAGCGGCGCCCCTCGGCGGTCAGGCTGACGAGCTGCGCGCGCCGATCCTTGGGCGACGGCCGGCGGCTGAGGAGGCCCTGCTCGAGCAGCCGATCGACCAGGCCGGTGACGTTCCCGTTCGACACCATCATGCGTTGCGACAGCTCGCCCAGCGTCATCGCCTTCGGCGCGCGGTAAAGCTGCGCCATCAGGTCGAAGCGCGGCAGCGTGACGTCGAAGCTGTCGCGCAGCCGCCGGCGGACCTCGCTCTCGATCACCTCCTTGCAGGCGAACAGCCGCAGCCACAGCCGCAGCTCGTCCTTGTGATCGTGCGGCCGCTCGGCGACCTTGGTCTCCGCATCGAGCGGCATGGTGCGCTGATCCATCACATCTCCCCGCCTGTGATCGCGAGCGTCGTACCGGTGACCGCGGCGGCCTCCGGCGAGCAAAGGTACACCACGGCGGCGGCGACTTCCTCCGGCCGGATCAGGCGGCCGATGAGGGTGTCCCGTTCGTATTCGGCGAGCACGTCCGCTTGCGCGCGGCCGGTCTTGGCGGCGACGCGCTTGATGTTGTCGCGCAGGAGGTCGGTGTCGGTATAGCCGGGGCAAACCGCGTTGACCGTGACGCCGCGCGTTGCGGTCTCGGCGGCGAGCGCGCGCGTCAAGCCGACGAGCGCGTGTTTGGCCGCGCAATAGGCGCTGACATAGGCATAGCCTTTGAGCCCGGCGGTCGAGGCCACGTTGACGATGCGGCCGAAACCGCGCTCGAGCATCCCCGGCAACACCGCCTGGGTCGCATAGACCGCGCCCATCAGGTGCACGTTCCACATGGTGCGGAAGACGGACGGATCGGCCTTGATGAAGGGGCCGGATTCGGCCGAGCCGGCATTGTTGATGAGGATCGCGATCGGGCCGCGCGCGGCCTCGGCCGCCGTCACCTGCCGCTTGACCTCGATCACGTCGGTGACGTCGGCGACGCCGCATCCCGCCGCCTCGCCGGCGGCGACGGCCTCGCGCAGCGGCGCCTCGGTGCGCCCGATCACGGTCACGGCGGCGCCGGCGTGGGCGAGCGCGGCGGCGACCGCGCGGCCGATGCCGCGCCCGCCGCCGGTCACGAAAGCATGCTGGCCCGCAAGCGTCATGGCCTCGTCTCCGGGCGGCGGGAATCGCCGCCTCGCGGCATATTTTAAGCTTAAAATTTTGAAGCTTCAAGCTTGCCGACAGGATATTTTAAGCCTAAAATAAATACTGCCGTCCGCCGTGCATCGATTCGCGGCGGGTTGGCCGGAGGCATGGAATGAAAGTTCACGTCATCGGCGGCGGTCCGGCCGGCCTCTACTTCGCGATCCTCGCGAAGAAAGCCTGGCCGCAGACGCGCATCACCGTGTTCGAGCGCAACCGGCCCGACGACACTTTCGGCTTCGGGGTCGTGTTCTCCGACGAGACGCTCGACACCTTCGAGACCTACGACCGCGAGAGCTATCGCGCCATTGTCGGCCATTTCGCCTATTGGGACGACATCGAGATCCATTTCCGCGGGACGACGCACCGCATCGGCGGCAACGGGTTCTGCGGGTGCTCGCGCGGCACGCTGTTGAAGATTCTGGGCCGGCGCGCTCGCTCGCTCGGCGTCGAGATCAGATATCAGTCGGAAATCTCGCCGCTCGATCCCATCACCCACGACGCCGATCTCGTGGTGGTCGCCGACGGCATCAATTCCCGCATGCGCGAGACCTTCGCCGACAAATTCAAGCCGAGCGTGGATCTGCGGCCCAACTTCTTCTCCTGGATGGGCTCGACGCGGCCGTTCGACGCCTTCACCTTCTTCTTCCGCGAGACCGAGCACGGCATCTTCATCGGCCATTGCTACCAGTACGAGCCGCAGCGTTCGACCTGGATCACCGAGACCGATCCGCACACCTTCGCGCGCGCCGGCCTCGACAAGCTCGATGAGGCCGCGTCGGCGCGTTTCGTCGAAGGCTTGTTCGCAAAAGAGCTGCAAGGCCATCGGTTGATCACCAACCGCTCGATCTGGCGCAATTTCCCGACCATTCGCTGCGAGCGCTGGGTCGCCGACAACATGGTGCTGATCGGCGACGCCAAGGCGACCGCGCATTTCTCCATCGGCTCCGGCACCAAGCTCGCCATGGAGGACGGGATTGCGCTTTACGAGGCGTTGCGATCGACGGGCGGGCACGACGTCGCGGCCGCGCTCGCGCAATTCGAGAGCCAGCGGCGCGAGGAGGTGGAGAAGACCCAGCACTCGGCCGACGTCTCGCTGGTTTGGTTCGAGCACGTCGATCGTTTTTGGAACATGGATCCGACCCGCTTCGCTTTCGGCCTGATGACGCGCTCCAAGGCCATCACCTACGACAACCTCGCGCTGCGGGCGCCTGAATTCGTCAAGCAGGCGGACCGGGTGGTCGCCCGCGACGTGCGTGCGCTCGGTTTCGACGCCGACAACTCGCAGCCGCTCCCGCCCATGTTCCAACCGTTCCGGCTGCGCGGACTTGCGCTCGAGAACCGGGTCGTGGTGTCGCCCATGTGCCAATACTCCTCGCAAGACGGCATGCCGGACGATTGGCACCTCGTCCACTACGGTTCGCGCGCGATCGGCGGCGCGGGCTTGATGTTCACCGAGATGACCGACGTCTCGCAGGAGGCGCGCATCTCGCCCGGTTGCGCCGGCATGTATAACGACACGCACGAGGCGGCGTGGAAGCGCATCGTCGATTTCGTGCACGCGCAGTCGCACACCAAGTTCTGCCTGCAGCTCGGTCATGCCGGTCGCAAGGGCGCGACCAAGCTGATGTGGGAGGGCATCGACGAGCCGCTCCCCGAGGGCGCATGGCCGATCATCTCGGCGTCGCCCTTGCCGTATTTCCCGTACAGCGCGGTTCCGCGCGAGATGACGCGCGCCGACATGGACCAAGTGATCGCCGATTATGTCGCCGCGACCAAGCGCGGCCTTCGCGCCGGCTTCGACATGGTGGAGATGCACGCGGCCCACGGCTATCTGCTCGCGAGCTTCGTCTCGCCGCTCACCAACGTCC
>Ga0209647_1002351_pt1 | contig 15374 bp, 12 predicted proteins | sample GraSoi_2013_60cm_FD_185827 | JGI IMG/M metagenome (GOLD analysis project Ga0209647, IMG submission 185827) | Grasslands soil microbial communities from the Angelo Coastal Reserve, California, USA - Sample 9_17_2013_60cm (SPAdes) (version 2) | ecosystem: Environmental > Terrestrial > Soil >...
TGGCGCCCCAGGCGCAGGCGTCGGAGATCTGCCCCGCCACCTCGGCGGCCCGCCCGGCGTCGAGGCTTCGCGCCTCGGCCTGGATCCAGCAGTGGCCGGGAACGACGTTGCCCGAGGTCCCGCCCTCGATCAGGCCGACGTTGGCGGTCGTCCGATCGTCGAGCCGGCCCAACTCCATCCGGGAGATCGCCGCCGCGGCGGCGGCGATCGCGCTGCTGCCGTCCTCGGGCCGGATCCCGGCGTGCGCCTCGACCCCGTTGAAGTCGGCAAGGACCTTCTGCTGGGTCGGGGTGGCGACGATCACCTCGCCCACGGGCCCGGCATGGTCGAGGACGAAGCCGCAGCCAGAGCGCAGGACCGATGCGTCGAAGGCCTTCGCCCCGCGCAGGCCCTGCTCCTCGGCGACGGTCAGCACCAGCTCGATCCCGACCGGCGGCGGCTCCTCCGCGTGCCGGGCGACCAGCTCCATGAAGACCGCGACCGCCGCCTTGTTGTCGGCCCCGAGGATCGTCTCGCCACTGCTGCGGAAGACGCCTTCGTCCTCGACGACCTCCACCTGGCCGCGGTGGGGGACGGTGTCGAGATGGGCGCAGAACATCACCCACTCATCGCAGGCCCCCGGCAGCCGCGCCAGCAGGTTCCCGGCGCCGGCTTCCGCCGGCCCGGCGGCGTCGTCCTCGCTCACCTCGAGCCCGAGCGCCCGCAGCTCCGCCGCGGCGGTGTCGGCCACCTCGCGCTCCTCCCCCGTCGGGCTGCGGATCTCGCAAAGGCGAGTGAACGTCTCGAATAGGCGCTCCACCGCGAAGAGGCTACCTTGAGAGTGACGGCCCCAAGATCGCCGCTATGCGGCGTCCTCGATCGCCCAAACAGCGCTGCTATTCGGGCTCCCTGCGTCCTTGCCTAGCGACGCCTGGGGCTCGTCACCTGCTGGACGGACTCACCTTCGGCCTCCAACTCCGCGCCGTCCGCGGGCTTTTCGCCGGCGTGGCGGGCGGCGGCGCCGACGAACTCGCGAAACAGCGGCTCGGGGCGATTGGGCCGGGAGTTGAACTCCGGGTGGAACTGGGAGGCGACGAAGAAGGGGTGGTCGGGCAGCTCGATCATCTCGACCAGGCGCTCGTCCGGCGAGGTGCCGCCGCAGACCATGCCCTCGTCTTCGAGCCGCCGCCGCAGCTGGTTGTTGACCTCGTAACGATGGCGGTGGCGCTTGTAGATGACCGCCTCGCCGAAGATCTCGCGCGCCCGCGTCCCCTCGTGCAGCTTCACCGGGTCGGCGCCGAGTCGCATCGTGCCGCCCATGTCGGAGACTTCCTTCTGCTCCGGCAGCAGGTCGACGACCGGGAACGGCGTCTCCGGGTCGAACTCGGCCGAGTTGGCGCCGTCCATGCCGGCCACGGTGCGGGCGAACTCGACGACGGCGATCTGCATCCCGAGGCAGATCCCGAGGTAGGGGATCGAGCGTTCGCGGGCGATCCGCGCCGCCTGGATCTTGCCCTCGATGCCGCGCTCGCCGAAGCCGCCGGGGATCAGGACCCCATCCATCCCCTCGAGCTGCTCGGGGTCGAGATCCTCGGAGTCGACCAGCTCGACCCCGACCCCCACGCCGTGGTGGAAACCGCCGTGCTCAAGCGCCTCGATCACCGACTTGTAGGCGTCGGCGAGCTGCACGTACTTTCCGACGACGGCGATCCTCACCTCGCCGGTCGCCGAGTCGGCGCGGCGCACCATCGCCTCCCACTCGGCCAGGTCCGGCGATGGCGCCTCCATCCCGAAGTGGTCGAGGACGAGGTCGTCGACGCCCTCGGCGCGGAAGACCAGCGGCACCTTGTAGATGTTGTCGACGTCGTTGGCGGAGATCACCCCCTCGATCGGGAGACTGGCGAAGAGAGCGATCTTGCTGCGGATCTCGCGGTCGAGCCTGCCTTCGGAACGGCAGACCAGCGCGTGAGGCTGGATCCCGATCCGGCGCAGCTCGTTGATCGAGTGCTGGGTCGGCTTCGTCTTCAGCTCCCCCGCGTGCCCCACGTACGGCACCAGCGTCAGGTGGACGAACATGCTGCGTTTCGGTCCGAGGTCGGTGTAGAGCTGGCGGATCGCCTCGAGGAACGGCAGCGACTCGATGTCGCCCACGGTGCCGCCGATCTCGGTGATCACGAAATCGACCGACTGCGACTCGGCGACGATCAGGATGCGCTGCTTGATCTCGTTGGTGATGTGGGGGATCACCTGCACGGTGGCGCCGAGGTAGTCGCCGCGGCGCTCGCGCCGGATCACCGAGTTGTAGACCGCGCCGGCGGTGACGTTGGAGGCGCGCGAGGTGTTCTCGTCGGTGAAGCGCTCGTAGTGGCCGAGGTCGAGGTCGGTCTCCGCCCCGTCCTCGGTGACGAACACCTCGCCGTGCTGGAACGGGCTCATCGTCCCCGGGTCGACGTTGATGTAGGGGTCGAACTTCTGCAGCTGGACCCGGAAGCCGCGGGAGACGAGGAGGCGGCCGATCGAGGCCGCCGCGATCCCCTTGCCGAGAGCCGAGACCACCCCGCCGGTGACGAAGATGAATCGCGTGTCGCCTTTGTTAGCCGAACTCATGCTCTGCCGAGCGAGTCTAGCCAGCGCAGTGGCGGAACCGAATCGATGGTCGTCGAAATAGACCGCAACTCCCCGTAAATCGTCAGCGCCGCGACGATCGCGAGGGCGACCAGCCGCCCGTCCCCACCCAGGACCGTCAGCAGCCAGACCCCGGCGACGGCCCCGACCAGGTTGGAGCCGGTGTCCCCCAGCATCGCCCGCTCGCGCAGCGTCAGCCAGGCGCCGACCAGGATCGGCCCGGCGAAGATCCCCAGCAGTTCGACCGGCGCCAGCGTCCAGGCGCCCAGACATAGGCCGGCGCCGAGCAGCCCCAGCCCCTTCTCCGCCCGCCCGGGTCGCAGGTCGAGCAGGTTGAAGAGGTTGGTGGCGAGGACCAGCAGGGCGGTATCGGCGACGTAGCGCCAGGATTCGAGCCCGCGCCCGGAGACCACGTAGGCGGCCAGCGCCAGCGCCCCGATCGCCTTGATCGCGCCGGTCGAGAGGCTGCCTTCGCGCAGGGCCCGCCCGTGCCCGCGCCAGCCGCGCGGGGTCGAGGTCGCCGCGCCCTGGCCGAGCGCGTCGTCGAGGAAGCCGAGGAAGGCGACCCCGAGCAGATAGGGCAGCCAGCGCCGCAGCTCGGGGGCGAGCAGGTCGAGGTCGGCGCGGTCGTTGAGGAAGGCCAGCGGCGCCAGCGTCACCAGCGCCGCCGTCGCCAGGACCGCGCCGAGCGGGAAGGCGAGCTTGGCGCCACGGTAGTTCTGCCGCACCAGGCCGGCGTCGCGCAGCCCCCGCGCCCCCGACGGCACCAGCAGCAGCGAGAGCGCGATCGCCAGCGGAAAGCCGACCCAGTACACCTCAGCGACCCTGGGTCAGCAGGTCCGGCAACAGCCGGTCGGCGCTGCCCTTGACGCCGAAGCTGCCTTCAGCCCCGAGGATCGCGAAGACCATCGCCAGCTTGCCGGCGGTCATCTCGACGTCGTCGACGCTGGAGAGGTCGTTGCCCTGGAAGAAGGAGATCGAGGACGGTTCGGCGGTCGAGGTCTCGACCCCGACCGCCGGCGTCCGCGTCGCCGTGATCCCGCTGATGAGCCCGCTCTCGAACGTGCTCGCCGTCCCCCGCTGGACCGGGCCCATGTCCTGCGGCTGGCTGCGCACGACGATGACGCCGTCGATGGCGCCGAAGCTGCCGCTGGCGCGGGAGAAGAGGTGCCCGCGGACGAGCTGCGGCAGGGTGCCGCCGCGGACGAGCTGGCGCCCGAGGCCGACGCCGAGCGCGGTCAGCGAGTCGGGGTTGCGGCGCAGGTCGGAGAAGCGGGTCTTCGAGAGGTCGCCGGCGAGGCCATTGACGTCGACCGGCTCGCGCACCACCCTCGCACCGGTCGGTCCCAGCGCGTCCTCGACGGCGGTCGTGTCTTCGCCCGGCAGCCCGCCGAGGGCGACGATCGCGATCCGCTTGCCCTGCAGCCGTTCGCGGGTCAGGACCGGGTAGACGTGGTCGGCGAACTCGTTCGAGCGCCCTAGCTGGCCGCTCAGTTCGTCGGTCCGTGAGCGGGCGTCCTGGAGGTTGTTGACGAGGCTGCGCTCGAGGCTCCTGCGCGTGCTCGTCAACGCGTCGCCGCCGAACTCGGCGCCGATCAGGATCCCGATCGCCAGCGCGAGGAACACCGCGATCAGCGAGGTGGCGTGGTAGCGCGCGCTGTAACCCATCAGCCGCCGAAGGCTAGATGGTCGCCCCCGAGCCCGCTACCGGCCCAGCGAGATGCGGATCTTCAGCCAGACCAGCTGGAAGACGTCGTTGAGGGCCGGCGAGGTGATGACGACGATCGTCAGCAGGATCGCGAAGGCGACCAGGAAGAGGCTGAGGGGGGCTAGCGTCGAGCTCGGGTTGTAGAGCCGGCTGACGCCCTTGGCGTCGACCAGCCGCTCGCCGATCCGCAGCCGGGTGAGGAAGGTCGAGGACATGCCGCCACGCTTGCGGTCGAGGAACTCGATCAGGTTGAAGTGGGCGCCAACGCTGACGATCAGCGCCGCCCCCTTCTCATGGGCCATCAGCATCGCCACGTCCTCGCTGGTGCCGGCGGCGGGGACGACCGTGTGCGCCAGGCGGGCGTCGAGCAGGCGCTCGCAGCCCGGCGCGCGGCCGTCGGGGTAGGCGTGGACGATCAGCTCGGCGCCGCAGGCGAGCGCGGCGTCGCTGGCGGAGTCCATGTCGCCGAGGATCACGTCCGGCTTCAGCCCCGCTTCCAGCACCCCGTCGGCGCCGCCGTCGACGGCGACGATCAGCGGCCGGACGTCGCGGATGTAGGCGCGCAGCGCCTTCAGGTCGCGGCGGTGGCGATCGCCGCGGACGACGATGAGGACGTGGCGGTCGCGGAAGGAGGCCTTGGTCGGGGGGAACTCGACGCTGCCGGTCAGCAGGTCGGTCTCCTGGCGCACGTGGGCGACGGTGTTCTCGGCGAACTCGGCCAGCGCCTCGTCGATCCGCTCGCGCTGCTCCTCGAGCTGGCGTTCCAGCTCGGCCGTGCCGAGCACCCGGCCCCGCAGCACCTCGCGGTCGCCGCTCTTGACCGTGCCGCCGTCGATCCGCACCGTGTCACCGTCGTGCAGCAGCTCGAAGAGGCCGGCTCCGGGAGCGTCGACGAGGCGGATCCCCTCCCGCGCCAGCATCAGCGGACCGGCATTCGGGTAGCGCCCGTTGGAGGACTCCGAGGCGTTCAGCACCGCCGCGACGCCGGCTTCGATCAGCTCCTCGGCGGCGATCCGGTCGATGTTGACGTGGTCGATGACGGCGACGTCGCCGGGCCGCAGGCGCTTGACCAGGCGCTTGGTCCGCTCGCCGAGGCGGGCGGTGCCTTCGATCGGCGCTTCCGGCCGCACACCGTTGCGACGCCCGAGCAGAGCAGGAAGGCGACGGCGACTGGTGGTGGCCACCCGCTCAGGTTAAGCCACGGAGTGGGCGACCGGCAAGGGCTCGGATCCGGCTCAGGCAGCCGCAAGCAGCTCGCGAGCGTGGCGGGTGGCGGCCTCGTCGGAGCGCTCGCCGCCGAGCATGCGGCGGATCTCCTCGACCACGCCCTCGCCGTCGAGGCGCTCGACGGTGGCGAAGGTCTGGCCCTCGGAGACGTCCTTCTCCAGCCGGAAGTGGACGTCGGCGAGCGAGGCGACCTGCGGCAGGTGGGTGATACAGACGACCTGGCGGCCCTCGCCCAGCGCCCGCAGCCGCTCGCCGACGACCCGTGCCGTGCTGCCGCCGATCCCGGCGTCGATCTCGTCGAAGACGAGCGTGCCCGCGGCGGCGGCCTGGCCGAGCCCGCTCAGCGCCAGCATCACCCGTGACAGCTCGCCGCCCGAGGCCGCGTCGCGCAAAGGCGCCGGCTCGATCCCGGGGTTGGGAGCGACGCGCAGCTCGACCGTCTCGCGCCCGCTGGCGCCGTAGCCGTCGGGGTGGGGGCCAAGGACGACCTCGAGTGTGGCGCCGGCCATCGAGAGCCGCTCCAGCTCCGTCGCGACCCGCTCCTCCAGCGGCCCGGCCGCATCGGCGCGCCCGGCGCTGAGCCGCTTGCCCAGCTCCGCGCGGCGCTTCTCGGCCGCGACCAGCGCCACCTCGGCCTCGGCGCCGCGTACCTCCGCGCCCGCCAGCCTCTCGATCTCCTCCCGGCAGCGCTCGGCATGGGCCAGCACCGACTCGACGCTGCCGCCGTGCTTGCGCTCGAGCCTGTCGATCGCTTCCAGCCGCTCTTCGATCGCCGGCAACGCCCCCGGATCGGACTCCAGTCCCTCGGCGTAGTCGCGCAGCTCCGAGCCGACGTCGCCCAGCTCAATCGCCAGCGCCGCGACTCGCGCGGAGATCGCGTCGAGGCCGATGTCGAGCCCCGCCGCGCCCCGCAGCAGCGATTCTGCCTGGGCCAGCGCCGCCGCCGCGCCGCCGCCGTCCTCTTCGGCACCGGCCAGGCCCACGTGGGCTCCCGCCGCCGCCTCGCGCAGGCCCTCGGCGTGGCGCAGGCGCTCGCGCTCCGCCGCCATCCCGGCCCTCTCCTCGGGGTCGGGCGCCACTTCCTCGATCTCGGAAAGCTCGTAGCGATAGAGATCGAGATCCCGCTCCCGCGACCCCTCGGCCTCCCGCAGCTCGGTCAGCTCGGTCGCGAGCCGCCCACACTCCCGGTGCACCTCCCGGTACACGGCCCCGACGAACCCGTCCAGCACCTCCAACTGCGCCGAAGAAATCGTCAGCTTGCGGTGCTCATGCTGCCCGAAGAAGGCGAGCAGCCGCCCGCCCAGCAGCTTCAAATCGGCCGCCGTCGCCGCCCGCCCCGCAACAAAAGCACTGGTCCGCCCGCCCGCAGAGATCCTCCGTCCCAGGACAACCTCCTCAGCCCCTGCCGGAAGCCGCTCAGCAAGCTCCCCCATCTCCGGCTCGTCCAAGAGTCCCTGGGGCAGATCGAATACCCCCTCGACCCAGGCCTCTTGGGCCCCGGGTCGCACAACCTGCGCTTTCGCCCTCCCGCCCATCAACAAATCGAGCGAGTGCGCCAGCACGGTCTTCCCCGCCCCCGTCTCCCCGGTGATCGCGTTCAGCCCCTCTCCCAGGCGCAATTCCGCCTTTTCGAGCAGCAGGAGATTCTCGATTCTTAACTCACGCAGCATGCATGCTGTGTACCAATACGAGCGGACCGACTCTCCTCGCTTTCGGCTAGGTCGCAGCAGGTTCGGCTACGGCCTCAGCGGGTTGCACGAAGTCGCGGGAGCGGACGAGGACGAAGCCGAGGGCGGCGCCCACGAAGGAGAGAATGGCGGCGATCAGGATGATCTCGTTGAAGCCGCTGACGAAGGCGACTTTCGAGGCGTGGATGATGTCGGCCCGCTGACCGGGCGGCGCCACCGCTGCCGCGGCTCGCGAGCCGCCGGAAGAGACGAGTTCGCCGAGGCCACTCGGAGCGTGCGGCAGCAGCTGGGTCAGCTTCGAGTCGACTCGCGACTGGAAGATCGCGCCGAGGCTGGCCACCCCAGTGGCGATCCCGACCTGGCGGAAGGTCGTGTTGATCCCCGACCCCATGCCGGCTTTCTCCACCGGCACGACCGCGATCGCCGCCTGGCCGATGCCGGGGTTGGTGATGCCGATGCCGATACCGGCGATCAGGAAGCCGGCGAGTAGCGTCGTCCATTCCGAGGTCGCCGACACGCCGTGCATCAGCAGCAGCCCGACCCCCACCGTGGCCAGCCCGACCCCGAGCAGGACCCGGATCGGGATCCTGTGGGAGAGCCCGCCCGCGATCGGCGAGGCGACGAAGGAGAGCACCGTCAGCGGCAGGAAGCGCAGGCCCGCTTCCAGCGGCGAGAAATCGAGCACCCCCTGCATGTAGATGGTCAGGTAGAGGAACATCGCGAACATCCCCGCCGAGAGGCCGAAGGCGACGGCGGAGACCCCGTTGAAAGCGGGTTTCCGGAACAGCGTCAGGTCGAGCATCGGGTGGTGGCCGCGGGCCTCGATCGCGATGAACGCCGCCAGCAATACCACCGCCCCGCCCAGGCAGCCGAGGATCAGCGGGTTGCCCCAGCCTTCGGGGTTGCCGCGGATCAGACCGAAGATCAGCAGGAACAGGGCCAGCGAAAACGTGACGACTCCGGGCACGTCGACCGGCTCGGGGTCCGGCGAGACGACGTTGGCGATTTTGCGCTCGGTGAGGAAGATCGCGATCAGGCCGATCGGGATGTTGACGAAGAAGATCCATTCCCAGCCCAGGTGCTCGGTGATGACGCCGCCGACCAGCGGCCCGATCGCGACGGCGCCGCCGATCGTCGCGCCCCAGACCCCGAACGCCGTCGCCCGGTCTTTGCCCTGAAACTCCTGGCCGATGAGTGCCAGCGAGGTGGCGAACATGCCGGCGCCGCCGACCCCCTGCAGCCCGCGGGCGAGGTTGAGCAGGGTCGGGTCGCCGGCGATCCCGCAGAGGAACGAGGCAAAGGTGAAGATCGTGAAGCCGATCGTGAAGACCCGGCGGCGGCCGAGCCGGTCACCGAGCGAGCCGGCCGTGAGCAGGAAGGCGGCGAGGGTCAGCGAGTAGGCGTCGACGACCCACTGCAGGCTGGAGAGGCTGGCGCCGAGTTCGCGCTGGATGTCGGGCAGGGCGACGTTGACGACCGTGATGTCCAGCAACAGCATGAACGTCGCGATCGAGATCAGGACGAGGGTCCACCACTTGCGCTCCATGCGACCTCCGGTGGGACTTGACTGGCCGCGCGCCAGGCTATCGACTGGCCAACCTCGGCCCGCCAAACCGCTCTAGACAGCCAGGTGGCCGAACTTCTCGCGGATGCGCTGGTAGAAGCTGGTGCCCGGAAGCTGGGCCAGGCGGCCGACCGCGTCGGCGAAGCGGACCTCCAGCGCGGCCCCGGCGTCGAGGTCGGCGAGGTACACCCCGTCGACCGCGACTTCGACTGGCTCGCGGCTGGGGGCGTTGCCGACGTGGAGGACGTCGGCGGGGGCGACGACCAGGGCCCGTGCCGTGAGCGAGTGCGGCGAGATGTAGCTGACCGCGTACCCCTTCACTCCCCAGGCCAGGATCGGCCCCTGGTTGGCGAGGTTGTAGCCGGTGGATCCGGCCGGGGTGGCGGCGACGAGGCCGTCGCAGCGGACGTGGCCGACCTCCTCGCCCGCGATCCGGTAGCTCAGCTCCGCCACCCTGTCGTGCGGGCGGCGGGTCAGGGTGACGTCGTTGAGGCCGATCCCGGCCGCGCCTTCGAGCGTGACCTCGAGGCCGGGCAGCTCAACCGTCTCGATCTCGCCGGAGAGGGCACGGCGGATCCCCTCCTCGGCGTCGGCCCGGTCGACCGCGGCGAGGAAGCCGACGGTGCCGAAGTTGACGCCGAAGACCGGCACCCCGGTGCGGGCGAAGCGTCGCAGCGCGTGCAGGATCGAGCCGTCGCCACCCAGCACCAGGCAGATGTCGGGGCGCGGCTTGTCGCTGGCGACGACCTCGATGCCATGCGCGGCGCTGCCGTGCTTGGAGAGCTCATCCGCCGTAGCGACCACGCGCCAGCCGACCTCGCGGGCGACCGCGACGGCGACGGCGACGGCCTCGGTGGCGGCCGGCGGGTGCGAGTGGGTTATGAGGGCCGCGGTCTTCACCCGTCCTCCTCCGCGGCGAGGATCGCGGCCCCGAGGTCCTCGACGGCCACACCCTCGCCGCCGCACCAGACGAAGGTCTCGCGATTGCCCTTCGGGCCGGGCAGCCCGGAGGAGGCGAAGCCGCGCACGGGCAGGCCGAGGTCGCGGGCGGCGTGGGCGACCGAGAGGATCGCCTCGCGGCGGTCGCCGGCATCGCGGACGACGCCGCGACCGACCCGCTCGCGGCCGAGCTCGAACTGCGGCTTGACCATCGCCAGCACCTCGCCGCCGGGCGCCAGGCAGCGCCCCACCGCCGGCAGCACCTTGGTCAGGGAGATGAAGGAGACGTCGACGGTCGCCAGCGACGGCGCCAAGGGCAGGTCGGAGGGCAGCATCGCGCGGGCGTTGAGGCGCTCGATCACGGTCACCCGCGGATCCTCGCGCAGGCGCAGGTCGAGTTGGCCGTAGGCGACGTCGACAGCGGCGACCCGCGCGGCGCCGCGCTGCAGCAAGCAGTCGGAGAAGCCGCCGGTGGATGCGCCGACGTCGAGGCAGTCGCGGCCGGAGACATCGATCGAGAGCGCCTCGAGTGCGTTCTCCAGCTTGGTGCCGCCGCGCGAGATGTAGCGCGGCCCCTCGTCGACGATCAGCGTGGCCTCCGGCTCGACCAGCTGGCTCGGTCGCAGCGCCACCGGCCCGTCGCGGCCGACCCGGACTTCTCCAGCGCGCACGGCGCCGGCCGCGGCGGAGCGCGACGGAAACAGCCCGCGCTCCGCTAAAACCGCGTCTATCCGGGACTTCTTCACGCCCCGAACGCTACAGCGAGGCCCCCGAACTGGCCGTTTATTGGGGCCTTAGGCGGGTATGCAACCTTTTGTTAACCGGTTTCGCCCCGCTATCTGGTCTTATGGGAGGCAGCGGGGAACCGGGTAGGGAGCTGAGGGTGACCGATCAGCGGTTCTCTGTGATCGCTCTCACACACAAATCGCACGTATGTTCGTACGCTGTTCAAGGATTCGCATGGAGATGCCGATGCAAAGCGGAACGAAAGACTTTTTGGTCGAGTCCCGCGCCGTATTTATGGCCCCCGTCGCTTCCCACGACGGGCGCCCACGGCACAACAGGGCTCACCTACCTCCCACGGATCCACATATATAGAGATACATATCTCTCCTCCCTGTAGTAACCCCAGAAGCGCCCCTCCTCCCCGGAGGGGCGTTTTCTGTTGTGGCCACTTTCTAGAGCGGAATGTCGCTCGGGACCGCGAAGGTGCGGCGTCGGCGGACCGGCCTGTGCGCCAGGAAATGCGCCAGTGGCGCATAACGGCGGCCTGCAACGCTGATGGCCGATCCGCGTGCCGTCGCGAGGTTTGTCGGTCAGGTTTTCGTTTCCAACGTAGGTGGGTCTTGGCCATACGGCCGGAACCAGTCGGCCGTCTAGCCTCGATCCACCGTTTTCACCTCTCAGGGTGGAACCAGGCGACTTGAGGTAGGTAACAGCGCCAGGGCGGTTCCTTGGAACCGCCCTGGCGCTCCTTTCGAGGTCGGTGCTCGGCGGAATCGAAGCACCGCCGCCCGTCCGCGGGCAGGCCGGGATCGGCAGGTGCGACGAGGAGGCTGAAACTGGGGAGCGAGCCTGTGGCTACGGGTTCGCTGCGGCCGGCAACGCCCGCAGCCGTGCGAAGGCCGCCACCAGCGCCTCGGCCCACGGCCAGCTGCGCGGCAACCGCAGCGCCACCCGCCGACCCGAACGCACGATCCGGCCGGCGACGTGCAGCAGGCGCTGGCGAACCCGCTTGGGCTCGGCGAGCGCGAGCTCCCCATCCAGGCAGAGCCGGGCTGCCCAGCGCAGCAGCGCCTGGGCCAGCAGCGAGACCTCCAGCCAGGCCTGGTTGTGCTCGTAGGCGGCGAAGGGCATCTTGCGCATCCCGGTCTCCTTGCCGACGCGGATCGCGTCCTCGACTCGGGCGCGGCGACGGTGGCGCAGCTCCAGGGCGGCGACGTCGACGTCATCCTGGTCGGTGATGAAGGCGGTGTGGCGGTAGCCGGACTCGCAGTCGAAGACCGAGAGCTGGGCGCCGGGATGGGGACGCTCGCGGCGGACGACCAGCCGCGTGCCTTCGGGCCAGCACGAGAGCTCGACGCGAGCGGTCAGCTCGGCGACCTGGGCGCCCTCGCGAACCTCGCCGTCGCCGTCGATCGCGCTTCGCCAAGCCGCTTCGGGCAGCGCCATGATCGCCCCCCGCACCCGCTCGTCGACCTCGTAGCCGACCGAGAAGCGGATGCCGGCCGAACGGCAGTCGGAGGTGAAGGCGTGGTGCGCCCGCCGATGTCGGTGCGGGCCAGGATCTCGCGACCCAGGTCAGCCTCGGGAAGCTGTTCGAGCGCCAACTGCAAGACCTCGAAGTGATCGGCGGCGGTATGCGCGGCGGCGTTCCCGGGCCGCAGCACGGCGGCCAACGGCTCGCCCGTCTCGGCCAGGTAGCAGAGCAGCGGGTGAAAGCCGAAGCCGCCCTTGTAGTTGCCGGCGGCGCTCTCCTTCTCGGAATGGGCGAGCAGAAGTGAGGCGTCGATGTCGAGGATCAGCTCCTCGGGTCGGGCGCCGGCACCCCAGGCTCTGGCCAGCGCCACGGCGCGGGCGGCGCGGATCGCTTCCAGGAGATCCACGCCGATCGACTTCACCACCCGGTGGGCCGTCGTCTCCGAGGCCACCGGCCCGAATAGGGCCTCCTGGCCGCGCAGCACGCCGAGGTCGGAGACGTGATCTCCGCCGTCGGCGACCGCGATCGCGAGGTCGCGGATCACGACCCCCGGGTCGTGAGCGGAGCGGCGCTCGCGGGTCGGCGCCATCGCCTCGGCGAGCGCGGCTGTGAGCCCGAGCCGATCGGCCAGCTCGACCAGGAGGTAGGAACCGGCGTGGGAGACGAGACCCTCGCCGTCCGCCCTGACTTCTACGGTTTGCGCTGTCGTTTGTGCCTTCACCTTCCGGGTGTCCTCCTGGCTTGGGGAATGGGTCTTCGCAAACCGCATTCTCAAGAGCCAAGAGGACGCTCCCGGATGGTTTCCTCAGGCGCTTATCGGTGGATCGAGGCTAGATGTCGCCCTATGTGATTGGCGGATTGATCGCCGCTTTAACCGGCCTGCTCGTCTGGCGCCTGACGACCGTTCGCGATCATTGGGCGGAGAAACGTCGTCAACGCGAGCACAATCGCACAGTTCTACGAGCGGCGCTAGCTAACTATCTCGCTGCCCTCGACTCCCTCACCCTGGAATACATGGATGAGCCGATTCGGCCGACGCCAGATCGGCTCGATCGGGCTCTTGACGCTCTTTCGACGAGGCTTGGTTTTAATTGTCGATCGCTCTGAAAGGCTCCGCCGTGGCCACAGAACGAGAAGTCTTCATCGACTTGGAGCCGGGCACCCGCATCCGCTTCATCGTAGCGAGGCGCCGGTCGGCCAACCCGCGCGGATTCTCAAACCGTCGGTTCGGCGGCGATCAAGCCGAGCGGAGCCCTACGGTGGCCTTACCCCTCGTCGTCGTAGGGAACGCCAGCCGAGATGCGCTCGAAATCCTCGGCGGAGGCCGGTTTCGTGCCCCGCTTGGCGTGCAACTCCGAGACAGGCGTGATTGGCGGCTCCAGCGTCAGGCCACCCTGCCGGTCCGGCACGACCTCAGTAGCGCCGGCCGCCGACTTCCACCAACTCGCCAATATCTAGGTCGAGCTTCTTCACCGCGGTTGCCATAGGGAAAAGTGTAAACGCACGTCGAGACTTCTCTCTCAGGCGCATCCCGATGCCGCCCGTGGGCCACAAGTGGGCCAGTCATGCCACGAAATAACCGGTTACAACCGGAATCAGCCGGGTTTGAGGAGCGGCCAAAAAGGGCCTTCAAACCGCTTTAGCAAGGCATATTTCCAATGCCAGCGCGAGAGGCGCCTACCGGAATCGAACCGGTGTAAACGGCTTTGCAGGCCGCTGCGTAGCCACTCCGCCAAGGCGCCGAGAACCGGTTGAAGCCTAGCGGCGCGCATCGCTTCCAGCGCGGCCCAGCGTTTGGCCTCAGCCCTCGTAGTTCTCGACCGTGCCGGCGTCGCGAGGGCTGGCCTCGTCGGGGTCCTCCCCGTACTGGCGCAGGGCGCGGCGCTGGCGCAGGTAGTCCCAGGCTTGGTCGAGCTGGACCCTCAGCTCCTCGAGGCGGGCGTTCTCCTCGGCGCTTAGGGGCTTGCCCTCGCTCTCGTGGCGGTGCAAGAGCGCCTCCTCCTCTTGCACGAGCTCGTCGATGCGGCTGAGAACCTGCTGGTCGTCCATGCGGGTCAAGACTACCCGGGCCGGAAGCTCGCCAGCGAACGCACCGAGCTGGCCTGGTGGCGCACCGGCCTGACGGCGCTGGCGGTGGCGCTGGCCGTGGGCCGGGTGGTGCCGGAGCTGAGCAACAGCTCGGCCCGCTGGCCGTACGTCGCCGTCGGGGTCTGCTCCGCCCTCCTACGGCGTCGCCGTGCTCGCCTATGGCAGCCGGCGCCGCCAGATCGTGGAGAGCGGGCGCTGACCGAGGGCCGTTTCCCCGACCCGCTCCCCTATGCCCACAGCGCCCTGGCGGTCAGCGGAGTGCTTCTCGGCCTGCTGACGGTCGCGCTGATCCTCGCCGACTGATCGACGTGGGTCTCGAGCTCCGCCGGCGTTGCGACGATCATCAGACGGTGGCCTTCTCCAGCGGGCGGTCCCGCGCCGCCGGGCTGGAGAACTGCATCGCTCCGTCGTCGATCGGGCCGAACCGCAGCGCCCGCAGGTCCAGCGGGTAGTTCTGCCGCAGCTTCCACGGCTCCTTTGAGCCCTGCTTCGGGAGGCTGTCGATCGAGCGCAGGACGTAGCCGGAAGTGAAGGCGAGCAGCGGCTCCTCGGTGACCGACGGGTCGGTCACCCGCGGCACGCACCGGCTGTAGGCGCCAGCGTCCATGTGGTTGAGCAGGCGGCAGATGTATTCGGCGGTGAGGTCGGCCTTCAGCGTCCAGGAGGCGTTGGTGTAGCCGAGCGTATAGGCGAAGTTCGGGACGTCGCTCAGCATCATGCCCTTGTAGGTCATCGCCCTCGACAGGTCGGGCTCCTCGCCGTCGACCGAGACCCGCATGCCGCCGAGGAAGAGGAGGTTCAGCCCGGTCGCGGTGACGACGATGTCGGCCTCCAGCTCGGCCCCCGACTCGAGCTCGACGCCGCGCTCGGTGAAGGTCTCGATCCGGTCGGTGACGATCTCGGCGCTGCCCTCGGCGATCGCCTCGAAGAGGTCCGCGTCGGGGACCAGGCAGAGGCGCTGGTCCCAGGGGTCGTAGCGGGGGTTGAAGTGGGTGTCGACGTCGTAGCCGGGGGGCAGGCGCCGCACCACCCCTCGCCGCAGCAGCTTCTTCATCAGCTCCGGGCGCCTGCGGCTGAGCCGGTAACTGAGGCTCTGCAGAAGCACGTTCTTCCAGCGCACGACCGGATAGACGGCCCGGTCGGGCAGGAGCCGGCGCAGCCAGTTGGCGAGCCCATCCTCGCCGGGCATCGAGACGACGTAGGTCGGCGAGCGCTGCAGCATGGTCACCTGCGTGGCCTCCTTCGCCATCGCCGGGACGAGCGTCATCGCGGTGGCGCCGCTGCCGATCACCACGACCCGCTTGCCGGCGTAGTCGAGGTCCTCGGGCCAGTGCTGGGGATGGACGACCTGGCCGG
>Ga0209647_1002352_pt1 | contig 15373 bp, 14 predicted proteins | sample GraSoi_2013_60cm_FD_185827 | JGI IMG/M metagenome (GOLD analysis project Ga0209647, IMG submission 185827) | Grasslands soil microbial communities from the Angelo Coastal Reserve, California, USA - Sample 9_17_2013_60cm (SPAdes) (version 2) | ecosystem: Environmental > Terrestrial > Soil >...
AACGACGCACTGGCGCCCTTGGGCATCCGCCATTTCGACATGCCCGCCACGCCCGAGCGCCTGTGGCGAGCGATCCGCGAGGCGAAGACGCAGGGAAGATAGATCCACCGCAGGTCGCGCGAGGAGACTTCGCCGCGCTCATTGTCATCGCCGCGCCCGCCCGCTACCGTTCGCTGACGGAGAAGAAATCGGGGAGGACTGGGCATGGCCGATGCCGTCGAGCTTATCGTCAACGGCGCCCGGCGCCGGGTGCGGGTGCAAGGCGATACCCCCCTCCTCTACGTGCTGCGCAACGATCTCGAGTTGAACGGCGCCAAATTCGGCTGCGGTCTCGGGCAGTGCGGCGCCTGCACCGTGATCGTCGATGGCGAGGCGGTGCGCTCCTGCTCCTTCCCGGTCGCGCTCGCCGAGGGCAAGAAGGTCATGACGATCGAAGGCCTCGGCACGATCGACAAGCCACATCCCGTGCAGAGGGCTTTCATCGACGAGCAGGCGGCGCAATGCGGCTATTGCATCAACGGCATGGTGATGACGGCGACGGCGCTGCTGCAGCGCAAGCCGACGGCCAGCGGCGGCGAGGTCCGCCAAGCGCTCGCCGGCAATCTCTGCCGCTGCGGCACGCATGCGCGCATCCTCCGCGCCGTGGCGCGCGCGGGCAAGGAGATGGCCCAATGACCGCCCCCGCGATCTCGCGGCGCCGGTTCGGCCAGGCCGTCGGCGCGCTCACCATCGCCTTCAGCCTCGCGCCGCCGAGCTGGGCTGAAGCAGCGAAGTTGCCCGGCAGCCTCGACAAGAACCGCATGCTCGACGGGTGGCTGCGCATCAACCCCGATGGCACGGTCACCGTCTTCACCGGCAAGGTCGAGCTCGGCCAAGGCATCCTCACCGCCCTCGAGCAGATCGCGGCCGACGAGCTCGACGTGGCGCCGCGCCGGATCACGATGATTTCCGGCGACACGGCGCAGACGCCGGACGAAGGCTTCACCTCCGGCAGCCAGTCGATCGAGTATAGCGGCACGGCGCTGCGCTACGCCTGCGCCGAGGCGCGCCAGATCCTGTTGGACGCGGCGGGCAAGCGGCTTGGACTGCCGCACGGCAACTACGCGGTTTCGGTCGAGGACGGTACGATAGGCGGCTTTCCCGACGGGAAGTCTGTCACCTATTGGGAACTGAGCGGGGATGCCTGGCTTCACCGTGAAGCCACCGCGGGTTTCGCGCCCAAGCCGCCGGAGGCGCTGAAGCTCATCGGCACGAGCAAGCCGCGCCTCGACATCCCCGCGAAGGTGACGGGCGGCGTCGCCTACATCCAGGACATGCGGCTGCCGGGCATGCTGTTCGGGCGCATCCTGCGTCCGCCGAACTACGCCGCCCAGCTCATCTCGTTCGACGACGGGCGCGTCAAGCAGATGCCGGGCGTCGTCGCCGTGCTGCGCGATGGCCGTTTCCTCGGCGTCGTCGCCCAGCGCGAGGAGCAGGCGATCGCGGCGCGTGACGCGCTGCGCGATGCCGCGCGCTGGAGCGACGAGCAATCCTTGCCGCCGGCCGACAACATCTACCAATATCTCAAGGGGCTGCCGGCGGAGGACCATGTCGTCAGCGAAAAGGGCGCGGGCCCGGCGCCCTCGGCGCGCGCCGTGCACGATGCGACATACACGCGGCCCTACACGGCGCATGCCTCGATCGGGCCGTCCTGCGCGCTGGCGCAGATGAAGGACGGCGCGCTCACGGTGTGGACGCACAGCCAGGGCGTGTTCCCGCTGCGCCGCGACCTCGCCAAGGCGCTCGCGCTCGATGAGGCGAAGATCCGCTGCATCCACAAGGAAGGCTCCGGCTGCTACGGCCATAACGGCGCCGACGACGTAGCGCTCGACGCGGCGCTGCTCGCGCGCGCCCTCGGCGACCGGCCGGTCAAGGTGCAATGGATGCGCGGCGACGAGTTCGGCTGGGAGCCGTTCGGCCCGGCGATGACGGTATCGCTCCACGCGGCGCTCGACGACCACGGCATGATCGCCGACTGGACGCATGACGTGTGGACGAACACGCACAGCACGCGCCCGGGACAGAAGGACGGCGTCAACCTGCTCGCCGCCTGGCATCTGGCGCAGCCGAAATCGCCGGGCAAGCCCGAGATCATCCCGCAGCCCGCCGGCGGCGGCGACCGCAACGCCGTCCCGCTTTACGACTTCCCGCGCCAGCGCGTCACGCATCATTTCATTCCGGGGATGCCGATCCGCGTCTCGGCGCTGCGCGCGCTCGGCGGCTATGCCAACGTCTTCGCCATCGAATCCTTCATGGACGAGCTTGCGGCGCTCGCCAAGGTCGACCCGGTCGAGTTCCGCCTGCGCCATCTCAACGACGAGCGCGCCTTCGCCGTCATCCAGGCGGCGGCCAAGCATGCCGGCTGGCAGGCGAACCTCCCGGGGCGCACCGGCCGCGGGCGCGGCATCGGCTTCGCCAAATACAAGAACCTCTCCGCCTACATGGCGGTCGTGGTCGACGCCGAGGTCGACCGGCGCAGCGGCGCCGTGCGCGTCACCAGGGCCACGGCGGCGATCGACGCGGGCCAGGTCGTCAATCCCAACGGGCTCATCAACCAGACCGAGGGCGGCATCATCCAGGCGACGAGTTGGACGCTCAAGGAGCGCGTGGGCTTCGACCGCAGCGGCATCGTCTCGCGGGACTGGCAGGGCTATCCCATCCTCACCTTCCCCGAGGTGCCGGTCATCGACGTCACGGTGCTGGACCGTCCAACCGAGAAATCATTGGGCGCCGGCGAAGCGGCGCAAGGTCCGACCGCGGCCGCCATTGCCAACGCCGTGGCGCATGCGACGGGCGCGCGGCTGCGCGATCTGCCGCTTGCGCCGGAGCGGGTGAAAGCCGCCGCGTTCGGCTGAGGCAACGCGACAGACCATTGCCGAGGAGGTTTGCGATGCAGCAGACGGTGACGATGGGCGGCGAGCGGGTTCTCGCCAACGCGACGGCGAGCGAGGACGAGCGCCGGACGCGGATTGAGCTTGCGGCGTGCTACCGCCTCGCCCGGCGCGAGGGCTGGGACGAGCTCATCTACAACCACATCTCCGCCCGCGTGCCCGGGCCCGAGCACCATTTTCTCATCAACCCGTTCGGCGTCGCCTTCGAGGAGGTCACCGCGTCCAATCTCGTCAAGGTCGACCTCGACGGCAAGATCATCGGCAACTCGCCTTATCCCATCAATGCGGCGGGGTTCACTATCCACAGCGCCATCCACGCCGCGCGGCCGGAAGTAGGCTGCGTCATCCACCTGCACACCGAGGCGGGCATGGCGCTATCGATGCTCGAGGGCGGGCTCCTGCCGCTGTCGCAGACGGCGATGTTCTTCCACGGCAACATCGCCTTCCATGATTACGAAGGCATCGCGCTCAACCTGGAGGAGCGCGAGCGCCTGACGCGCGATCTCGGCGACAAGGCGGTGATGATCCTGCGCAACCACGGTACGCTGGTGGCCGGGCGCAGCATCGGCGAGGCCTTCGTCACCATGTTCCTGCTGGAGAAGGCGGCGCGCGCCCAGCTTCGCGCCATGGCGTGTAGCAGCAAGCTCGTCAGCGCCGCGCCGGAAGCGGTCGGCATCACCGCGCAATTCGGCCGCAGCGGCAGCGGCGGCGCGCAATATGCGTGGGCCGCGATGGTGCGCCGCCTCGACCGCGACGACCCGTCCTACAAGGCATGACGCGCGATCTCGATTCGGCGGCGGACCGGCTCATGCCTTGGCCTCGACCACCATCAGCATGCGAAAGCTCATGAGGCGCCCGAGCCACGGGGCTACCAGCGATTCGAGCCGCAACACGTCCGCCACCACGCCGGCGGGTATCGCGCTCCACGGCCGAAAGCCGCCGGATAACGGATAGGCAAAAAGGCTCAGCCATTCGACGCGGATGAGGTCGAGCCGGGGAAACAGTGCCGCGAAGCGACGCCGGTGGCGCGTGGCGAGCAGCGTCGGGAAAGCCTGGTTGGCCGCGAAGGGATCGCGGCGCCGCCCCGGTCGGCCCTCGCGCAGCGGATCCTCGCCCATGCGCACCGGCTCGGGATGGACGAAGCGATAGAACGGCCAGCTCGCGACGGTGATGGCGGGCTCGACCATGACGATGCGGCCACCCGGCGCGAGCACGCGCGCCGCTTCCGCGAAGAATGCACGCGGGAATTCGATGTGATGCAGTACGTCGAACATCACGATATTGGCGAGGCTGCCGGCGGCGATGGGCAGAAGCTGCGCGTCGGCGACGAGGTCGAGCCACGGGGCAAAGGCGATGTCCGAGGCGACGACGTCGGCGGCGTATTCCTTGAAATTGCCGGACCCGCCGCCGATCTCGAAGGTCCGGCCGGGCACGCATTGCGCGGCCATGCGGCGGTAGAGATCGGCATAGATGGCGCGCAGCGCCGGCTTGCGCTGCCACTGGAACCGGTTCTCCGCGGTGCGCGGGTCGACGGCGGCTACAGCGCCTTGAGCTTGCGCCACGCGAATCCCACCATGCGAATGAGCAGCCAGCCGTGGCGGAACCGCGAGATCTGCGTCTCGCCATAGGCGCGATCCGAATAGCGGACCGGCAGCTCGACGATCTTGAGATTGAGCTTCGCCGCGCCGAAGATGAGATCGAAATCGCCGAACGGATCGAAATCGCCGAAATAGACGCGGTTCGCCACGATCTGCTCGTAGTCGGCGCGCCACAGCGCCTTGGTGCCGCACAGCGTGTCGGTGAAGCGCTGATTGAGCAGGTAGGAGAAGATGACCGCGAAGTTCCGGTTGGCGATGAAGTTCAGTCGCCGCATCGCCCGGTCTTCCATGGGGTAGACGAGGCGCGTACCGTTGACGAACTCGCCGCGCCCGGCGACAAGCGCATTGTAGAATTTCGGCATGGCCTCGGGTGGCACCGTCAGGTCGGCGTCGAGGATCATCAGGATGTCGCCCCGCGCCTCGGCGAAGCCGGCGCGCACCGCGTCGCCCTTGCCCTTGCCGGGCTGGCGCATCACGCGGATGTTGCGTTGCGGATAGGCGTCGCGGACCCGCAAGCACTCCTCATAGGTCCCGTCCCGGCTGTGTCCCTCGACGAAAAGGATTTCGAGATCGTTGCCGAAGTCCGGCAAGCGGCGCACCGCGTTCTCGATGTTGCCGCGCTCGTTGCGACAGGGGATGAGCACCGTGCAGCTGGGCTGCGGCGCGGACGGGCTCCCGGTCATGACCGGCCGCACGACGACATAGCTGCGCAGGCTCAAGCGCCGGATGCCCGGCAGCGGGCCGAGGTAGCGGTTGACGAGGCTGCCGAGCCCGAGCCAGCGCTTCGGCACCAGCTGGCGCCACTCGCGCCGGATGAACTCGAAGCCGGAGAGCGTCAGGAGATTGATGGTGTCGTCGGTCGAGAGCCAATTCTGCGGCGGCGACGGCATCTTCATGCCGAGACGACCGCCGAGCGAGAGAACCGGCTCCCACAGCCGCGAGTAATAGGCGATGATGAGGCGCGTGCGCATCGTGCAGAGACGGCGCAGCGCGGCGAAGGCCGCCTCGCAATCCTCGAGATAGCCGATGGTGTCCGACAACACGATGAAGTCGAACGTGCCGCTGATGCGGTCGAGGATCGCCGGATCCTCGCCGTTGCCGACGTGGAATTCGAAATCGGGATGGCGCTCGGCGGCGATGCGGATCATCTCGCCGCTGATATCGACGCCGACGCCGCGCGACGGATCGAGTGCGCGCAGCAGATCGCCGCTGCCGCAGCCGATCTCCAGCACGGACCGGCCGGGCGGAATGAGGAAGCGCATATAGGCGCGATCGCCCTCGTAGAAGAAGCGATTGCGCGCGAGCCACGCGTCCCTCTCGCCGGCAATGCGGTCGAAATGTGCGCGTATCTCCTGTTGGCGCGCGCTCAACGGGCGCTCGCCTTCCACTTCGCGCAAATGTGGCGCGGCCAGTGTCACGCTTCCCTCGTCCACCCTTTGAACAGCCACAAGGCGGCGCCCGGCAAGGTCGACAGCATCATCCCGAGCCCAAACAGCACGGAGATCAGGAAAGCATCGGCCTGACCGATGCCGACCAGCGACAGGCCGGCGACCATGGCGCCTTCGCGTATGCCCCAGCCATTCACCGACAGCGGCACGGCCGCCAGCAGGACGGCGGTGGCGACGATGCCGACGGCGTGGCGGAAATCGAGCGCCACGCCGAGGGACGTCGCGATCAGCACGACTGCAGTGACGGCGAGAAGATGTATCGACACCGACAGGGCGATCGCGAATGCCGCAGCGCCCGACCAGATCGAGTTGCGCACGTCGTCGAGCATGCGGAATACCGCCTCCAGGCGCCCGCCGCGCAACACGGCGGGCAGCCTGATGGGCACGCACAGCACCAGGCCGAGCGCGACGGCGATCGCGACCACGGCCGCCAGCACGGCATGGACCATGTCGGGCGCCGAAAGGCTGAGAAGGTCCGGCAGGCTCGCGAGGATCAACGCGAGCACGCCGATCAGAGCCGTGAACCGGTCCGCGACAATGCTGGCGGCGCCGCTTCGCAGAGGATGGCCGGCGCGCCACAAGAGCCACAGCTTCGCGCCATCCGCGCCCACGGTGCCCGGCAGGAATTGCCCGATGAAGAGGCTGGTGAAGGCGGCGCGGATCGCCCAGGACCACGTCGCCATGATGCCGTTACGCCGCAGCAGCCGCCGCCAACGCGCGGCGGCCAGGAAAATCGCCAGTATGATGACCGCGACCGCCGCGACGAGAAGCGGCCGCTGGGCGGCGGACGCGCGCTGCAGCACCGCATGCCAATCGGCGCGCCGCGCCAGCAGCCCGAGGATCGCGACCGTGACGATCAGCTTGATGACGAAGCCGACCCAGGATCGCGGCGTCATCGATGCCAAGCGCGGCTCGGCGATGATCGACCTGTCGCCTTCGACCGTCATTCCCCTGTTCCAACCATCCCTGGCAGGCGTCGCCTCGCCGCCCGCCCGAACTATGGACGATTCGGCCGGGAGATGAAAATCCTATTGTCCCGGTGAGCGGCGCGGACTCGCTCCTCGCGCGCGCCGGCGCGCCGCAATCCATAGGCCGCTCTCAGCCAGCAGTAGAATGAGCAGGGGCTCGAGCGGCAGGCGGTATTTGACGCCGGTGACGGGTCCGGTGACGGCGAGGAAATAGACGCCGACGGCGAGCAGATAAAGGCTCGGACCGAGCGGCAGGCCGCCGCTGCGGCCGATCGCGAAGAGGCCGCCGAGCTCGAGCGCGCGGCTCGCCGCCATCCAGATCAGCGCCGGCACCATCAGCCAAAAGAACGTCGAGCCGGCGGCGCGCCGGCCGAAGGCCCAGACCTTGTCGACGACGCCCGTCCCCGGGGTTTCATAGAAATGCGGCCGCTCCAGACCAGCAACCGGGGGCACGCTGACGAGCGCGGGTGCGCCGAGGTTGATCGTGACGCCGGCAAGCCATGCCTTGGCCAAGCCCATCACGCCGAGCTGCCGCAGCGCCTTGCTCGCGGCCTTCTCCATTTCGTCGGAGGCGGCAAATGGATCATCGGGCAGCCGCGGGAGATGGTCGGCCGCGAGCTGCGCGTCGACTTCCGCCAGCATCCGGCGCTGGCCCTCCTCGAAGGGAATGCCGAGCGCGTATTCCCAGGCCGCCGGCACGACCCAGCCGACGGCGTGAGTCCCGCCTTGGCTCACCAGAGCAAACCGGCCGTAGGTCGCGACATTGCGCGCCAGGACCGGCGCGACGCAGAGAACCGTGACGGCCGCCGCTACCAAGACATGCGCCGCCGCGCGCGCCGGCGCGACACGATGCCGCCACGCGGCGATCGCCAGCGCCGCAAGCAATAGCGGCGGAAAGAACATCACGGTCGAGCGCACGAGCAGCACGAGCCCCAGCAGCAGGCCTGCGGCAAAAGCGCGCGGCGTGGACGGCACCTCGAAGTAGCGCATCGTGGCGATCAGGCTTGCCGTGAACGGCAACAGGAACAGCGTGTCGGTCAGGATCTGCCCGGCGCTCGCGATCATGTTAACGTTGACGGCGGCGAGAAGGCCCGCCGCCAGGGCGAGGCGCCGATCGAACAGCGCCGCGAGCCAGGCAACGAGTACGCAAGTGTCGGCATCGATCAGCATCTGCACGAAGACCGGCCAGACCGGGTTCGGCCCGGCGACGGTTCGGATCGCCGCGAGAAAGAGCGGGTAGCCGGGCATCCGCTCGGCGAGATAAGCGGGATCGCACGCCGCGCCGCCGGCACAGCCCGCGAGGAGCTTCTGCGCATAGCCCTCGTAGACCGGCGAATCCGGCGCGCGCAGGCTGTCGCCGCCGTGATAGACGAGGGCGAGATAAGCGAGCCGGACGAGCAGCGCCGCGAACAGAACGAGGAGCGCGGCTCGCGCCGACAACGCGGCGCCGGTCACGCGCCCTTCATTTCGCCGGCTTGCGCGGATGAAAGGCGCATCCGCGGGCAAGCGTCAGCGCTCCGCGACGTTTTCGACGAACCAGCGATAGGCATCGGCGAGGCCGTCGCGCAGCGCGATGCGCGGGCGCCAGCCCATCGCGTTCAGCCGGGAAACGTCGAGCAGCTTGCGCGGCGTCCCGTCCGGCTTCTCCGTGGCATAGCGGAAGCCGCCGGTGTAGCCGACCACCTCGGCGATGAGCTCCGCAAGCTCGCGGATGCTGACATCCTCGCCCCAGCCGATATTGATTTGCAGCTCTTCGGAATAGCGCTCCATCAGGAACACCAGCGCATCGGCGAGATCGTCGACATGCAGGAACTCGCGCTTCGGCGTGCCAGTGCCCCAGATCTCGACCTGCGCGGCGCCGGTCACCTTCGCATGATGCGTCTTCGCCATGAGCGCCGGCACCACGTGGCTCGCCTGCAGATCGTAGGTGTCGCCGGGGCCATAGAGATTGGTCGGCTGCGCCGAGATGAAGTCGGCGCCATATTGCCGGCGATAGGCCGCGCACAGCTTGAGGCCGGCGATCTTGGCCACGGCGTACCACTGGTTGGTCGGCTCGAGCGGCCCGGTGAGCAGCGCCTCCTCGCGCATCGGCTGCGGCGCGAGCCGCGGATAGATGCAGGATGATCCGAGAAACAGCAGCTTCTTCACGCCGGCGCGACGGCTCGCCTCGACGAGGTTTCCGGCGATCATCAGATTGTCGTAGAGGAACTCCGCCGGCCGCGTGTCATTGGCGAGAATGCCGCCCACCCTCGCCGCCGCGACGAAGACGGCATCCGGCCGCTGCGCGCGAAGCCAGGCCTCGGTCGCTTCCTGGCGGCGCAGATCGACCTCGTCGCGCCCGGCGGTCAGCACCTCGCAGCCGGTGCCGGCGAGGCGGCGCGTCAGCGCTCTCCCGACCATGCCGCCATGGCCCGCGACGAACACGCGGCGCTTGGCCAGGGGGAACAGCAGCGGTGCCGCGCTCGCCATGGGCTTGCCTCAACTCGTCGCCGCGCCGCGCGCGGGCCCGTCATAGCCCGCCTTGCGCAAGGTGCGCTCGCGCCGGGCGAGGTCGAGGTCGTGGGCGACCATCATGGCGATGAGATCGGTGAAGGCGATGCGCGGATGCCAGCCGAGAACCTTGCGCGCCTTGGCCGCGTCGCCTTGCAGCACGTCGACCTCGGTGGGACGGAGATAGCGGTTGTCGATCTCGACATGCCGCTTCCAATCGAGCCCGACTTCCGTGAAGGCCTGCTCGACGAGATCGCGCACGCTATGGGTCTCGCCGGTGGCGACGACATAATCGTCGGGCTTCGGCTGCTGCAGCATCAGCCACATCGCCTCGACATAGTCGCCGGCAAAGCCCCAATCGCGCTTGGCATCGAGATTGCCGAGATAGAGCTTGTCCTGCAGGCTTTCCTTGATGCGCGCGGCGGCGCGCGTCACCTTGCGCGTCACGAAGGTCTCGCCGCGGCGCGGGCTCTCGTGATTGAAGAGGATGCCATTGCAGATGAACATGTCATAGGCTTCGCGGTAATTGATGGCGTACCAGTGCGCCGCGACCTTGCTCACGGCGTAAGGCGAGCGCGGATAGAATGGCGTGCGCTCGCTCTGCGGCGCCGGGGCCGCGCCGTACATCTCGGACGAGCCGGCCTGATAGCAGCGCACGGAATCGCCGCCGTGGATGATGTAATCGCGCAGCGCATCGAGCAGGCGCAGCGTGCCCATGGCCACCACGTCGGCGGTGTATTCGGGCACCTCGAAGGACACCTTGACATGGCTCTGGGCCGCGAGGTTGTAAACCTCGTCCGGCCGCACTTTCTCGAGCACCCGGCGCAGCGCGGTACCGTCCGACAGGTCGCCGTAATGGAGCGTCAGGTTGACGCCGGGCAAATGCGGATCGTGGTAGAGATGGTCGATGCGGTCGGTGTTGAAGAGGCTGGCGCGGCGCAAGAGGCCGTGCACCTCATACCCCTTGCCGAGCAGGAATTCGGTGAGATAGGCCCCGTCCTGCCCGGTCACCCCGGTGATCAATGCGCGCTTCGCCATGCCGGCCCCTCGGTCGTGCTCGCCCTATGATACGCCAAATGCCGGCGGCGCGCCGATGTCACTGCCGTGGCAGGCCGAGGAACGGGCCGATGGCCGCGAGAAAGGCGTCCGGCTGCTCGAGCGGCGGGCAATGGCCGCAGCGCGGCAACATGACGAATCGCGCCCCTTTTATCCGCTCGGCCAGCTCGCGCGCAAGGTCGAGCGGCGTCGCAGCGTCGAGCTCGCCGACCAGCACCAGGGTCGGGTTGGCGATCGCCGGCAGCGCGGCGCGCAAATCGACCTGCTCGAGCGCGCGGCAGGCGGCGACGAAGGCCGCCGGGTCGAAGCGCATCAGCACCGCCCGCCGCTCCGCCACGGCCTCGGGATATGCTGAGAGATAAGCGTCGTGGAAGATGCGGCGCGCGGCGATCTCGGCGACGGCCCCCATGCCGCCGGCGGCGACTTTATCCGCCATCACCGCGAACGCCGCCTTCGCCGCTTGCGGGAAGCCGGCGGCGGTATCGATCAGGAGCAGGCGCTCGAACAGCGCACCATGCCGCGCCGCGAGCGCCACGGCGACGAATCCGCCGAACCCGTTGCCGAGCACAGCGCTGCCCGGCCCGAGTCGCAGCGCGCGCAACGCGTCGGCGACGCGATCGGCATAGTCCTCGACGGCCGGCCCGGCCTTGGTCGAGCTGTCGAAGCCCGGCAGCGCCAGCAGATGAACGCGACGATGGCGCGCGAGACGCGGCACGACGCGCTCGAAGGCCGAGCGGTCGATGAGCAGCGAATGCAGCAGCACCAGATCCGGCCCCTCGCCCACCGAGACGACGTCGACCACACCGTTGGGAACCTCGATTCGTGCCATCAGCCGCCTTGAGAGTTGGGAAAGGAGTAATTAAAAGTTGCAGGCTAGGCTAGCATCTACGGGGCTCGCTGCAGCGTCAAGGCGGCGGGCCGGAAGGGAGCGGCATCCGAGTGCGGTATAAGGCGAGGTCGATCGATCCGGCGGCAATGGCGCTGGCGCTGCAAGCCCCCGAGCTGGCGCTGGTGGTGCCGACGCTGAACGAGCGCGGCAACATCGAGCCGTTGCTGGAGCTGGTGGGCTCGGTGCTGGGGGGCGTCGCCTGGGAAGTGATCTTCGTCGACGACGATTCGCGCGACGGCACGGCCGAGGCGGTGCGCGCCATCGCGCTGCGCGACCCGCGCGTGCGCTGCCTGCAGCGCATCGGCCGGCGCGGCCTCTCCACCGCCTGCATCGAGGGCGTGCTCGCCTCGGCGGCGCCCTACGTCGCGGTGATGGACGCCGATTTGCAGCATGACGAGCGCCTGCTGCCGCGCATGCTCGAGACCTTGAAGCGCGAGCCCTACGACCTCGTCGTCGGCTCGCGCTATGTCGCCGGCGGCGGGCTCGGCCAATGGGACAAGGGCCGCGCCCAGATGAGCGGCCTCGCCACCCGCCTGTCGCGCATCGTCTGCAAGGCCGAGATCGCCGATCCCATGAGCGGCTTCTTCATGATGCGCCGCGGCGTCTTCGAGGACGCCATGCGCCATCTCTCCGGCCACGGCTTCAAGATCCTGCTCGACCTCCTGGCGTCCTCGCCCCGGCCGGTGCGCTTCAAGGAGCTGCCCTACGAGTTCCGCCAGCGCCGCCACGGCGAGAGCAAGCTCGACACCCTCGTCGCCTGGGAGTTCGGCATGCTCCTGGCCGACAAGCTCGTCGGCCACCTCGTCCCCGTGCGCTTCGCCCTCTTCGCCTTCATCGGCCTTCTCGGCCTCGGCGTCCATCTCCTGGTGCTGCGCACCGCGCTGGGGGTGCCGACCTTGAGCTTCGCCGCCGCGCAGGGCGTCGCCACAATGGTGGCGATGACCTCGAATTTCTTCCTCAACAACCTCTTCACCTACCGCGACCAGCGCCTCAGGGGCTGGCGGCTCGTGCGCGGCCTCGTCTCCTTCTATCTCATCTGCTCGGTCGGCGCCGTCGGCAATGTCGGCATCGCCGCCTACGTCTTCGCCGTCGACAATGTCTGGTGGCTCGCCGGCATCGCCGGCGCCATCGTCGGCTCCGTCTGGAACTACGCCGTCTCCGCCGTCTTCACCTGGCGCGGGAAATAGGCGCGACGCGCCCTCACTGCTGGCGGCTGGCGCGCAGCACGTAGCGGTCGCCGGCGAGTCGCTCGAAAACCACCTCGATCATCGGATGCTGGATCGGCCCGTTCTCGGCATCGGGCAGCAGATTCTGCTCGGACACATAGGCCTCGTAGGGGCCGCCCTGCGCGTTTTGCGCCAGCAGGTGATAGAACGGCTGCTCCTTGGCGGGCCGCCGGGCCGCCGGGATCGACTGGTACCATTCCTCGGTATTGTTGAACACCGGGTCGACATCGAAGATGACGCCGCGGAACGGGTAGAGCCGGTGCCGCACGATCTGTCCGACCGAGAACTTGGCATCGCCGCGGATGCGTTTCGTGCTCAATGAACCCTCGTCGCCAGCGCGCCCGCCGGCGCAGCGTCCCCTGTATATGGGCTGGCGCGGCAATCCTCAAGCCGCAACGGGCTCGACAGTGCCGCGAATTGGCGCAACCATCGCGGTCCATTACCAGCGAGGCCCATGATGCTGCCGCTCACGGGGATCAAGGTCGTTGAGATCGGCCAGAACCTCGCCGGCCCTTATGCCGGCGAGATCCTGGCGACGCTCGGCGCCGACGTCATCAAGATCGAGCGGCCGGAAGGCGACGACGCGCGCGGCTGGGGGCCGCCCTTCTGGCACGGCACTGCGGCGATCTTCCACACCGTCAATCGCAACAAGCGCGGTGTCACCCTCGATCTCAAGGACGCCCGCGGCGTCGCCTGGCTCCTGCAATATCTCGAGGAGGCGGATGTGCTGCTGCACAACATGCGGCCCGGCGCCATGGAGGAGCTCGGCCTCGGCGCCGAGCGACTGCGCGCGCTCAACCCGCGCCTCGTCTACTGCGTGCTCTCGGCCTTCGGCCACAAAGGGCCGATGCGCCTCAATCCGGGCTATGAGCCGATGGTGCAGGCTTTCGCCGGGCTCTTCAGCATCAACGGCGCCGAGGACGCGCCGCCGACGCGCGTCGGCGTGCCGATCCTCGACATGGGCACGGCGATCTGGGCCGCGCTGGGCTGCGTCGCCGCGCTGCTGCGGCGAACCGAGACCGGGCAGGGCGCCGTCGTCGACGTCTCGCTGTTCGAGACGGCGCTGACCTGGCTCACCGTGCCCTTTGCCAGCTTCCAGGTGACGGGCCAGCCGCCGCAGCGGCATCGCACCGGCAGCCGGCGCCTCGTCGTGTTCGAGGCTTTCGCGACGAAAGACGGCGAGATCATCATCGCCGCCGCCAACGACCGCCTGTTCCAGAAGCTGGCGCGCGCGCTCGGCCGGCCCGAATGGGCGGAGGACGAGCGCTTCAAGACGAACGCGCTGCGCAACGCCAACAAGGGCGCGCTCCTGCCGGAGATCGCCGCGCTCGTACGCGGCGCCGGCTCCGCCCATTGGGTCGCACGCCTCGAAGCGGCGGGCGTGCCCTGCGCGCCGATCCAGGATTTGAACGATGTGGCCGCCGCGCCGCAGACGGCGGCGATCGGCATGGTCGAGGAGGTGCCGGGCAGCGGGCTCAGCCTCATGGGCCTGCCGCTCTCCTTCGACGGCAGCCGCCCGGCGATGCGCCGGCGAGCGCCACAGCTCGGCGAACACAACAGCGAGCTGCTCGGGGGATGACGGCGGCTGACGGGCGCGTATCATAGGCGCGCCCAAGCGTCGGAGACGGCTGTTGAGTGACGGCGAGAATCCCGCGCCGATGCTGTTGTTGGCCGCCGATGCCGATCTGCGCGACGCCAGCGGCACCGCTCCTTTTTGGCGCCGCGACGACTGGCCGGCGATCGTCGCGGCGCTGCTGCTGCACGTCGCTGCCATCGCCGCGTTCCTGATCGACTGGCAACACCCGCCGGCGGCGCCGCCCGAGAGCATACCGGTGACGATCGTCTTCGCGCCGCCGCCCGCGTCCGTCGCGCCGCCCGCGCCGCCGCCTAAATCGCCGCTCTTTGATCGTGAGTCCGGCAAGGACGAGCGCACCACCGCGCCGCCCAGCGCCGAGGTCACCGACGCAGAGCCTACCCGGGCACCCGCGGCTGCCGCACCCGCCGAACCGAAACCGCCCTTGCCGCCGGTCGCACCCACCGCATCCTCGGAAAAACCCGCGCCGCCGGAGCGGGATGCGAAAGCCAAGACGCGCGACGCGGTGGCGCGCCTCGATCCGCGCAAGGAAGCCGACCGGGCGCGCGCGCCGCATCCCGCGCCGGAGCTTCTTCACCGCGAACCCGGCGACCGTGAGCAGACCGGCGATCCCTATCTCAACCGCGCGCGCGATCTTCTGGAGCGGCATCGCACCTATCCGAACGTGCTCGGGCGCTACGGCGTGCCGGTCGAGGGGACGTCCGTCTATGACGTGCTGCTCGACCGAAAGGGCCAGCTCCGCGGCATCAAGCTGGTCACTTCCTCGGGCGCCGCCGCACTCGACGATGCGGCCGCAGCCATGATCCGCGAGACGGCGCCGTTCCCGCCGCTGCCGGCGGACTACCCGGGTGAAGCGGTGCTCGTGACCTTCACGATCCATCTCTTTCCCAAGCCGGCGTGGTGACGACGCCGCGTGCCGTTTCCGGCACCGGACCAAGCGATGTGGACTCTGTCAGCGCGCCGGCGACAGCTCGATGCGCTCGCAATTCATGCGACCCCGCAGCAGGCAATCCTCGAGCTTCGTTTCGGCGACAAGCGCCTCCGCCAGCCACAGGCCGATCACCGCGAGCAGGAGCGTCACCGCGAGGCCGGCGAGACTGCCGGTGAAGCGGTCATCCTCTTCCTGACGCTCGCGCTCGGTCATGGCCGCTCGCCCGGTTAGGGACGCACGTAG
>Ga0209647_1002353_pt1 | contig 15368 bp, 13 predicted proteins | sample GraSoi_2013_60cm_FD_185827 | JGI IMG/M metagenome (GOLD analysis project Ga0209647, IMG submission 185827) | Grasslands soil microbial communities from the Angelo Coastal Reserve, California, USA - Sample 9_17_2013_60cm (SPAdes) (version 2) | ecosystem: Environmental > Terrestrial > Soil >...
ACTGTAGAGCACCCTCGTACACAGAAAACAGACGAAATGTCGCTCCTGGACGACAATTTTTCACGCTACAGTATCTTGGTAATAGTACCGCGTCCTGTGCGGTGACTGGCTATGAAGATTTGCTTAGCCGGATGGAGCCGTCCCCGGTGTGAATCGTTAAGGACTGCCCTCCGCCGTTCATCTTGCCATGTATTTGCGAGTTGCTGAAGGTTCCTTCCACGGTCAATGGAATCCCCATGCTGATGTGGCCGTCATTCGTGCTGGCATCGATGTTGGCTTGCAGATCGGCAGGCAGGACTAGGTCTACGCTTCCGTCACCGGTGTGAATGCTCCAGCCACCAGTCAGCCTCGAACCAGGCTCGACGCGAGCGTCGATGCTCCCGTCACCAGTCTTCACATTGAGGCCGTCCAGCCGGCCATCGATCTTGATATGGCCGTCGCCGGAGTTGGCATCTACGCGCCCGTCTAGGTTGCGCGCCTCGATGTGCCCGTCACCCGTGTGCAGCCGGATGTCACCTTTAGCTCCCTCCACCGTAATGCTGCCATCGCCGGTGTCGACCTCCACATTGCCGTCAACGGCCTGTACGTGCACGGAGCCGTCTCCGGTATGAATCTTCACGTGTCCTCTAATCGGTTGCGTCTCCACGGATCCGTCTCCCGTATCTATCTGCAGGTCCGCGTCTTTGGGCATGCGGACTTCAATGCGTGGCCCACGGCTACCCCGGCCCCAGGAGAATCCCCAGTGACCCGTAACGCGCGCGTTGATCTGCACGCTGTCGCCATCCTGGCGGCTATCGATGTGCAAGTTCTTGTTCAGCTCGTAGCCCTCATAGATGACCCGAAACTCGACCTGTTTGGCTTCGCTGGTGGCAATGCGCACGGCTCCATCATTGGTCTCGACCCGCACCTGCGCGCGACCGGAAACCGTGTAAGACTTTGTCCATTCCTCCGCACGGGCGCCGGGAACCAAGGCCGTCGCGGCCCAAAAAGCGGCGAATGTGGCGGTAAGGCGGGCGGTGGTGAGCAGAGTGCCCAAGCTCATAGGTGCAATCCTCCGTAAGTTCTGCTTCTGAGACAAGATACGACGTTGCGGCCGAAAATGTTCCGCCCGCGTACACCCGCCTAGCGCTTGGCGGCCGCTTGCTTAGTAGTGGCGCCGGTGGGCTTCGGGCGCAACGCCGCCAGAAACTGATCGACCGGCAGAGTATTGATTACGTTGGCTTTCTCCAGCCAGCCGCGGCGCGCCATGGTCACGCCGTGCCGGATAAACTGCAGATGTGGCGTGTTGTGGGAGTCAGTGTCTATTACCACTTTAACTCCGCGTTCCTTGCACATGCGCAGGTACACGTCGGTCAGGTCCAGGCGATCTGGGTAGGAGTTGCACTCCATGGCGACGCCGTGTTTCGCGGCGGCGTCCAGCACTTTGGCCATATCGTAGTCAAACGCCTCGCGCCGGAGCAGGAGGCGTCCGGTCGGGTGGCCGATTATTTGCGTGTAAGGATTTTCGATGGCCGCGAGCATCCGCTCGGTCATAGCCGTTCGATCCAGGTTCATATACGAGTGAACAGAGCAGACCACGACCTCAAGCTGCGATAACAGCTCGTTCGAGTAGTCGAGCGATCCATCCTTTAGAATGTCGACCTCCGCGCCGGCTAGAACGCGGATACCCAAGCCGTTCGCGTTCGCCGCCCGCAATTTCTTGATGTGCGCGGCCATGCGTTTTTCATCCAGCCCATTGGCAATGGTCACGGACTTGGAGTGGTCGGCAATCGCGATGTATTCATGCCCGAGTTTCCGCGCGGCTTCGGCCATTTCCTCAATGGAGCACTTGCCGTCGCTGGCCGTGGTATGCATGTGCAGATCGCCCTTGATATCTTCGCGGCGCACCAGGTTCGGCAGGCGGTGCTGCTCAGCGGCTTCGATCTCACCCGTGTTTTCGCGGATTTCCGGCGGAATGAAATCCAGCTTGAGCTTGGCGTAAATTTCTTCTTCCGTGCGCCCGGCGACGCGGCGCTCGCCCTTCAGCGTGGCCAGCGCGTATTCATTCAGCGTGTAGCCCATATCGTTCGCGCGGCCGCGCAGCGTGACGTTGTGCTCGCGCGATCCGGTGAAATAAAGCAAAGCGGCGCCGAAACTGTCCTTGTCCAGCAGGCGAACGTCCACCTGGATGCCGTTGTCCAGCGTGAAGCTCACTTTGTTCTCGCCATGCGCAAGCACCTGATCGATTCGCGGATACTTCAAGATGTGTTCCGCGATGGCGTCGATATGCTTTTGCGCCGTGAAGCCGTCGGCAAGCGTGAGCAGCAAATCCAGGTCGCCGACGGTTTCCTTCCCGCGGCGCAAGGAACCTGCCGGTGTAATGGAAGCCACGCCTTTTCCATATTGCTCGATGTGCGCGATTACGCCCGCGGCGGCGGCCTCCGCCACATCCAGGCGAAAGCGCCCAGTGGAGCGTTTGAAAGCCTCGACTGCCTTGAGAATGTTCTGCTCGCTTTTCTCACCGAAGCCCGGCACCTCGCGCAGCTTGCCCTCGAGCGCAAGTTTTTCGACGTCCGCGACCGTGGCAGCCTTGAAGTTCGACCACAGAAACGCCACCTTCTTCGGTCCGAGCGACTGCAAGTGCAAAATGTCGAGCAGCGTGACCGGATATTTCTTCAGCAACTTCTGCCGAAGACTGTAATCGCCGGTTTTCAATATTTCTTGCAAATGCTCGGCCATGCGCTCGCCGATTCCTGGTAGCTCCTCCAGTTTGTCCGGATCCTTAGCCAGTTCCTCGATCGATTCGTGCATTCCGGAAATCAGCTCGGCGGCTTTTTCGTAACTGCGGTAGCGGCCAATAATGGCGCCATCGATTTCGAGTAGCTGCGCGGTGTCGCGGAGAATGCGGGCGATGCTTTTGTTGTCCATGCGCCGATTATACGGCCTGTGGCAGCGAGACCGGAATGGCTGTGGAATTAACTCCGGGGCCGCGGAGCGCGTAACACGGAAATAAAAAAGCCGGCAAAGCGGGGGCTGTTTGCCGGCGGAAAAAATGATGGTGTGAAGGTTTAGCCGACCGGTTTTTGTACGTTGGCAGCTTGCGGACCCTTCGGTCCCTGCACGATCTCGAACTCGACCGCCTCTCCTTCTTGCAAAGTGCGATAGCCGTCGCCAGCGATCGCCGAATAATGAACGAAAACGTCCGGGCCATCGTCGCGCCCGATGAAGCCGTAACCTTTTGTGTTATTGAACCATTTCACGGTGCCACGCAATTGCTCGCCCTCCCCGACAGACGTATCTCTTTCCGGCCGTAGCCGGTGCAGCCCCAGCAGTCCTGAGCCGGAAATTGCGCGGAGTCTAGCAGAAAGGAGATGCCAGTCAATAGAGGATGAAGACCGACGGACGACGCAAGATAAATATTTGTTAAGATATAAATCGATTTAACTAAGGCTATTTACGTAACCATTATGGAGTCGTAGCCTAGTGTGTACCATCCTGTTTGAATTTCACGGGCCGCAAAATCTGAAGCAGATTGTTGAAATCATCGGTCCACGCGCGCAGATTCGGCGGCACGGCGATCGGCTCGATCAACACATTGGTATCGATGGAGTCGAGAAAATGGCGGTTGCGCGTGACCACCACCCAGTCTGAGGAGTCGATCAATTTGCGGTGATTGTCGTCGTTGATGATCAGCCGCGCGTAGCAGCCCGTTTCCGCGGCCAGGAGCTGCACCACCGGAGGCAGATTCAAGTATGTATTGGATGTGTGCACGGCGAGTATGCCGTCCGGCTTCAGGTGGCGCAGGTACACCGCGAAAGCTTCGCGCGTTAAAAGATGCACGGGAATGGCGTCGCCGGAAAACGCGTCGACCGCCAGCACATCAAACTGTTGCGGCGTTTCATTTTGCAGCGAGAGGCGCGCGTCTCCCAGCACAACGTCGATTCGCGCCGGAGAATTGCGCAGGTAACTGAAGGAGTTACGCGCGATGGCGACAACCTGCGGATTGATTTCGTAGAAGCGGAAGTAGTCGCTGGTCTTGCCATACGCCGCCAGCGTGCCCGCGCCCAGGCCAATCGCGCCGACGCGCTTCGCGTTGGGGCAACAGTGCGTCAGCGCCAGTCCGACGCCGGAATCAGGTCCATAGTACGTGGTGGGCAAGAGACTCGATGGCGGGTTGACGTACTGCGCGCCGTGCTCGATCTTGCCGTGATACAGCGTGCGGTACGGCTCCTTGAGCCAGTTCGCGAATTGCCGCACGCGCAGCGCGCCATAAAAGCTGCGTACGCGCACGATGGTGTCCTTTTCGTATCCGCGCACATTGCGCACCAGCACAAAGGCCATGGCCGCCGCGGCGGCAATCCAGAAAATGCGCACCAGCCACCCTTGCGGCCACAGCGTCACGACGGCCAGCAAAGCCGTGAAGATCAGCGCCAACGGAAGTTCGTAGATCGCGGTGAACAGGTGAGGAGCGGCAAGCCCGACAAAAATCGCGCCGAGGGCGCCGCCAAGGGAAATCATGAGATAGAAGGAGGTGGCGTAGCGGGGCGCCGGCCGCCGAAACGCCAGCTCGCCGTGGCAAAACCAGCAGCACAAAAAGAGTCCGACGCAAAAAATCGGCACGCTGACCTGCACCGATTCCGTGTACGCCGGGTCATAGATCGCGTAGCCCAGGCCGCCCAGCGCAACGGCGAGAAAGCGAACCAGTGGCCAGCGCCAATAAAAGATGCGCTTGCTGAACGCGAGCGCGAACGTCAGCAGGTACAAGGCCAGCGGCAGGACCCAGAGCAGCGGAACCGGCGCCACGTCTTCCAATAATTTGTTGGTGATGGAAAGAAGCAGCATGGAGCTGCACGCCGAAAGGGCAAGCCACAACGCCTTGTCGCGCGGCTTGGGCGCACCGGCGGTTTCGCTCTGCTCTGTTCCCGCTGCGAGGGGCTGCTCACTGCCGGCTCGCGCGAGCCAAGCCGCCGCCGCGCATAGCAGCACAAAAACAACGAAGAGCTCCGACCATAGGGCCGCTTGCTTGTGCGCAGCCAGGTGCGGCTCGATCAGCAATGGATAACTCAAAAGCGCAAGCAGGGAAGCGAGGTTTGACAAAGCGAAAAGGTGATAAGGCTCGCGTTGCGCGCTGGCCCTCGCATACCAAATTTGCGCCAAGGGGCTGGTCGCGCTCAGCAGCACGAACGGCAATCCAATGGAGAGGGTCAACAAGAGCAGGATCGTCGATGCCGGATCGGTCGCTGCACGTCGCAACTGCAAAAAGCGCGGCGCAATCGGAAGAAATAGCAGGCTCAGCAGCAGCAGCACGATGTGCAATTGCGACTGGCGCTCCGGCGTAAGCCGCCGTGAAGTCAGGTCCGCGTACAAGTACCCCAGCAGCAGCGCGCATTGGAAGAACACCAGGCACGCGGCCCACACGGCCGCCGCGCCGCCGAAGCGCGGAAGAATCAGCTTGGCAAAAAGCGGCTCGATAAGAAAAAGAAGAAACGCCCCGAGAAAAACCGTCGAAGGCAAAAGCAAAGAATAGGTCCCGGCAAAGCGATTGGCGACAGCAGAAGTGCCAACAGAGATTTCGGTCGCTCTCTGTGTACTCTGTGTTCCTGCCTCTGTGCCCTCTGTGTTAATTCTTCTTCTTCTTCCCCGCCAAAAAGCGGAAGTAGTAGAGCAATCCGGCGATAGTCTTCGCATCCCGCAGCACGTTTAGCCGGATCATGCGCTCGAGCGCGGCAGGCTGGAAAGTTTTTACCGTAATCCTTTCGTCTTCTTCCGGTTGCGCTTCGCCGGGAGTCAGCTTTTCCGCCAGAAGAATGTACATGCGCTCTTCGAGAAATCCCGGCGTGGGGAAAACATCCAGGAACACGCGGAATCGTTGCGCGCGATAGCCGGTTTCTTCAATCAGCTCGCGCGCCGCAGCTTGCCGCACGCTTTCGCCGGAGTCGATGCGCCCGGCCACCAGCTCCCACAGACATTGCCGCGTGGCATGGCGGTATTGCCGTATCAGCAGAATCCGGCCGTCCGGCAGCACCGGAAGCACAACGACCGATCCGGGATGCGTGATCACGTCGCGAACCGTGCGCACGCCTCCCGGCTCCAGCACTTCGTCGCGCCGCACGCCAAAAACCGGGCCTTTATAAATCATCTCACTGCGCAAAATCTTTGCGACCGAAGGTCCGGGCTTGCGTGGCGGCATAGAAGTGGCTCTCTCCGTTCGCATCATAACGCACGCCCCGCCGAATCCTGTAGCGCAGGGCGGAGTCCGCGGAGCCCTGCGGCTTTTTCGCTAGCGCCAGCTTGGTCGCTCCTTCTACTGCGGTGAATTTACCGCGGGCCGGAATTGCCTGCCGTCGCGAGCCTGCCTATACTGAGCGTGCCGCCAAAATGCCTATCAACGTAATTGTTGTCGACGACGAAAAACCCGCGCGCGACGAGCTGATCTACCTGCTCAAGGGCTTCCAGGAAGTCAGCGTAATCGGACAGGGGAAGAACGGCGTGGAAGCTCTCGCTCTCATCAAGGAGCATTCTCCGGACCTGGTCTTCCTCGACGTCCAGATGCCTGGACTCGACGGCTTCGGCGTGCTGAAAAAGCTAGTGGAACGAAAAATGAAAATGCCGCACGTCGTATTTGCGACGGCGTTCGACCAGTATGCGGTGCAGGCGTTCGACGTGAACGCCGTCGATTATGTGCTGAAGCCGTTCGACAAATCGCGCATCGCCAAAGCCATTCAGCGCGCGCGCAAAATGATGGAGACGCAGACCACCGCGACCGACCGCTTGGAGCAACTCGTCAGCCAGTTGGGTGCCGCCAAACAGAATCCGCCCTCCCCGGCGGTGAAGGTGCTGATTACCACGCAGCAGCGGCTCCTGCTGGTGAACGCCGAGGACATGATTTTTGCTTCCATCGACGGCGGAATGATCACCGTGGTCGCCCGCGAGCTCGAAGGCAGCTCGAACTACCGCACCCTGGAGGAAATGGAGGAAGCGCTAGCCTCGGATGTCTTCTGGCGGCCGCACCGCTCCTACCTGGTGAACATTCATCACATCAAGGAAGTCATCCCCTGGTTCAAGTCCACCTTCATGCTAAAAATGGACGACAAGAAACACACGCAAGTCCCCGTAAGCCGCTCGCAGACCAAGCGCCTCCGCGAACTTTTCAAGGTGTGATGGGAGATTTAAGTTCAATCTCCCATCCATTTCGCACCAGCGACGACTGCGCGGTTGTTACCCGCAGTCGTTGTGTAGGACGTCAGTAGGATCGGCCGACCCTTGGATGCACGGTATCGCGCTTAGATATTCGTAGATGGCGCGCAGGTCGCGGTCCGTCATATTTTTGTAAATGGGCCAGGGCATTACTTGGAGAAGATCTCCGTCAACTGGAGGCGTAGGCGGGAAGCAGTTTGTGGTTCTGGTAGCTGAACAGTTGGGATGGAGATGATCGAAGTCTTTTCCAGTTCTTATAATCTGGACAAACTCCGTAAAGGTGTGGCCGCCTTCAGGCAGCCCGGTTCTATCGGGCGTCAAGTTGCGGGAAATGATGTCTGGAGAAGGTGGCCCCGAAACTTTGCCGAAATTTCTCCCTCCGCCTAAGTAGGTCGCTGGATTGATTTTTTCCGGCTGACCAAAGTACGGGTTGCCGCCTGGAAGGAATTCCGTCTGTGGACCGGCGGAGTGGCAGCCATTGCAATCGGCTTGGGCATTGACGATGTAGCTTCCAAGCCCCACGAGTTCGTGGTCTTTGCCCTTCAGATTCAGAGGAACCGGTGCGATCTGGAATCCCTTGCGAACCTTGGACTCGTTGCGATCGTTGTCGTCATCATCGCCGGCCCTTACAGGTCGGGAACTGCTCAGCATTGTGGCGAGAACGATCGCGGCAAGAATCGCAATAGCTCCCGCAGGCTTACCAATTTGCTTTAGTGTCATACGATTTTCTCTCCTGAAGAAAAGAATAGATCTGTCTAGGTTGGTTTTCGGGCCGGGAATTGGGATGGAGTGTACACCTTGGCGCTGCGTTTTAATACCACCAGCCCTCCCGTCGAAGGCAACGAGCGGCGCGGCTGTTCGCGCGTTGAAGATGTGTTAGCATCGCATGTACACCTCGTACGCCGGACACGATGGATTTTTCGCTTAGCGACCACCAAAAACTGATTCGCGACACCGTTCGCCAGTTCATGGAGAACGAAGTGCGCCCCGGCGTGCGCCAGCGCGACCGCGAAGGTCGCTTTCCCACCGAAGAGATCAAGAAGATTGCCGAGCTCGGCTGCTGCGGCATGATGACCCCGGAAGAATGGGGCGGCTCGGGGCTCGATACCATTTCGTATGTCTTGATGCTGGAAGAAGTCGCGCGCATCGATGCGGCAATGGCCACTTCGCTGGGCGTGACCAATTCGGCGGTGCAAGTGCCGCTGCTCGGCTTTGGCAACGACGCGCAGAAGAAAAAATATTTGAGCCGCATGGCCACTGGCGAAATCCTAGGTGCGTTTTGCTTGACGGAGCCGCAAGCTGGTTCGGATGCCGCGGGAATCCAGACGCGCGCCGTGAAGTGCGACTGCGGCTATCGCCTGAACGGCACGAAGACTTGGGTAACCAACGGGAGCGTTGCCGGCGTCTTCATTGTTTTCGCCAAGACCAATCCGGAAGCGGGCGGGAAGGGCATTACCGCGTTTCTTGTCGAGCCGGGCTTCAAGGGCTTTCGCGTTGGGCGGCACGAGGAAAAGATGGGGCAGCTTTCCTCACCGTCGGTCGAAATTGTGCTGAACGATTGCGAAGTTCCAGCGGAGAATCGCCTCGGGGAAGAAGGACAGGGGCTCAAGATTGCGCTGAGCGCGCTGGACGGCGGGCGCATCGGCATCGGCGCGCTCGCGGTGGGGCTGGCGCAGGGCGCGCTGGAAGAATCCGTGAAGTACGCGAAGCAGCGCCGCGCCTTCGGCAAAAACATCGCCGAGTTTCAGGCCATTCAGTGGATGCTAGCGGATATGCAGACGGAAATCGAAGCGGCGCGCGGCCTGGTGCAATACGCGGCGTGGCTGAAGGACGCGCATCCAACGAAAATGGGCGCCTCAGCGTCGAAAGCAAAACTGTACGCCAGTGAAATGGTGAATCGCGTAGTCTATAAAGCGGTGCAGATTCACGGCAGCGTGGGCTATTCGCGCGAAACCGACGTCGAGCGCATGTACCGCGACGCCCGCGTAGTCTCCATCTACGAAGGCACCAGCGAGATTCAGCGCATGATAATAGCGCGAGACTTGGGTCTGTAGGGGTGCAGCACTGCTGCACCCCAGTTGAGGCAATCACAACGTTGTAGGGGCGTGCTTCAGTTTATCCCGAGCCTCGAGGGGCGTGTCCCAGCAGCACAGGCTTTAGCCTGTGCAAGCGTAAGAAGGACCGCGGCGGAATCGTGAACGAGACTGTAGGCTTTTCGTCAAGACGAGCAAGACGCAAAAAGGGAAGGACATCAGGTTTGTCAACCGGCTCTGAATCGAAAAAAAAGCGCGTAGTCAGCGGCATGCGGCCCACCGGCCGCCTCCACATCGGCCACTACTTCGGCGCGCTGCAAAACTGGGTGCGCCTCCAGAACGATCCGTCCTACGACTGCTTCTACTTCATCGCCGACTGGCACGCCCTGACCAGCGACTACGCGGATTCTTCTGGGATTCCTGAGAATACGATTCAGATCGCAATTGACTTTCTTGCGGTAGGGTTAGATCCGGAAAAAAGCGTGATTTTCCAGCAGTCGCTAGTACCCGAACACGCCGAGCTGCACTTGCTGCTCTCCATGGTCACGCCGCTAGGCTGGCTCGAGCGCGTCCCCACCTACAAGGAGGCGTTGGAAAACGTCAGGGACAAAGACCTCCATACGTATGGCTTTCTCGGGTACCCGGTACTTCAGACCGGTGACATCGTCATCTATAGCGAAAAAGGTGTCTCGTTGTTCGTGCCGGTCGGCGAGGATCAAGTTTCGCACGTGGAGCTAAGCCGCGAAATCGTCAGGCGGTTTCATGGGCTGTTTGGTCTTCGCGTCAGGGACAATCTGTTTGCACCGTCCCGGCGCCAGGACCTGGATAGCCTTATCACTTATCTAAGCTCAAAGGGCGTTGAAATCTCCTTCAGTATTAGGGAGTACACGGACTCCCCACCAGAATTCCGCAGTCGATTCAGGACTGCAATGCGCCGGTATGCGGCTGAGATAGGAATGGACAATTTCCTTGAAGATGTGAAAGGCCTTAAGAAGTATTTTCTGCGTAACCATGTCTTGGCTGAACCGGAATCCATGTTGACTCAAACACCGAGAGTTCCCGGGCTAGATGGGCGGAAGATGTCGAAGAGTTATGGCAACACCATCATGCTCAGTGAGAGTGATGCGGACATTCGCGCCAAGACCAAAGTGATGGTCACCGATCCGGCGCGCAAGCGGCGCAGCGATCCTGGAAATCCGGACGTGTGTCCGGTCTATGACTGGCATAAACTATTCTCGCCTTCGGAGACGCTGAAGTGGGCGGCGGAAGGCTGCCGCACCGCGGGCATCGGCTGCATCGAGTGCAAAGCGGCCATGGCGGACAATTTGATCAAGTGGATAGCGCCTATCCGCGAGCGCCGCCTTTATTATGAGGATAAGCGGAAGGAAGTGACGCAAATTATCCAGGAGGGCTCCGTCCGAGCGCGGGTATTCGCCCGACAGAGCATGCGCCGGGTCCGTAGTGCTGTCTTTGGCAAAGATCGGATCTTACGACTCAGCTTGAGTAAAGCACGGTAAAAAAATGGCGACGCCGTACAAAATCAATATCCCGCTATACGAAGGGCCGCTGGACCTGCTGCTTGATCTCATCAAGAAGCAGGAGATGAACATTCACGACATCCAGATCGCCAAAATCACCTCGCAATATCTCGACTACCTGCACAAGCTGGAAGAGCTGAACGTCGACGTCTCCGCCGACTTCATCTACATGGCCGCGACGCTGATCTACATCAAATCGAAAATGCTGCTGCCGCCGGACCCGCTGGCCTCGCCCGAAGAGCAAGCCGCCGACCCCCGCGCCGACCTGGTGCAGCGCCTCGTCGAGCACGAGAAATACAAGAACGCGGCGCAGCTTCTGTATCAGAAACAGCAAGTGGAAGAAAACGTCTGGTCCAAGCCGGACAAATCGCTGTACCAAGACGAAGGCACCGAAGGCGACCTGGTGGTTTCGCTGGTCGACCTGGTGCGTGTCTTCCAGCAAGTCCTCGAGCGCCGCAAGGAAGTCTCGCGCATCGAGCTGCAGCACGAGCAGTTCACCGTGGCGCAGATGATGGCGCAGCTCCGCGCGCAAATCCTGGCCAGCGACGACAACACCGTGAACCTAATCCGCTTTTTCGAGGCCTGCCCGTCGCGCCACGCGATGATCGTGGCATTCCTAGCCGTGCTGGAAATGGTCAAGATGCAAGCCATCGCCATGGTCCAAGAAAAACAGTTCGGTGAAATCGTGCTGCGCAAGCATAAAATGTTCGACAGCGCGTTTGACGAGAATGGCGCAGTGAGACAGATCAATGAGGAATACAAGTAGTCTCTGTGATCTCTGTGCGGTCTCTGGGAACTCTGTGTTAAGGTTTTTCCGAAAAGCTTTAACACAGAGTCCACGGAGCGAAGAGCACCGAGGCCACAGAGAAGAAGCACATCATGACCAACGAAGAACGAAAAGCAGCACTGGAAGCGATCATCTACGCGGCGGATGAGCCTGTCACCATCGAGCAGCTCGCCTCCGCGCTCGGTGAAGAGAAGCTTGTCGTGCAAGCTTCGCTCGACGAACTGGTGGCGAGTTATGCGGCCGATGAGCGCGGCGTCGAAGTGCGCGCCGTCGCCGGCGGCTACAAGATGTACACCAAGCCGCAGCATCACGACGTGGTGCGCCGCTTCATCAAGAGCCTGCGCCCGCCGCTGCGCCTCACGATGCCCGCGCTCGAGACGCTCGCGGTCATCGCCTACAAGCAGCCCGTCACCGCTCCAGAGATCGGCGAAATCCGCAGCGTGAACACGTCCGGCGTACTGAAAACGCTGCTAGACAAGCGGCTCATCACCACCGCGGGCCGCAAAGAAGTAATCGGCCGCCCGATTCTGTACAAAACGTCGAAGGAATTTCTAATGCGCTTCGGCCTGAGTGATCTCGAAGAGTTGCCGAGCCTCAAAGAGTTCGAGGCGCTCGCCCGCGAAGCCCTCGGCAGCGACGAAGGCGTCGCGCCCAGCGGGCCCAGCGACGAAAGCATCCTCGACGCGCCCGCAAGCGATTCCGCCGTTGTTGCAGGACACGCGTCCGCGGTTTCCAATAACGGCGGCGCTCCCGAGCTCACTGTAACGAGGCAAGATGTGGCGCCCAAACCTGCGAACCACGCGACCAGCGCCGACGAATCGGCGGAAAATACCGAGGAACAAACCCACAAGACCGCCGCGGCGGGCGAGTAGCTGCGGGCATTTACTGGCATGGCTCTCACCCCAGAGTGGCGAACTATCAACCTATTTGCGCTGGTAGGATTGATCCTTGGCGCAACTGCCGGCACATTCTCAATATCAAGTGCGGCCATTCCGGTCGCCATTACAATCGTCCTCTGTCCCGCGGCGCTAGTATGTGCACCACTATTTGGTTGGGCTTTTGAGTTCTCCGTTTTTGAAACACCGAAATTCTATATTCTTTGGGCCGTAGCAGCCGTGGGTAACGCTATGTTTTATGCGCTAGTCGGGGCGGCATACGTTCGCTTACGGAAAAGGCTCAGACGCGCCGCTACAAACTAATGAGCATAACCGCGGGATGAATTAAGCAAAGAATTGAAATGCAAGAACGATTGCAAAAAATAATCGCGCGCGCCGGCATCGCTTCGCGGCGCCACGCAGAGCAACTGATCGTCAGCGGTCAGGTGCGCGTGAACGGCCGCGTGGTCACCGAGCTTGGCACGAAAGCCGATGCCGGCGCCGACCGCATCGAAGCCGCGGGCAAGGTGATCACCGCGGAAGAGCGCCGCGTGCACATTTTGCTCAACAAGCCGCCGGAAATCGTGGCCACCATGGCCGATCCCGAGGGCCGCAAGACGCTCCGCAACCTTCTGCGCGGTCTGCCGGAGCGCGTCTATCCGGTGGGGCGCCTGGATTACGCCGCGTCCGGACTCATTTTTCTCACCAATGACGGCGACCTGGCCGCCGAGATGCTGAAGCGATGGAAAAACCTTCCGCAGGTATATCACGTCAAAGTGAAGGGGCGGCTCACGCCTGAACAGCTCGAAGAGTTTGGCAAGGAAGCCGACGCGCGCATGCGTCCGGTGCGGCAGCCGGATGCGGCGCGCGGACACGTCGCGAATTTCTGGTACGAAGTCGCGCTGAAAGATTCCAAGCGCGACGCGTTGCGGCGGGTGCTGTTCGGCGCGCAACATCCGGTCGAGAAATTGAAGCGCATCGCCATCGGGCCGTTAACATTGGAAGGCTTGCCGCCGGGGCATTACCGGACGCTGAAGGAGCCCGAGATCGCGCAACTTCGGCGCGCGCTGACTGCGCGGACGAAAACCAAAAGTAAGAATTCACCACAGAGAGCGCAGAGAGCACAGAGTTCAGAGAAAACCAGGAGCTGATGGCACACACAATTGCAGAGCTGATTCCGGAATACATTCGCGGGCTTCCCGCTTATATTCCTGGCCGGCCCATCGAGGAAGTCGAGCGCGAGCTAAAAGTTCACGCCATCAAGCTGGCCTCCAACGAAAATCCGATTGGGCCGTCGCCGAAAGCGGTCGAAGCGGTGAAGAATGCCGTCGCGGAGTCCAACCGCTATCCCGATGGTGGAACGCATTTGTTGCGCGCGAAGCTGGCACGGCAGCACGGCGTCGCCATCGACCAAATCTTCACGGGCCTCGGCTCGAGCGAGATTATTGACGTGGCCGCGCGCATTTTGCTGAGCCGGGGGAAAACCGGCGTTACGTCACACGGCAGCTACGCACCGTTTTCGCTGGCGATTCGCGCGAGTGGCGCGGAGTTGGTCCGTGTGCCGCAGCAGGAATTCGCCTTCGATTTGCGCGCGATTGCGGATGCGGTCGCGGCACACCCAGAAACACGCATCGTGTATCTAGCCAATCCGAACAATCCCACCGGAACGGCGTTTGGCGCCGCCGAATTACAGGAATTCCTGCGCCGCGTGCCGTCCGACGTTCTTGTCGTGCTCGACGAAGCGTACATTCACTACGCCGACCGCGCAGACATTCCCGATTCCGTGCAACTTTTCCGCGAACACAAGAATCTGTTGATAATGCGCACGTTTTCCAAGGTGTACGGCCTGGCAGGTTTGCGCGTCGGTTACGGAATCGGGGACACGCCCGTGCTCGAAGCGATGAACAAGTTGCGCACGCCCTTCAATCTCGCCAGCGTGAGCCAGGCTGGTGCCATGGCGGCGCTCGACGACGCCGAACACGTGAATCGCTCGATCAAGGAAAATGCCGTCGAACGCGCGCGCCTTACCAAAGGCCTGAGCGAGCTTGGATTGCGTCCCGTGCGCAGCCACACCAATTTTATTTTTATCGACATCGGCCCCGAAGCGCAGCAGCTTTGCGACGAGTTGCTGCACGAAGGCGTCATCGTGAGGCCGCTGGGCTGGATGGGCTTTCCGGAAGGGATGCGTGTCTCCGTCGGCGTGGCGCAAGAAAATGACAAGTTCCTCGCGGTGGTAAGCCGCTTGCTCGCCAAGCACGCGGGAAAAAGCGAACTGGCGTCGCGATGAAGCTTCTGCTGCCGGATGGCGCCCCGCCCAGTGCCGATCCTATTTTCGACATTCTGACCAAGTACAAATCGATCGCCGTGGTGGGCTTGTCCTCAAATCCGGTGCGGCCAAGTTACGCGGTCACCGAATACATGCAGTCCTCGGGCTATCACATCATTCCGGTGAATCCGAATGAAACGGATGTGCTCGGCGAGCCAAGTTACGCGCGTCTGGAAGACGCCCCGCAGAAAATCGAAATCGTCGATGTCTTCCGCCGTCCGGAAGAGGTACCCTCAGTCGTGGACTCCGCGATTCGCGTCGGAGCAAAAGTAGTCTGGATGCAGCTCGGCATAGCAAACGAAGCCGCCGCAAGAAAGGCCCAAGCCGCCGGCCTAACGGTGGTAATGGACGCCTGCATGCTAGTCGAGCACAAAAAGCGCAAGCGCAACCTACCCCAGGCGTTGTAGGGGCGAGCTTTAGCGCGTCCCAGAGCGCCGCAGGCGCCTTTGAACTAGTTTCTTCCAAAGAGGATCCAACATAGAAACGGCAAAGCAAGTCCTACAACTGAGTTTTCCATGGTGGATTCCAGACTTTTGCAGGCACGTTCACTTTCGGCCACTCGACCGTGAATGACCCTGAGAACGGATACTGACGAGGTTCCGCGACAATGCCTTTCCGCACGGGGTTCATCCA
>Ga0209647_1002354_pt1 | contig 15367 bp, 8 predicted proteins | sample GraSoi_2013_60cm_FD_185827 | JGI IMG/M metagenome (GOLD analysis project Ga0209647, IMG submission 185827) | Grasslands soil microbial communities from the Angelo Coastal Reserve, California, USA - Sample 9_17_2013_60cm (SPAdes) (version 2) | ecosystem: Environmental > Terrestrial > Soil >...
CGACCGTGTACGGCGGGCTCTGCTTGGCACACAGGGCTCCCTCCGCCGGCGGCGCTGCAACGACGCACGCGGCGGCGACAAGGGAACAGATCAGCTCTGAACGCATGATTGGCACCTCCGCCTGTTCAGACGAGGATGGCGAATGATTCCTTACATGGGGCGGCCGAAAAACCTTTGCCGGATCCCTGGCAACGAGGAGCGGAATACCGACCTTGGTGGCCATAATCATGATGGAATCCAACAGGGCATTGCTGCCGGCGAGGGCATTAATCCAGTGCGTGATAGCCTGATCCATCTATATCGTTCGTTTTCTCCGCAATAATGGCGCGCTCGAGGAATGCATGAACGAACGCCGTATCCACCAGATTTTTGAGATTAGTGTCCTGCTGAAAGGGGCTCATGCGTTAATCGAGTGCATCGGCGGCCTTATATTGGCCTTCGTCAGCACAAGCGCCATCACAAGTCTGGTCAACGCGCTTACCCAGGAGGAGCTGATCGAAGATCCGAATGACTTTATTGCAGCACATCTCCTAAGCCTAGCGCAGAATTTTACCGTCAGCACCCAGCGCTTCTATGCCTTCTATCTCCTCAGCCACGGCGTTATCAAGGCGTTCCTCGTAATCGGTTTGCTTAGAAATAAGCTCTGGGCTTATCCCGTTTCTCTTGTCGTCCTTGGCCTCTTCATCGTCTACCAGCTCTACCGCTTCTCGTACACGCACGGCTTCGGCCTCATAGTGTTAACCGTCTTCGATGTTTTCGTGATGGGATTGATCTGGCACGAATACCGACTGGTCCGCCGCCATCTGACATCGCGGTAAGGCATTTCTGTGGCGTAGTGCCCCAGCTTTCCTCCCATCTGGCGCGCCAGTTTCAGAGGGGCACCGTATTCTAATGGGGACCATGGCGAGTGGATCGGCGCCCGCTCGTGGCGGGCAGATGCACGTTGGCGGTTCCCAGTCTGCAAACCACGCCCACGTTGGCAGGGCAAGACCGGGCGCTAGCGCGCTCCCGAAGTTAGGCTACTTCAGCGGCGGGGGCATGGCCGATGAGTGATGATCCACGACCAGCCACGTTCCGCCCTTCTTTACGAAGGTGAAGCTGTAGCGAGCGGGTAGTGTCTTTGTTTCGCCGTCCTTGACGAACGAAAATGTGTAATAGCCGGTGTTGACCGCGGTGTTGCCGTATATGCGGATCAGCTGCGCCCCAAAAGTTACCTTGAGGCCGGGAAGCGCGGCAAACGCTCTTACAAAATAATCGCGCAAGGCGGCCGGATCGGAGCGTACCGTGGGAGACAGCGTCCCCCACAGAACGGCATCCTTGGCATAGAGCGGGAGGATCGCGTCGGGATTATCCTCTCCCAGAGTGACTGCCCATTTTGCGGTCGCGGCCGCAACGTCTTCCTTGGGCCCCGCGGACGCAACCGGCGCAACAAGCAACGAACCCAGCAATAACACCCACGGCAAACTAAATCGGCGGTTCATGATGAAATCTCCTTTTTCCTCGTAGGATGCGGCGGTCCGCGCAATGCTCGCCGCCGCTGCCAAAGCATTCTCCCGGCGCCCGCAAGCGAGCGCTAGTTCAAAAACTGAACTTGAAGGGGCGATACGCCTAGAGTAGGCTTCTGAGCAAATGAAACGGGGCTACGGTCAATTCTGTCCGGTCGCGGTCGCCTGCGAAGTCTTCGCGGAACGATGGACCCCGGTCATCCTTCGGTCATTATTCATGGGGGCAGATCGTTTCAACGAATTGCATCGCGGCGTCCCCCTCATTTCACGACCGCTCCTTGCGAAGCGCTTGCGGAATCTTGAAAAGGCCGGGGTCATCACCATGGCGCCCGTCTCGACAGGACGCGGATACTGTTATCGCTTGACGCAGGCGGGAGAGGAATTTCGAACGATCATAGAAGGTTTAGGGAACTGGGGCCAGCGTTGGACGGTGCGGGTCAAGCGCGACAATCTGGATGCGGGCCTTCTTATGTGGGCCATTCGACGACGAATCGCGCTTGATCGCCTGCCCCTACGTCGCGTCGTGGTGAAGTTTAACTTCGGTGGAATCCCGGCGACTAAACGCGGATACCGAAGATTCTGGCTTCTCTTGGAGCGCACGCAGATCGATTTGTGCGTGGAAGACCCCGGATTCGAGGTGGACCTTTATGTCGACGCCGATTTGGCGACCATGACTAAGGTCTATCTAGGTGACGTCAGCTTTGATAGCGCCTCTCGCGCGGGCGGTGTGCGAGTGACCGGACCGCGCGAGCTTGCGCAGGCGTTTCCTTCCTGGTTACTGCTGAGCCACTTTGCCAAAGTGCTTCGGCCGCAGCGGCAAATACCGGCGGAAGTTCAGGCGCAAAGGCTCAGCAGCTCGTCCAAGCCGACGTAGTCGGGGAGATGCGTCCCGGCCGGCTGCAGTTACTGAGACGGCACGTCCGTGCTACGCAGGGACGCAACCTGCAGATACCCTCCTCTGGCCTCGTCCCGAAGCCAAAAGATGTCCAGCTCACCGACAAAGGACTCCCGCTTCTGGAGCTCCTTTGTCGGTATCCCGACCCCACGGTCGCGCCTGGGAGTTACACGGAATCTCATGGTGCTCGAATAGGGGCCACGGCCTACATACTGTACGAATATACAGCATACAATCCCGAGGCGTTGAGCAGCCACCTACTCCAGTTTTCTTCCCTGGGATTCGAAGCTCTTTGGGCCCCTGCAGCCTGATGTGCTCACGACACAGCCGCGACACGGAGGATGCAGCGGAGTCTTTTTTATAACTAACTTATTGATTAAACTGGCGTCCCCAACCGGATTCGAACCGGTGTTACCGCCGTGAAAGGGCGATGTCCTAGGCCTCTAGACGATGGGGACCTCGAGGACTCTTACGACGGCCGGAGGCCGGTTGGTGGAGGTAAGCGGGATCGAACCGCTGACCTCTTGCATGCCATGCAAGCGCTCTCCCAGCTGAGCTATACCCCCACGCAAGGGGAAAAATTATATCACGCGGAAAGATGCGCCTGAAGGCGCTCGATCACGCGATTCCTGCCCGCCAGCGCGAGCACGGGGCCGAGATTGGGCGTTTGCGTGCGGCCGAACACGATCATTCGCAGCGGCATGGCGAGCTTCGGCAACTTGAGCTTGTGCTTGTCGATCACGGCCTGGATCACGCCCATGATGGCTTCCGCGCGCCAGTCTCCGAGAGCCGAGAAGGCCGCCGCGACCTCGGCAAGCGCCGGACGCACTTCAGCGGTCACCGCGTCGCGCGCCGCGCCGGGTTCCGTATAGAACATCATCGCCTCTGACGCGAGTGCCGCCAGAGTTTCGGAACGCTCCTTCAGCAGCGCCACGACCGCGCGCAGCTCCGGCCCTGCGGCCAGATTGCCGCCGGCGTGCTCGATACGCGGAGCGACGAGCTCTGCAAGACCCGCGTCGGAGCGCTGCCTCAGATACTGGTGGTTGAGCCAGCGCAGTTTCTCGGGATTGAATTGCGCGGCGGACCGGCTTATGTGGGCGAGGTCGAACCATTGGAGGAATTGTCCGACCGTAAACATTTCCTCGTCCCCGTGCGACCAGCCGAGCCGCGCCAGATAGTTGACCAGAGCCTCCGGGAGATAGCCGTCTTCCGGATATTGCATGACGCTCACTGCGCCGTGGCGCTTCGACAGCCGCTCTCCGTCGGCGCCGAGGATCATTGGAACATGGGCAAATTTCGGCAGCTCGGCTCCGAGTGCCCGAAAGATGTTCACCTGGCGCGGCGTGTTGTTCACGTGATCGTCACCGCGGATCACGTGCGTGATGTTCATGTCGAGGTCGTCCACCACGACCCCGAAGTTGTACGTGGGCACGCCGTCGGCGCGCAGCAGCACGAGGTCGTCGAGCTCCGCGTTCGCCACCGTGATCGAACCTTTGACGAGGTCGTGGAAGACGACGTCCCCCTCGTCGGGATTCCGGAATCGCACCACCGGTGCCCGGTCCGCAGGCGGCACGAGCCCGGCGGCTTTGGCGCGCTCCGGACGCCAGCGCCCGTCGTAGCGCGGCTTCTCGCCGCGCGCGCGCTGGCGCTCTCGCATCGCGTCCAGATCTTCCTTGCTCGCCCAGCAGCGGTACGCTTTTTCCTGCGCGATGAGCTTCTCGGCGACTTCCTTGTACCTTCCGAGGCGCTGCATCTGGAAAAACGGACCCTCATCCCAGTCGAGACCGAGCCAGCGCATGGCCTCGAGGATCGCCTGCACCGAGGATTCGGTCGAGCGCTCGAGGTCGGTGTCCTCGATGCGCAGGATGAACTTGCCGCCGTGCTTTCTGGCATACGCCCAGGAGAAGAGCGCGGTGCGCGCCCCACCGATGTGGAGGTAGCCGGTAGGGCTGGGGGCGAAGCGCGTTCGGATCATCGCATCGTCGCGTCTCGAAGACCTCGCATTGTACGCGATGACATTGCGCGGGACTGTCCGCGGGCGGTTTGCTAGAATTCGGCTCGCGGGCGGTTAGCTCAGCGGTAGAGCACTCCCCTCACACGGGAGGGGCCACTGGTTCGATCCCAGTACCGCCCACCACTTCCGCTCCGGAAAAAGAAAAGCCCGCGACGACTCCTGTCGCCGCGGGCATGTTGGTGATTCTTCCGCTTACAACGACCGCAGGAAGTTGAGAATGTCCTGCTTGCGGCCTTCACCCAGGTTGTTGAAGTTCGAGATCACGCCGTTCGCTTCGGAACCCAGGCTCGCATGCTCGCGAATCGCGCGCTGCAAGTCCGCGGTCCGCCCGTCATGCAGGAAGAAGACCCGCTGCCCCAGGCCCCAGAGCGGAGCGGTGCGGAACTCTCTCGGACCGGCCTCGCCCTGGGTTACGCCGTCAGCCAACCCTGCCCCCATGTCGTGCACCAGCAGGTCTGAGAATAGGTTGACGGGCTTCCCGTTCAGCGCCGCGACGGCGGAATTGCCCGTCGTGAACGAGGGCGTGTGGCACAGCGCGCACCCGATCTCGGCGAACTTCTGCTTGCCGTTCGCGATGGAGGTGGCCCCACCAGGCGAATTGGGAGAGGGTTGAGGCGCGTCGAGGAAGCGCATGAAGAACGCGAACTTCTCGATCCCGCTGATCACCTCGGTCGGTGCAGAGGCGTCGGTATTGGTGACGTTGTTAGGAACCGTCGCGAACTGGCAGTTCGCATTTTCTTCCCGCTCGGTCTGGAACAGCTCGTTCGTAATGCCCATTTCGACGTTGTACGCCTCGCCCGAGAAAAGGAGCAGCGACTTGTTCTGCGCCTTCCAGCCGAATCGCGCGATCGTGCCGTCGTTGCCGTTGTTGTTCGCCATGCCCGTGATGGTGCGGCCCGCGACGTGGAAGTTCGGCTTCCCTCTGATCCCCAATGCTTGCTTCTGAGACGCGTTACCGGACTGGTTCGCGGCGATCGCCGCATCGGGGATCTGCTCGATGAGGCCCGCGCCGAACGTGGAGGTGGGAATCCTGAAAATCACGTTGTGGTTCGCGAGTTGTGTCGCAAAATCCGGCTGCGCGAGCGTGCAGGTGTTCGCGCCCGTCCGGCCGGTGATCGTGAACACGGCGTGGACACCGCCGTCGGCCGTTCCGTCGGAGTTCAGGACGAACCGCGCCTCGCGCACCGGACCGTTCGCCGCGATGAACGATGGAATCCTGTCGGTTCCGCCGTCCTTGCCTGCGAACGCTATCTGCGGATTCACGAACGGGCTCGTGCCGCCGAGCGCGGGCTGAATGTGGCACCCGCCGCAGCTGTCGAGGTTCATCCTCGGCCCGAGGCCATCCGGGACATTTTCCACTTCGGCAAAATCCGCCGCGCCGGCTGTAAAGAACGCGGCCTGCGTCCCGCTCAGTCCTGCGAGCTGCCCGCCCGCGCCCGCGGAGCCGCCGCGCACGCCGGGGTCCTGGGCCCTGAACTGCTGAAAGAACTGCTGTGACGAAACAATCTCGGTCTGAAAAAAGAACAGGCACGCGACGGCTGCCGCCAACGTCAGCGGCACAACAAGCTTGCGCCTCATGGTCGTTTCCTCGTCAACCAGCAATATGGACTGCGCGATCGTCGAGCGAACGCGGTGTCCAGCGGTTGAAAAGATCGTTCTTCGCTTCGGTATGCGCTGTCTGTACTTCGGAATGCAACTAGTGTGCCCGCGTTGCGCATGATGCGTTACTTCAAAGACGTAGCGCGAATTCCTCGACTTGGCCTGCTGAAGGAATGTCGTGACGGAACGACGGAGGACCGAGCGATATCGACTAACGATTTGATTCGGCACTGTTTGAGATGTCGCTGCCCGGCGACGCGGAGTGGTAGCCACGCGCCGAACAGGTGGCGTAGAATCGTACGCCCACGCCCAATGGTGCCTGGAATCGCTCAACTCCATGGCGATTGACGCGGCAAAGACGGACCTCCCTCCGCAGCTGCGACTTGTCCGGGATTTTGTCTTCAAACAAGCCCTGTCGCTCCCGCTCGAGCGCAGCTACCTTCACGAACCGGGGCTCGTCCCCGACCAGACGATCTTCCGGCTCGAGGATCTCCGCAAGCACCTCAACAACCCTTTCCTCGATCTGGACTTCCTGCAAATCGTCGATCGCGGACAACTCGTAGAGCTGCGCGGGGCGCGCTGTTTCAAAGTCGTGCAACGCCGGCAAATCGAATTCGTCAATCGGTGCGTGTTGCAGCAGCACCTGGAAAACGGCGCCGCGTGCGTGCTCGAGGGCGTAGACATCCTCGAGCCCCAGGTCAACCTCCTGGCGGCCACCCTGGACCGGGCGCATTCGTGTACTTTCAGCAACGCGGTCGTGTTCTTTTCGCAGCGAGGCAACGAGGCGTACCGAGGCCATCTTGATACCGACGACGTCCTCGCGATCCATCTTGCCGGAGCCAAGAAGTGGCGAATACACCGGCGCCAGTCGCCCCGACGGGTCGACCTGACCGATCTGCCGGAATCGGGCATGGGACCGCTCGAGGCAGAGGTCGTGATGCGGGCCGGCGACGTGCTGTTCCTGCGCAGCGGCACCCCGCACCAGGTCGAGACCGTGGACGATTATTCTTTGCACCTCTCGTTCGATCTGTGCGACCGCGCCGTGAATATCGAGGCGGCATTCAATTTGCTCCTCAAGCGCTACGATCGCGATGCCTTGCCGCCGTACAGCGCCACGAGCGAAGTGCTCGACAAAGCGATCAGCGCGGGCCGGACCGATGACTTCAAGCGGGAAGTGTGCGATTTGCAGGAGCGGCAAAAGCACAACTACGAGGAATTCCGCCAGCTGATAAGCGGCAATCGCGTGAGTTTTTTCGACCGCTTTATCGCCGCGGAGGCCAAGGCGATTCCGGTGATCGTCATCGTGGCGTTGGCCTCGCTGCTGGAGGAGATCAGTTGGGCGCTTGAAATCTCCGGTGCGGGCGGGGGCTTTCTCCCGATTTGAAACCGGCCTATGCCCACTTCAGCCTTTCGCGGATGGAGCGGCCCATCACCCAGTCCTTGTCGCTCTCGGACAGGAAGGAGAGCTCCTCGGTGAAATGGGTGACGCGCTGACGGTAGGGCACGCGGGTGAAGGAGGTGTTGGTCAGATCGGTCCCCCAATAGCAGCGCTGCGGCCCGTAGGCGTCGAACACGCGCTTCAGATGGTCGTTCAGGTCGCGGAACGGATAAGGCTCCAGCGACGCGTTGACGAGGTTCGACATCTTGATGCTGACGTTGGGGTACTTGGCGAGCGCCACGGCGTCCCCGATCTTCTCGGCCATCTTCCCTTCCTTTGCGATGGCGGTATTCACTCCCAGGTGATCGATGATGAGCGGCAGCCCCGGGTGGCGCTGCGCGATCGGTCCGAACCGATGCACGTTGCCGAACGCCAGGAACATGACCGGAAGCCCGTTCTTCTCGGCCGCCGGCCAGAACCAGTCCGCGGTGCCGTTGGAGAGCCAGGCGAGCGTCTCGGGGGTGTTGAACGTCAGGCGCACGCCAAGCATGCCCGGCTGATTCTTCCACCCCGGCAGGAGCGCGGCCGATTTCGGATCCTGCAGCGGGATGCGGCCCATGACCGCGAAGCGATTCGGATAACGCGTGACGGCTTCCAGCGCATAGCTGTTTACTTCGTTGAGGGCCGGCGGCACGATGACGACGCGGTCCACCCCGGCCTCGTCCATCAGCGGAACCACTCGCTCGACGGTGAACGGCTCCGGCAGCTGCGGAGTCGCGCCCGGGTTCCAGGGGTAGTCCGGACCATTCGCTTTCCATAGGTGCACCTGCGCGTCGACGATCATGCGCTTCCCCGCCGGCTGCGTGGCGCAGGCGCCCGTTGCCAGCGCCACGCCGGCGCCGATCGTAGTACCGAGGAATTTACGTCTTGTCAGCATGGCCATCCTCCTTGATTGAGCGCTTGGTTTCCGTCGTTGCTATTGCCACGGGCACTCTAGCACTTCGGGCGGCACCATCGCACGCAACCTCAAACTGGGGCACTCGAGAAGGGAGGGCGTAAAACAAAAAAGCCCTCGCGAGGAGGGCTTTCTTGTTGAAGGGAGTCTGGCACTGACCTACTTTCGCGCGGTATACCTCGCACTATCATCGGCGCTGCCCCGTTTCACGGTCCTGTTCGGGATGGGAAGGCGTGGTTCCAGAGCGCTTTGGGCACCAGACATAGCTCGGAGTTTCACCGCTCGCCGCATGGCGGCGATGAAACTAATTCGTCGAAAGAAGCAAGGTTGTGATTGCATTAAAGCGTGACCTTGGGTTTCCCAAGGTTATAGGGTCAAGCCGCACGGGCAATTAGTACCGGTTAGCTGAAAGGATTACTCCTCTTGCACATCCGGCCTATCAACGTGGTGGTCTTCCACGACCCTTCAGGGAGGTTAACCCTCCGGGACGTCTCATCTTGAGGCGAGTTTCCCGCTTAGATGCTTTCAGCGGTTATCTCTTCCGAACATAGCTACCCGGCGATGCCACTGGCGTGACAACCGGTACACCAGAGGTTCGTCCACTCCGGTCCTCTCGTACTAGGAGCAGCCCCCCTCAAACGTCCAACGCCCACGGCAGATAGGGACCAAACTGTCTCACGACGTTTTAAACCCAGCTCACGTACCACTTTAAATGGCGAACAGCCATACCCTTGGGACCGGCTACAGCCCCAGGATGTGATGAGCCGACATCGAGGTGCCAAACTCCCCCGTCGATATGAACTCTTGGGAGGAATCAGCCTGTTATCCCCGGCGTACCTTTTATCCGTTGAGCGATGGCCCTTCCATACAGAACCACCGGATCACTATGACCTGCTTTCGCACCTGCTCGACTTGTCAGTCTCGCAGTTAAGCACGCTTTTGCCATTGCACTATCAGTACGATTTCCGACCGTACCTAGCGTACCTTCGCACTCCTCCGTTACTCTTTGGGAGGAGACCGCCCCAGTCAAACTGCCCACCATGCACTGTCCCCGGCCCGGATTCACGAGCCAAGGTTAGAACCGCAAACAGACCAGGCTGGTATTTCAACGACGACTCCACCAGAGCTAGCGCCCCGGCTTCAAAGTCTCCCAGCTATTCTACACAGACCGGTTCACAGTCCCATGCAAAGTTACAGTAAAGGTGCACGGGGTCTTTCCGTCTAGCCGCGGGTAGATTGCATCATCACAAACATTTCAACTTCGCTGAGTCTCGGTAGGAGACAGCGTGGCCATCGTTATACCATTCGTGCAGGTCGGAACTTACCCGACAAGGAATTTCGCTACCTTAGGACCGTTATAGTTACGGCCGCCGTTTACCGGGGCTTCAATCAAGAGCTTGCACCCCATCATTTAACCTTCCGGCACCGGGCAGGCATCACACCCTATACGTCCACTTTCGTGTTTGCAGAGTGCTGTGTTTTTAATAAACAGTCGCAGCCACCTATTTTTTGCAACCGCGTTGGGCTCCAGCTGTACGCCTTCACTTACTAGCGGCACACCTTCTTCCGAAGTTACGGTGTCAATTTGCCGAGTTCCTTCTACCGAGTTCTCTCAAGCGCCTGAGAATTTTCATCTCGCCCACCTGTGTCGGATTACGGTACGGTCGTTCCAGACTGGAGCTTAGTGGCTTTTCCTGGGAGCTGGGTATCGGGGCCTTCGCGGAGCAAGCTCCGCTCGTTGTAACGCCTCAGCTAAGCCGCGCGGATTTGCCTACGCAGCACGCCTACACGTTTGAACCGGGACAACCAACACCCGGCGCACCTAACCTTCTCCGTCCCCACATCGCATCTGGAATCGGTACAGGAATATTGACCTGTTTCCCATCGACTACGCATTTCTGCCTCGCCTTAGGGGCCGACTCACCCTGCGCCGATGAACGTTGCGCAGGAAACCTTGGGCTTACGGCGAGCGGGCCTTTCACCCGCTTTATCGCTACTCATGTCAGCAGTCGCACTTCCGATACCTCCAGCGTGCCTGACAGCACGCCTTCGCAGGCTTACGGAACGCTCTCCTACCAGACAGATATCCCGAAGGACATCTGAATCCGCAGCTTCGGTGTATGGTTTGAGCCCCGTTACATCTTCCGCGCAGGACGACTCGATCAGTGAGCTATTACGCTTTCTTTAAAGGATGGCTGCTTCTAAGCCAACCTCCTGACTGTTTTAGCCTTCCCACTTCGTTAACCACTTAACCATACTTGGGGACCTTAGCTGGCGGTCTGGGTTGTTTCCCTCTCGTGTCCGGACGTTAGCACCCGGTGCACTGTCTCCCGCGCTGTACTTCTCGGTATTCGGAGTTTGCCATGGTTTGGTAAGGCGCCATGCCCCCCTAGCCATAACAGTGCTCTACCCCCGAGAGTAATACGCGAGGCACTACCTAAATAGTTTTCGGAGAGAACCAGCTATTTGCAGATTTGTTTGGCCTTTCACCCCTACCCACAGCTCATCCACCACTTTTTCAACAGTGGTTGGTTCGGTCCTCCAGCCGGTGTTACCCGACCTTCAACCTGGCCATGAGTAGATCATCTGCTTTCGGGTCTACACCCACCGACTGGATCGCCCTGTTCGGACTCGCTTTCGCTACGCCTCCGCTATGCGCTTAGGCTCGCCAGTGAATGTAAGTCGCTGACCCATTATACAAAAGGTACGCAGTCACCCCTTGCGGGGCTCCCACTTTTTGTATGCATACGGTTTCAGGATCTATTTCACTCCCCTCCCGGGGTTCTTTTCGCCTTTCCCTCACGGTACTGGTTCACTATCGGTCGATCACGAGTATTTAGCCTTGGAGGATGGTCCCCCCATCTTCAGACAGGATTACACGTGTCCCGCCCTACTTTTCGCAAACTTAGTTCCACCACCCGGTTTTCGCGTACGGGGCTATCACCCGCTGTGGCCGGACTTTCCAGACCGTTCCGCTAACTGGATGGCTAAAGATTGCTGGCTGTTCCGATTTCGCTCGCCACTACTCTCGGAATCTCGGTTGATTTCTGTTCCTTGCCCTACTGAGATGTTTCAGTTCAGGCAGTTCGCTTCGCTCACCCTATGGATTCAGGTGAGGATGACCCTTGCGGGCCGGGTTTCCCCATTCGGAAATCTGCGGATCAAAGCCTGTTTGCCGGCTCCCCGCAGCTTATCGCAAGCTACTACGTCCTTCGTCGCCTGTGATCGCCAAGGCATCCACCATATGCACTTGTTCGCTTGACCCTATAACCTTGAGGCCTCGCTTGAGAACGAAGCTCGCAGCCATAGGAATTCTCACGCTTGTGCCGGCTCCACCCGACTAAGGTAGAACCGTTTTGAATGCAATCACAACCCATGCATCGATCTTGGGAGATCGATGCACTTGCTTCTTCCAAATTGTTAAAGAGCGAACAGCCTCTCCGGTCAAAAGACCAGAAGTAAGCCTTGCGGCTTGCTTTTGATCTCTCAAGGATCTGATTCAGGCGACGATCTCCATCTTCATCTGCTGCCTTCTTCCTTTCAAAATGGTGGAGGTGAACGGGATCGAACCGATGACCTCCTGCTTGCAAAGCAGGCGCTCTCCCAACTGAGCTACACCCCCGATAAGAAACTGGTGGGTCTGGATGGATTCGAACCATCGACCCCCGCCTTATCAAGACGGTGCTCTAACCAGCTGAGCTACAGACCCTGAATTCAGGGTCTAGGGACCGGGCCGTGAGGGACTCGATTCTCCAGCCCCTGGTGCCAGTCTCACGTCCCTGCATTTACAAACAACCGATAGGTTGTGGACGCTGAAGCAAAGCTTGTCTCTAGAAAGGAGGTGATCCAGCCGCACCTTCCGATACGGCTACCTTGTTACGACTTCACCCCAGTCATGAATCTCACCGTGGTAGGCGCCCTCCTTGCGGTTAGGCTACCTGCTTCTGGTGAAACCCACTCCCATGGTGTGACGGGCGGTGTGTACAAGGCCCGGGAACGTATTCACCGCGACATGCTGATCCGCGATTACTAGCGATTCCGACTTCATGAAGTCGAGTTGCAGACTTCAATCCGGACTACGACGCACTTTCTGGGATTTGCTCCCCCTCGCGGGTTGGCAGCCCTCTGTATGCGCCATTGTATGACGTGTGTAGCCCTACCCATAAGGGCCATGAGGACTTGACGTCGTCCCCACCTTCCTCCGGTTTGTCACCGGCAGTCTCATTAGAGTGCCCAACTGAATGTAGCAACTAATGACAAGGGTTGCGCTCGTTGCGGGACTTAACCCAACATCTCACGACACGAGCTGACGACAGCCATGCAGCACCTGTGTCCAGGTTCCCTTTCGGGCACACCCGACTTTCATCGAGCTTCCTGGCATGTCAAGGGTAGGTAAGGTTTTTCGCGTTGCATCGAATTGAACCACATCATCCACCGCTTGTGCGGGCCCCCGTCAATTCCTTTGAGTTTTAATCTTGCGACCGTACTCCCCAGGCGGGCAACTTCACGCGTTAGCTGCGTTACTAAGGGAGTTCATCCCCCAACAACTAGTTGCCATCGTTTAGGGCGTGGACTACCAGGGTATCTAATCCTGTTTGCTCCCCACGCTTTCGTGTATGAGCGTCAGTGCTAACCCAGGGGGCTGCCTTCGCCATCGGTGTTCCTCCAGATCTCTACGCATTTCACTGCTACACCTGGAATTCCACCCCCCTCTGCCGCACTCTAGCCTCGTAGTTTCCAACGCAGTTCCCAGGTTAAGCCCGGGGATTTCACATCGGACTTGCGAAACCGCCTACTCACGCTTTACGCCCAGTAATTCCGATTAACGCTTGGACCCTACGTATTACCGCGGCTGCTGGCACGTAGTTAGCCGGTCCTTCTTCTTCGGGTACCGTCATCGACGCGGGATGTTACCCCGCGCCATTTCGTCCCCGCCGAAAGAGCTTTACAACCCGAAGGCCTTCTTCACTCACGCGGCATGGCTGGATCAGGCTTTCGCCCATTGTCCAAAATTCCCCACTGCTGCCTCCCGTAGGAGTCTGGGCCGTGTCTCAGTCCCAGTGTGGCTGGTCGTTCTCTCAAACCAGCTACGGATCGTCGCCTTGGTAGGCCGTTACCCCACCAACTAGCTAATCCGGCATCGGCCACTCCTATAGTGTGGGGCCTTGCGGTCCCCCACTTTCATCCGTAGATCGTATGCGGTATTAGCCCCGATTTCTCGGGGTTGTCCCCCGCTACAGGAAATGTTCCGATGTATTGCTCACCCGTTCGCCACTCTACTCGGGGTTGCCCCCTTTCGCGTTCGACTTGCATGTGTAAGGCATGCCGCCAGCGTTCAATCTGAGCCAGGATCAAACTCTTCAATTCAAATTTGACCTGATCAATCGTTAATCGCGATTGCGCGAGCCCCGCGTTTGACCGCGGAGCCCACTAACTCACTCAAAGTCATTGCAAAGGTAAATAAAAAAACCTTGCTAGACCTGGTGTGAGCTTGGGTTAATGCTTTGTGCGACACCCACGCGCTTGCGCGCGTCAAAGCGGTGTCACTGGCTTCACCCAGCGCCCACACCTATCGGCTGTTTAATTGTTAAAGAGCACTCCCCCAAAGGGGGATCGTTTCATCCCCGGAGGGAATTGGTTGCGGGGATAGGATTTGAACCTATGACCTTCGGGTTATGAGCCCGACGAGCTGCCAGACTGCTCCACCCCGCGCCCGGTGTTTCAGACAACAGACGATTATAGCGGGCGGCGCGAGATGGTGTCAATCCATTTTGCGCCGCAACAACGAGTGTCTCGTGTCAGTTCGGTGGTTCTCAAGTCCTTTCGGTTTCGACGGTTCGCGGCTGCCAGACCATGAGGCGTTTTTCGGCCAACCCCACCGCCCAATCGAGAAGCAGCGCGAATGCCGTCAGCAACAAGATGCCCGCGACGACGGTGTTCATGTCGAAAAATCCTTCAGCCTGGTGGATGAGATAGCCGACGCCCTTCGCCGAACCCAGATATTCGCCGACGACCGCTCCGACGAACGCAAGCCCCACCGAGTTGTGCAAGCTGGCGAACACCCAGCTCATCGCGCTCGGCACATAGACGTGGCGCAGGAGCTGGCGCGGGCTCGCTCCGAGCATGCGCGCGTTGGCGAGCACCACCGGGCTGACCTCGCGCACGCCCTGGTACACATTGAAGAACACGATGAAGAACACGAGAGTCACGCCCAGCGCGACCTTGGAGGCAATGCCGAGACCGAACCAAACGAAGAAAATCGGCGCCAGGATCACGCGCGGCATGGCGTTGACCGCCTTGATGTACGGGTCGAGTATCGCCGAGGCGGTCGGCGACAGCGCGAGCCACAGTCCGATCACCACTCCGGACACCGTGCCGATCAGAAAGGCAAGCAGCGTCTCGACCAGCGTCACCCAGAGATGTTCGTAGATTTCCCCCGAGGCGAACCACCGCCACAGGCGAGCGAACACCTCGATCGGTTCGCCGAAAAAGAACGCCGCCTGGTTGGCTTCTGCGAAATAGATCGGGGGGAGCAGGGTCGGGCTCGTCAAGACGTGCCAGAGCGCGATAAGCAGCGCGAGCACCAGCACCTGGAGGCTGCGCAGGCGCAGGCGGCTTCTTTTCATCCCTCTACTGTCTTTGCTGCTGGGCATAGCCTTTCAGCACTTCTTCCTTCATCGAGTGCCAGATTTTCGCGTGAATCTCGATGAAGCGCGGCGCAAGTCGAATCTCCGCCACGTCGCGGGGGCGCGGCAGGTCGATCGCGTAGTCGCCGATCGGATGCGAGGCCGGACCGGCCGAGAGCACTACCACCCGGTCCGCGAGCGAGATTGCTTCCTCGAGGTCATGGGTGATGAACACCACGGACTTCCTGTCGACCGACCACAGTTCGAGCAGCTCGTTCTCCATCAGTTGGCGGGTCTGGATGTCGAGCGCCGAAAAAGGCTCGTCCATGAGCAGGATCTGCGGATTGAGGATGAACATCTGCGCGAGCGCCACGCGCTTGCGCATTCCGCCGGAG
>Ga0209647_1002355_pt1 | contig 15367 bp, 16 predicted proteins | sample GraSoi_2013_60cm_FD_185827 | JGI IMG/M metagenome (GOLD analysis project Ga0209647, IMG submission 185827) | Grasslands soil microbial communities from the Angelo Coastal Reserve, California, USA - Sample 9_17_2013_60cm (SPAdes) (version 2) | ecosystem: Environmental > Terrestrial > Soil >...
AGACCGACGTCGTGGCGCTGAACGCCGATCTTCTCGAGCTCGCCACCGAGCCCGACAAGCACTGGGCCAGCGTGCGCTTCTCCGGCATGGTGCGCGAGACCCCGGGCACCGAGCCGGTGGGCTTCGAGGAAGTGTGGAACCTCGTCAAGCCGGCCGACGGCTCGAGCGGCTGGCTGCTCGCCGGCATTCAGCAGATGCATTGAACGAGACGCTACCCAAGGCAAAGGCCACCCCCGCGGTGGCCTTTTGCTTTCTGCTGAACCAGCTGCTCGCGCGCGAGAGCTGGGCGCGCGAGCGCCTGGCGCGCTTCGTCGGGCAGTCGGTGGAACTGCGGCCGCCATTGCTGCCGCCGCTGCGCCTCGCCATCGCGGACGGCGGGCGCATCGAGGAAGGCGGGTCCGAACCCGCCGCCGTTGTCACCCTACAAGGCGTTTCCGGCTCGAGCCCGCTCGCCGACGAGCTGCGCTATCTCGCAAAACACCTGCGCTGGGAGGCCGAGGAGGAGCTCTCCAAGGTCGTCGGTGATGTCGCTGCCGAGCGCATCGGCGGCGCGCTGCGTGCCTTTGGGCGCTGGCAACTCGATGCGGCCCAGCGCCTGAGCGAAGCGCTCGCGGATTACGCCACCGCCGAAAGCGGCGCGCTGGTGCGGCGCAGCGAGCTACGCGATTTCGCCGCCGAGGTGGAGCGCTTGCACGCGGCCCTCGCGCGGCTGGAGAAGCGCCTTGCTTAGGCTGATCCGCCTGGTGCGCATCTTCGCGATCGCGGTGGGCTACGGCCTGCACGAGTTCATGCCGCCAATGCCCGGCGACTTCGTGCTGCGCTTCCTCGCCGGGCGCAGGGGCGACCCGCGCGGCCAGCGCCTGCGCGAGGCGCTCGAGCGCCTCGGGCCGATCTTCGTCAAGTTCGGCCAGGTGCTCTCGACGCGGCGCGATCTGTTGCCGCTCGATATTGCCGATGAGCTGGCGCGCTTGCAGGACCGGGTGCCGCCGTTCGATTCCGACGCCGCCTTCGCCGAGATCGAGCGCAGCCTCGGCCGGCCGCTGAGCGAGATGTTCGCAAGCCTCGAGCGCGTGCCGGTGGCGAGCGCCTCGATCGCCCAGGTGCATCTCGCCACGCTGAAAGACGGGCGCGAAGTGGCGGTAAAGGTGCTGCGGCCGGCGGTGGAGCTCGCGATCGCCAAGGACCTCGCGCTGTTGCAGACCGCGGCGTCGCTGGTCGAGCGCCTGTCGCCCCAAGGGCGGCGCTTGAAGCCGCGCGAAGTGGTCGCGGAGTTCGCGCGCCATCTCGACGAAGAGCTCGATCTGATGCGCGAAGCGGCCAACGCCAGCCAGCTGCGGCGCAATTTCGCCAACTCGCGGCTGCTCGAGGTGCCCGAGGTGTACTGGGAGCTGTGCTCGGAGCGCGTCATGGTGATGGAACGCATGCACGGCGTGCCGATCTCGCAGATCTCAGCGCTGCGGGAGAAAGGCATCGACCTGCGCGCGCTCGGCCGCGCCGGCGTCGAGATCTTCTTCAGCCAGGTGTTCCGCGACGGCTTCTTCCATGCCGACATGCATCCGGGAAACATCCTGGTGGCAACCGAGGGCGAGCTGCGCGGCCGCTACATCGCGCTCGACTTCGGCATCATGGGCACCCTTACCGAGACCGACAAGAACTACCTCGCGCAGAACTTCATCGCCTTCTTCAACCGCGACTACCGCCGGGTGGCGCAGGCGCACCTCGATGCCGGCTGGGTGCCGCCCGGCACGCGCCTGGACCAGTTCGAGGCCGCGATCCGCGCGGTGTGCGAGCCGATCTTCGCGCGGCCGCTGCGCGAGATCTACTTCGGCAAGCTGCTGTTGCGGCTGTTCCAGACCTCGCGGCGCTTCAATGTCGAGGTCCAGCCGCAACTCGTCATGCTGCAGAAGACGCTGCTCAACATCGAGGGCCTGGGCCGCGAGCTCGATCCCGAGCTCGACCTCTGGACCACCGCGAAGCCGTTCCTCGAGCACTGGATGAATGAGCAGATCGGCTGGCGCGGTCTCGTGCGCACGCTGCGCCGGGAGGCGCCGTACTGGGCGAATGCGCTGCCGCAGCTGCCGCGCCTCGTGCACCGCGCGCTCGCCGAGGACCGGCTGGGTGCGCTGCAGGTCGCGGTAGACCGGCTCACCGCCGAGAACGCGCGGCGCAACGACCTGCTGGGCGCCTTGCTGGTCGTTTTGGTGGCTGCGCTGATCCTGCTTGGCGTCGGACTCTTCTAAGCCGCAGTTCTGGGACGAGCGCTTCACGGCCGGCGTCACGCCGTGGGATTTCGGCGGCGTGCCCCCCGACCTGAAGCGCTGGCTCGCCACGCCGCGCGGGCCGATGCGCGTGCTGATTCCGGGCTGCGGTTCGGCGCACGAGCTGCGCTATTTCGCCGAGCTCGGACACGCCGTGACGGCGATCGATTTCTCCGACGCGGCGCTGCAGGCGGCGCTCAAGGTGGTCGGGCCGTTCTCGGATGCAGTGGTCAAGGCCGATTTTTTCAAGTTCCAGGCCGCCGTGTTTGACGTGGTGTACGAGCGCGCCTTCCTGTGCGCGCTGCCCCGCTCGATGTGGCGCGCATGGGGCCGGCGGGTCACCGCGCTGGTGCGCTCGGGCGGCGTGCTGGCCGGGTTCTTCTATTTCGACGACAACCGGCGCGGGCCGCCCTTCGGCATCGCGCCCGATTTCCTGGCGCGCTTGCTCGAGCGCTTCGAGCTCGTCGAGGACCGGCCGGCGGCGCAGTCGCTGATCGTGTTCCAGGGCAAGGAGCGTTGGCAGGTGTGGAAGCGGCGGCTATGATGGCGCGCGCATGCTGATCGGCTCGGTCATCGTCTACCTGCTCGTCACCATCGCGATCGGGCTGTGGGCGGCGCAGCGCGTCCACAACTCCAAGGATTACGTGCTGGCGGGACGCAGCCTGCCGCTCTACATGAACACCGCCACGGTGTTCGCCACCTGGTTCGGCGCCGAGAGCGTGCTCTCGGTGTCGGTCGAATTCTCGAAGAGCGGCCTGTCCGGCATCATCGCCGATCCCTTCGGCTCGTCGATGTGCCTGGTGATCGTCGCGCTGTTCTTCGCGCGCGCCTTCTACCGCATGGACCTGCTGACGATCGGCGACTTCTACCGCAAGCGCTACGGCAGGACGATGGAGCTTGGCACGAGCGTGGTGATCGCGGTCTCCTACCTCGGCTGGACCGCCGCGCAGCTCACCGCGCTCGGCCTGGTGTTCTCGACGCTCACCGATGGCGCGGTATCGCTCAGCACCGGCATCGTTCTCAGCGGCGTAGTGGTGCTGGCGTACACCATCTGGGGAGGCATGTGGTCGGTGGCGATGACCGATCTTTTCCAGTCGGTGATGATCATCGTCGGCCTGGCGCTGGTGGCCTGGGTGGTCGGCGACATGGCCGGCGGCCCCGGCAAGGTGATCGCTGCCTCCGCCGAGGCGGGACGCTTCGAGTTCTGGCCCAAGGGCGGCACCAAGGAGTGGTTCGCCTTCGCCACCGCGTTTCTCACGCTCGCCATCGGCTCGATCCCGCAGCAGGACATCTTCCAGCGCGTCACCTCCGCCAGGAACGAGAAGACGGCAATCCTGGGCAGCCTGCTGGGCGGCGTGGTGTATTTCGCTTTCGTGTTCGTGCCGATCTACATCGTCTGCGCGGCGCTGCTGGTCGATCCGGCGCTCGGCAAGCTGCTCTCCGCCGAGGACGCGCGCGACATGCAGCGCATCCTGCCGAGCTTCATCCTCGAGCACACGCCGCTGTGGATCAAGGTGCTGTTCTTCGGCGCGCTGCTCTCCGCAATCCTGTCGACCGCAAGCGGCGCGATCATCGCGCCGACCTCGCTTTGCACCGAGAACATCATCCGGCCGTTCTATCCGAACATGAGCGACCGGCGCTTCCTGCTGACGCTGCGCGTGATCCTGGTTGCCTTCACGGTCGCGGCGCTGATCTTCGCGCTCAACTCGAAGCAGACGATGTACGACATGGTGCAGAACGCCTATACGGTCACGCTGGTGGCTGCGTTCGTGCCGCTCGCCGCCGGCATCTTCTGGAAGCGCGCCAACAATACCGGCGCGGTGCTTTCGGCCGCGTGCGGCCTGGTGGCCTGGATGATCGCGGCATACTGGGCGCCCGACGCCACGCTGCCGCCGCCGCTCGTCGGGCTCGCCTTTTCATTGCTTGGCATGGTGGTCGGCTCGCTGGTGCCGCGCAGCCGTGCAGTCGCCCACGTCGGACAGCGCTGAGCCGAAGCAGGCAGCGCGCGCCTCGTCGCTCGCGCGCATCGCTTTCGCCGTCTACGTGCTCCTGATCGTCTACGCGTCGCTCTATCCCCTGGAAGGCTGGCGCGATCACGGGCTTTCGCCCTTTGCCTATCTCGGCTCGGCCTGGCCGCGCTACGTCACGGCCTTCGATCTCACGGCCAACGTCCTGGGCTACATACCCTACGGGTTCCTGTGCGTGCTCGCCCTGCAGCCCCAGGTTCGCGGATTGCTGGCGTTCCCCGCCGCCGTGGCGAGCGCGGCGCTGCTGTCGCTCGGGCTCGAGGCCGCGCAGAGCTATTTGCCGGCGCGCGTCGCGACCAACCTCGACGTGCTTTGCAATATCGCGGGTGGCGCTTGCGGCGCCGCGGCAGGCCTCGCGGCCGCGCCGGCGCTGCTCGGCGGGCCGCTCGAGCGCTTGCGTGCCAAGGCGTTTTTCACTGGCGCGGAGATTGATGTCGGGCTGGCGCTGCTGGCGCTGTGGCTTTTCACGCAGCTCAATCCGGCGACGCTGCTCTTTGCCGCGGGGGACTTGCGCGATCTCCTCGCCCCCGGCGTCGGGCGCGCTCGGGCGCCCGAGTTCTTCGTCGCCATCGAAGGCTTCACTGCCGCGGCGAATCTGGTGAGCGTCGGGCTGCTGCTTTCCGCGCTGGTGCGGCCGGGACAGCCGGTGCGCGCGATGTTCGGCGTGCTGGTGCTTGCCGCGCTGGTCGTCAAGGTCGCCGCCTTCGCCATCGTGATGCACGCCGAGAACGTGCTGGTCTGGCTGACGCCCGGGGCGCAGATCGGCCTGGCTGGCGGCGTGCTGGTGGCGCTGGCAGCGATTTCGCTGCCGCGCGTCGCCCGGCTCGCGCTCGCCGCGGTGCTGATCATGGCGGCCACCGTGCTCGTCAACCTGGCGCCGCCCAATCCCTACCTCGCGGCGACGCTCAAGCTCTGGCAGCAGGGCAACTTCCTCAACTTCAACGGCCTCACCCGCCTGGTGAGCGCGCTCTGGGCTTTCATCGCGCTCGGCTACCTGATCCTGCTGGCGGCCCGGCGGCGCGAGCCCTCGGTAAACTGAGGGTTAAAATCGGGCATGTCCTATTACGAGAAACACGTCTTCTTTTGCTGCAACCAGCGTGACGGCGGCCGCGTCTGCTGCAACGACAAGGGCGCGAGCGAGATCCGCGACTACGCCAAGAAGCGCGTCAAAGAGCTCGGGCTCTCCGGCGAAGGCAAGATCCGCATCAACCAGGCGGGCTGCCTCGATCGCTGCGAGGAAGGCCCCTGCGTCGTCGTCTACCCCGACGCGGTCTGGTACACCTATGTCGATCGCGCCGACGTCGATGAAATCATCGAGGAGCACCTCAAGCACGGCCGCGTGGTCGAGCGCTTGAAGATGTGAGGGCGAGCACCCGCAGGGAATTCATCGCCGGCCCGGCCGGCCGCATCGAATGCGCTGTCGACGGCCCCGATGGGCCGGCCAAAGGCGTGGCACTCATCGCCCATCCGCACCCGCTCTATGGCGGCACGCTCGACAACAAGGTGGTGCAGACGCTGGCACGCGCCTTCGTCGAGCTCGGCTACGAGGCCTGGCGGCCGAATTTCCGCGGCGTTGGCGCGACCGAGGGCACGCACGACGAAGGCCGCGGCGAGCTGGAAGACCTGGCGGCGATCGTCGCGCATCTCAAGCCCGAGCGCCTCGCGCTCGCCGGCTTCTCCTTCGGCGCCGGCGTGCAGGTGCTGCTTGCGCAACGCGTCAAGGCAGAAAAGCTGGTGCTGGTCGGCGTCGCCGTGACGCGCTTCCAGCTGCCGCCGGTGCAGCCCGGAACGCTGGTGATCCACGGTGAAGAGGACCAGACCGTGCCGCTCGCCGAGGTGCTCGACTGGGCGCGGCCGCAGGAGCTGCCGGTGGTGCTGGTGCCCGGCGCCGATCACTTCTTCCATCGCAAGCTGAACATCCTGCGCGACCTGGTCCGCTCGCACTGCGCATGAGCGCGCTCAAGGCGCGCGCGCTGCGCAAGGCCTATGGCGCGCTCGAAGTCGTCGGCGGGCTCGATCTAGACGTTGCGGCGGGAGAATGCTTCGGCCTGCTCGGGCCCAACGGCGCCGGCAAGACCACCACGCTGCGGCTGTGCCTCGGCCTCACGCACCCCGATGCCGGGGAGATCCAGTTGCTCGGCGAGCCAGTGCCCGCACGCGCCCGCGAGGCGCGCCAGCGCGTCGGCGTGGTGCCGCAGTTTGACAACCTCGATCCCGACTTCACCGTGGCGGAGAACCTGCTCGTCTACGGCCGCTACTTCGGCATGGCGCCGCGCGCCATCGAGGCGAAGCTCGCCGGCCTGCTCGAGTTCGCGGGACTCGCCGGGCGCGAGGATGCGCGCATCAATACGCTCTCCGGCGGCATGAAGCGGCGCCTGACGCTCGCGCGCGCACTGGTCAACGATCCACAGCTGCTCTTCATGGACGAGCCGACCACCGGCCTCGACCCGCAGGCACGCCATCTGATCTGGGAACGGTTGCGGCGCCTGACCCAAGAGGGAAAGACGCTCGTGCTCACCACGCACTTCATGGAGGAAGCAGAGCGCCTGTGCCATCGCCTCGCCATCATGGATCGCGGCCGGCTGATCGCCGCGGGCACCCCGCGCGAGCTGATTGCGGCGCACATCGAGCCGCAGGTGTTGGAGGTCCATGGCAACGGCGCAGACGCGTGGATGGAGCGCGTCCGCAACCTCGCAGGGCGCGTCGAGCGCGCCGGCGACAGCGTGTTCGTCTATGCGGCCGACGTCGCGCCGGTGCTCGCCAGCCTCGCGGGGCAGAGCGAGCTCGCCTATCTGCACCGGCCAGCGAGCCTCGAGGATGTGTTCCTCAAGCTCACCGGCAGGGACTTGAGGGACTAGATGCGCTGGATCGCGATCTGGCGGCGCAATTTCCTGGTGTGGCGCAAGCTCGTCATCGCCTCGGTACTTTCCAATCTCGCCGATCCGCTGATCATGCTGTTCGGCCTGGGCTACGGCCTCGGCGCGCTGCTGCCCTCGGTCGAGGGCATGTCCTACATCGCCTTCTTCGCCGCCGGCACGCTGTGCTCGGCGACCATGTTCACGGCGTCCTTCGAGTCGATGTTCTCCGGCTTCTCGCGCATGTACGGCCAGAAGACCTGGGACGCGATCCTCTATGCGCCGCTCACCATCGACGACATCGTCGCGGGCGAGATCATGTGGTCGGCGAGCAAGGCCTGGCTCTCCGGCGCGACCATTCTGGCGGTTGCCGCAGTTTTCGGCCTCGCCGCGTCGCCGCTCGTGGTCCTCACCCTGCCAGTGGCTTTCCTGGTTGGCCTCGCGTTCGCCGCGGTCGGGCTGGTGATGACGGTGCTCGCGAAGAACTGGGACTTCTTCAGCTTCTACATGACGCTCATCATGACGCCGATGACCATGATCTCGGGCGTGTTCTTCCCGGTGGAGCAGCTGCCGCGGCCGGTGCTCATGGTGGCGCAGGCACTGCCGCTTTATCACGGCGTCGAGCTGGTGCGTCCCCTCGTCGCCGGCCGGATGCCGACCAACATCGCCATCCACCTTCTCGTGCTGCTCGCGTATGCTGCGGCCGGCTACGCCGCCGCCATCATGATCGCCCGCCGCCGCTTCTCTGCCTGATGCTCTGGGTCAAGTCGCTCCACATCATCTTCATGGTGACCTGGTTCGCCGGCCTGTTCTATTTGCCGCGCCTCTTCGTTTACCACTCGATGGCCGAGGACAACGCGTCGCGCGAGCGCTTCAAGATCATGGAGCGCAAGCTCTACTGGGGAATCATGACGCCGGGGGGCGTGCTGACCCTGGTCTTCGGCGTCTGGCTGTGGCTCGGCTGGTTTCGCGGCGCGGCGGGTTGGCTGCACGTGAAGATGGCGCTCGGCGCGCTGCTGGCGGGCTACCACCTCTGGTGCGGCATGCTGCTGCGCGATTTCGCCGCCGATCGAAACGCTAGGGGCCACGTCTGGTTCCGCTGGTTCAACGAAGTCCCGGTCCTCGTCCTGGTCGCTGCGGTGCTCGTCGTTGTCTTCAAGCCGTTCTGAGAATTTCTTTGCGAGCTGTCCGCGCGGCCTCGAGTCGCTGCTGGTGCACGAGCTCGCCGGGCTCGACATCAGCGCGACCGCAGTAGCGGGCGGCGTCGGCTTCGCCGGCGACTGGCAAAGCTGCTACCGCGCGAATCTCTGGTCGCGCCTTGCCTCGCGTGTCCTCTGGCGGGTCGCCGAGTTCGCCTATCGCAACGAGCAGGATCTCTATGCCGCGGTGCACGCCATCGACTGGGCGCGCTACTTTCGCGTCGAGCGCACGCTGCGCGTCAACGTCACGGCGCAAAAGAGCCCGCTGAAGAGCCTGGAATTCGCCACGCTGCGCATCAAGGACGCGGTGTGCGACCGATTCCGCGACTCACTCGGCAAGCGCCCGAGCATCGATCGCGCCAATCCTGATGTGCGCGTGCACGCCTTTCTGGAAGCCTCCCGCGCCAGCCTGTACCTCGATACGTCGGGTGAGCCGCTCTTCAAGCGCGGATGGCGTGCGGGCGCTGCGGAAGCGCCGCTGCGCGAAAACCTGGCGGCGGGGATCATCCTGCTGACCGGCTGGCAGCCGCAGGAGCCGCTGCTCGATCCGATGTGCGGCGGTGCCACACTGCTCGTCGAGGCAGCCACGATGGCACGCGGCAAAGCCCCCGGCGCCAGGCGCAGCTTCGGGTTCGAGAAGCTCGCGGCATTCGACGCCGCGCTGTGGGAGCGCATAAAGCGCGAGCCGCGTGGTGTGGAGGTTGCCCCACAGCTCTACGGTAGCGACACCGATCCAAAAGCCCTGAACGCTGCGCGGCGCAACCTCGCCGAGGCTGGCGTCGAGCGTTGGACTCAGCTCGAGCGCGCCGACGTGCTTGAGCGAACGGCACCAGCGCCGAGCGGGGTGATGGTGATGAATCCGCCTTACGGCGAGCGCATGGGAAACCCCGAGGAATTGGCGCGCCTCTATCCGCGGCTCGGCGATGCGCTCAAGCAGCGCTTCGCCGGCTGGCGCTGCTACATCTTCACCGCCGACCTGCGGCTGCCGAAGCTGATCCGCCTGACACCGTCGCGGCGCACGCCGCTATGGAATGGCGCGCTCGAATGCCGCCTCTACGAGTTCGACATCGTGAGTGGCAGTCACCGTCGGCCCAAGGAGTCCCAGGCCGGATTGCCTCCAGTGACCCGCGGACCATAGGCGTATTTGAGGCGCGGCACGCGCGTGCCCGCGGCGTGGACCGGAAGGGGTGCCTCGCGCGCCGCGCCGGCGGGATGCCATTCCAGGCCGAGCTTGCGCATCAGGTTGAGCGCGTCGAACGGTGCCCTCACTTTGACGTCGTTATCGAAGTACACATAGACATCGCGCCCGTCCTTGTCCCAGGCGCGAATGCGCCGCGCCCAGCTGGCGAGCGCGCGCTCGGAGTAGCCGCTGCTGTAGATCCTGATGTCGCCATGCAGGCGCACATAGACGAAGTCGGCGGTGACGTGGAACATCTTCGGCCACTTCCCGGCGGTGTCGGCGACCACCAGGCCGATGCCGTGCTTGCGCAGCAGCGCGACGAACTCGGCGTTCAGGAAGCTCGGATGCCGGATCTCGATGGCGTGGCGCAGCTTGCGGTTCGCATCGATCGCGAGGCGCGAGCGGCCGATCATGCGCGCGTCGCGGCGACGGGCGAGGGCCAGCGCTTGTGCCGTACTTCTGGGCAGCAGGCGGAAGAACGCTTCCAGCTTCTCCGGCTTGAACTGAAACATGGGCGGGAACTGCCAGAGGATCGGGCCGAGCTTCTCGCGCAGGTTGAGAATCCCCGAGGCAAAGAAATTGGCCAGCGGCTTCTCGATCCGGTTGAGCCGCAGCAGGTGCGTGATATAGCGTGAGCCTTTGACGGCGAAGACGAAGCCCGCGGGCGTCTCTTGGTACCACTGCTCGTAGTACTCCGGCCGCTGCAGCGAATAGAACGAGCCGTTGATCTCGACCGTAGGGAAATGCCGGGCGCAGAACTCGAGCTCGCGGCGCTGCGGCAGGCCCGGGGGATAGAAGACCTGGCGCCAGGGCCCGTAGCGCCAGCCGGAAATCCCGATTCTCACCATGGAAAACGCTACGCGAACTTCAGCTTCTTCCAGGCCTCGAGTTTCTGTACGCGCGCCAGCGCCGCGTGATCGGTGAGGTCGAGCGTCACCGGCATCATCGAGACGTAGCCCTGCTCGATCGCCCAGCGGTCGGTGCCTTCCTCGGTGGCTTCCACCGGCACCACGGTGAACCAGTACTGCGTGCGGCCCATCGGGTCCTTGGCCGGAACCACCTTGCCGTCGTAGTGCCGCAGGGACTGTCGCGTCCACAGCGTGCCGCGCGGCGGCTTGGCCGGGAAATTGACGTTGACCAGGCACAGGTCCGGGATGTCGAGCAGCATCTGCAGCACCGAGCTTGCCCACGGCTTGAGCGCATCGAAGTTGGGTTGCTCGCGATCGGTTGCGGGCGCGCTGAAGGCGATGCCACGCAGGCCGAGCAGCGCCGCCTGCTTCGCGCCCGCGAGAGTGCCGGAGTGCCACACGGCGTTGCCCAGATTGGTGCCGATGTTGATGCCCGAGAGCACCAGGTCGACCTTTTCCCACAACATCGTGCCCAGCATCACGCAATCGCCCGGCGTGCCGTTCACCCGGTGAGCATCGAGCCCGGGCAGCGGCGTGCGCTTGTAAGTGACCGGTCGCGAAGCCGTGATCGAGTGGCTGGCGGATGACATTTCGACGTCCGGCGCCACGATCCGCACCTCGCCGAATCGGGAAGCCACTTGCGCCAAGGCGGCTATGCCCGGGCTATAGACGCCGTCGTCGTTAGTGATGAGGATGCGCATACTCCTTCCTGCAGCAATTACCGTGCGCATCACGTTGATCCATAACCCCGGGGCCGGCCGCCAGCACGCGGACGACGCGGCCAAGCTCGAGAAATTCCTGTGTGACCACGGCCACGAGGTGCGCTACCAGTCGGCGAAGGAAGACGGCTGGAAGCGCGCGCTCAAGAAACCGGCGGACCTCGTGGTCGTCGCTGGCGGCGACGGCACTGTCGGCAAGGTGGCGCGGCGCATGGTGGGACGCGGCGTGCCGGTCGGCGTGCTTCCTTCGGGCACGGCGAACAACATCGCACGTACCCTCGGCCTGCTTGATCGGCCCTTCGAGGAGCTGGTGCGTGCCTGGGAACGTCCGCGGCGCGTCAAGCTCGACGTCGGCATCGCCGCCGGGCCGTGGGGCGAGCGCTATTTCATCGAGGGTGTCGGCGCGGGACTGTTCGCCAGCCTGCTCGCGAGCTCCTCGGGCAAGAAGTCGAAGAAGAAGAAAAAGGGCAAGGCCGCGGTGGATGGCGCACTAGGCCGTCTGAGAGAGGAAGCGCAGCGCTGCCAGCCGCTAGAGGTCAGGGCCACGCTCGACGGCGAGGACATCTCCGGTCACTACCTGCTGATCGAGGCGCTCAACCTGCCCTACGTCGGACCCAATTTGCACCTCGCGCACGACAGCCAGCCCGGGGACGGACAGCTCGACGTCGTGCTCGCCACCGAAGCCGAGCGCGACCGGCTGCTCTACTACCTGGAGCATTGGCAGGAGAACCGGGAGCGGTTGGCGATGCTGCCCACGCGGCGCGGCCGGCAGTTACAGATCGAATGGACCGGCTTCCCGCTGCATATCGACGACAAGCTGCAGCCCAAGGCCAAGGCCAAGCCGAAGGAGATCGCGGGCCTGGTCGAAGCCCGGCTCGACGGCGACGCGGTCGAGTTCCTGGTTCCCGCCTAGGAGGGCTGCACCGCCACGCGCCCGGCCCAGCGATACAGCGTGCCGGCGAGCAAGGCTCCGGCGAGCGGCGCCAGCCAGAACATCCAGAGCTGCTCGAGCGCCCAGCTGCCGACGATCAACGCGGGGCCGGTGCTGCGCGCCGGGTTGACCGAGGTATTGGTCACCGGGATGCTGATGAGATGGATCAGCGTCAGCGCGAGGCCGATCGCGAGCGGCGCGAAGCCCTGCGGCGCGCGTGCGTCGGTGGCGCCCAGAATGATCATCAGGAACATGAAGGTCATGACGAGCTCGGTGATGAGCGCCGCGCCGAGCGAATAGTGCCCGGGCGAATGCTCGCCATAGCCGTTTGACGCCAGGCCGGCGCTCAGATCAAAGCCGGCCTTGCCGCTCGCGATCAGGTAAAGGAGCGCCGCCGCGACGATGGCGCCGATCACTTGCGCGATCGCGTAAGGCACCACCTCCGACCAGCTGAAGCGGCCGCCGGCGGCGAGTCCCACGGTCACCGCCGGATTGAGATGGCAGCCTGAGATGTGGCCGATGGCATACGCCATGGTGAGCACCGTCAGGCCGAAGGCGAGCGAAACGCCAAGCAATCCGATGCCGACACCGGGAAACGCGGCCGCGAGCACCGCGCTGCCGCAGCCGCCAAGCACCAGCCAGAACGTACCGATGAATTCAGCCACCATGCGAACGCGCAGCGTCATGTCTTCTCCCCGTGGAAATAAAAAAGGCCGCTACTGCGGCCTTTTGAAATTTAGAAGGATGGCGATCAAACGATGTCCAGGTGCTCGATGCCTTTGTTGAGGTCCTTGTCCTTCGACATCTTGCTGTTCAGCTTGATGTTGAGGCGCACCTCGTTGGTCGAGTCGGCGAAGCGCAGCGCGTCCTCGTAGCTGATGCGGTTGGCCTCGAACAGGTCGAACAGCGCCTGGTCGAAGGTCTGCATGCCGAGCTCGCGCGACTTCTTCATGATCTCCTTGATCTCGTGGATCTCGCCTTTGAAGATCAAGTCCGAAATGAGCGGCGAGTTGAGCAGCACCTCGATCGCGGCGGCGCGGCCCTTGCCTTCCTTCACCGGGATCAGGCGCTGGGAGATCACCGCCTTCAGGTTGAGCGACAGGTCCATCAGCAGCTGCTGGCGGCGTGCCTCGGGGAAGAAGTTGATGATGCGGTCCATCGCCTGGTTGGAGTTGTTGGCGTGCAGCGTGCCTAGCGCCAAGTGGCCGGTCTCGGCGAAGGCGATGGCGTGCTCCATCACCTCCATCTCGCGGATCTCGCCGATCAGGATCACATCGGGCGCCTGGCGCAGGGTGTTCTTGAGCGCCGTGTGCCAGGAGTCGGTGTCGACCCCGACCTCGCGCTGCGTGATGACGCAGTTCTTGTGCGGGTGGACGTACTCGACCGGGTCCTCGATGGTGATGATGTGGCCGTGCGAGTTCTCGTTGCGGTAGCCGATCATCGCCGCGAGCGAGGTCGACTTGCCCGAGCCCGTGCCGCCGACGAACAGCACCAGCCCGCGCTTGGTCATCGCCACGTCCTTCAGCACGCCGGGCAACTTCAGGTCCTCGAAGTTCGGGATCGAGGTGGTGATCACGCGCATCACCGCGCCGACCTGGCCCTGCTGCACGAAGCAGTTGACGCGGAAGCGGCCGATGCCGGCCGGCGCGATGGCGAAGTTGCACTCCTTGGTCGACTCGAACTCGGCCGCCTGCTTGTCGTTCATGATCGCCCGCACCAGCATCGCAGTGTGCTGCGCGTTGAGCGGCGTCTGCGACACCGGGGTCATCTTGCTGTCGATCTTCATTGCCGGCGGAAAGCCGGCGGTGATGAACAGGTCCGAGCCCCGCTTGGCGAGCAGCGCCCGCAGCAGGTCGTAGATGAACTTGGTGGCTTGTTCGCGTTCCATTCGGAGTCCTCCCGGGTTATCCCGCGAAGTTGTCTTTGTTGGCGGCCTTGCTGCGCGCCTCGGCCATCGACACCACGTTGCGCTGCACCAGCTCCTGCAGGTTCTGGTCGAGCGTCTGCATGCCGATCTGGCGGCCGGTCTGGATCGCGGAGTACATCTGCGCGATCTTGTTCTCGCGGATCAGATTGCGGATCGCCGGGGTGCCGATCATGATCTCGTGCGCCGCGACGCGGCTGGCGCCGTCCTTGGTCTTGAGCAGCGTCTGCGAAATGATGGCGCGCAACGACTCCGAGATCATCGCGCGGATCATCTCCTTCTCCGCGGCGGGGAACACGTCGACGATGCGGTCGATGGTCTTGGCGGCTGACGAGGTGTGCAGCGTGCCGAACACCAAGTGGCCGGTTTCCGCGCCGGAGAGCGCAAGGCGAATGGTTTCCAGGTCGCGCATCTCGCCCACCAGGATCACGTCCGGGTCCTCGCGCAGCGCGCTGCGCAGGGCGTTGGCGAACGACAGCGTATGCGGCCCGACCTCGCGCTGGTTGATCAGGCACTTCTTCGACTCATGCACGAACTCGATCGGGTCCTCGATGGTGAGGATGTGGCCGTGCTCGATCTCGTTCTTGTGATTGACCATCGCGGCGAGCGTGGTCGACTTGCCCGAGCCGGTCGGTCCGGTCACCAGCACCACGCCGCGCGGCTGATCGGCGAGGTCGGCGAAGATCTTCGGGCACTTCAGATCCTCCAGGGACATGATCTTCGAGGGGATGGTACGCATCACCGCGGCGGCGCCGCGGTTCTGCACGAATGCATTCACTCTGAAGCGCGCCAGGTTCGGCACCGCGAACGAGAAGTCGCACTCGAGGTTCTCCTCGTAGAACTTGCGCTGCCCGTCGTTCATGATGTCGTAGATCATGCCGTGCACGTCCTTGTGCTCCATCGGCGGGACGTTGATGCGCCGCACGTCGCCATGCACGCGGATCATCGGCGGCAGACCCGAAGACAAATGCAGGTCCGACGCCTTGTTCTTCACCACGAAGGCGAGCAGTTCTGTGAGATCCATTACAATCCTCCCGGATGCGGCGCGAAGGTTTTTTTCTTCGCTGGTTCAAGCCATTATGGCAACAATAGCGGAAAACCTGCAAGCTGTCAGAGCACGCATTGGTCGGGCGGCGCAGGCCGCTCGTCGCGATGGCGCGGCGGTGACTTTGTTGGCGGTATCGAAGACGCATCCGGCGTCGCGCATCGAAGCCGCGCGCGCTGCCGGCCAGCGCGCTTTCGGCGAAAACTACGTGCAGGAAGCGATTGAAAAAATGACAACGCTCCGCCGCCAGGAAAATGAGCTCGAATGGCATTTGATCGGCCCGCTCCAGAGCAACAAGACGCGGCTCGCCGCCGAGCGCTT
>Ga0209647_1002356_pt1 | contig 15365 bp, 11 predicted proteins | sample GraSoi_2013_60cm_FD_185827 | JGI IMG/M metagenome (GOLD analysis project Ga0209647, IMG submission 185827) | Grasslands soil microbial communities from the Angelo Coastal Reserve, California, USA - Sample 9_17_2013_60cm (SPAdes) (version 2) | ecosystem: Environmental > Terrestrial > Soil >...
CACCATAGATGATAGTCAAAGCGATAGCCAGGGCTGCTACCACCTCTACGAGTGGCAAAACGAGGGCAGCTACGCGGCTGGCTTCAAGGTTGGTATCGCGATTGTAGGCGTTCAGTTCATCGAACTCGGTGTGGTTGCGATCCTCGCGTGCCATGCTCTGGATGACACGCATGCCAGAGATATTCTCCTGCAAGGTAGAGTTGACGCGAGAAATGGCGGCCCGTGTCAGGCGGAATGAGCGCTGGGCATGACGCTGCCAGAAGGCCGCGATAACGATCATGATAGGCAAAACAGTAAATGAGAGCAGGGCCAACGGCACATTCAAGGTGAGCATAGCGATTACAATGCCGATTAAGGATACCAGCGAACCGAGGATAGAGAGCAGGCCGGAACTGAGCATTGACTCCAGAACCTCGATATCACTTTGCAGGCGCGACATCACGCGTCCAATCTGCGTGCGATCATAGAAACTGAGCGACAGCTTCTGGAGATGGGAGAACATATCGGAACTGAGGTGATACAGTATTTGCTGTCCTGCCCATGACATCGTCCAGACCTGCCAGTACTGGGCTTGCCACATAATGACGTTCACAAGGATCAGGATACCACCAATCCAGGCCAGACCGGCTAAATCGCTATGACCGATGTAGCGATCAATGGCTACGCCAATCAAGTAGGGATTTGCCAGGTTGGCAACCGTGTAGAGCAACATCAGTATGATGCTCGCCAGGGTCGCAGTCCGGTAGCGCATGATATAGGGGCCAAACTGTTTAGTGAGATGCCAATCAAACTTACCGGTGATGTCCTCATCCGAGCCAGCGAGATAGTTTTCTCGCCAGGGCGTACGCTGGAGGGTAGAGGGTTTGAATTTCACAGCGCGACCTCCTGTTCCTGACCTGGCAACTCACCCAGCGCGTGCTCCTCAAACTCTTCCTGTTCCCGTAGTTGCAGGTCGTAAAGCCGGGTGTAGAGGCCGTTGTTTGCCAACAAGGACGCGTGGGTACCTCGTTCAATGATGCGTCCCTCGTCCAGCACTAGAATCTGATCCGCATGTTTGATCGTGCGCAGGCGCGAGGCAACCACAAAGGAGGTGCGCCCACGCATAACCGCGTCCAGGGCCTGCTGAATGAGGTACTCCGTCTCCATATCGACACTGGAAGTAGCATCGTCGAGAATGAGGATACCTGGATCGAGTAGAAGGGTGCGCGCGATAGCCACGCGCTGCTTCTGGCCGCCAGAGAGGGTGACGCCTCGCTCTCCAACCCAGGTGTCGTATCCATTGGGCAGGTCACAGGCAAAGTCATGCAAGCGGGCAATTTTAGCTGCCGCGATGATCTCTTCCTCTGTTGCATTGGCCTTACCAAAGGCAATGTTATCGCGTAAGGTGGCGTTGAAGAGGAAGACATCTTGCAGGACCAGTCCGATATTACGGCGCAGCGAAGCCTGGGTTACATCGCGTACATCCAGGCCATCGATGGTGATGCGTCCGCTGGTCACATCATAGAAGCGCGGCAGCAGGTGCAGGATCGTACTTTTGCCGCTGCCGGTCGCGCCTAAGAGGGCAATAACCTGGCCTGGCTGGGCCTTAAAGCTAATAGAGTGGAGCACCTCACGTCCGTTTAGGTAGGCAAAGGAGACATCTTCAAAACGCACATGCCCATCGACATGCTTTAATACACGTGCACCAGGTGTATCCGTGATAGCTGGCTGGGTATCCAGCACACTGAAGATGCGTGTGCCACCCGAGAGGCCGCGCATAAACCAGGTCACCATGTAGCCGAAGGTGCGGACGGGTGTACCCAGCAGGAGCACATACTGGGTGACCGCGACCAGTATACCCAGGCTCAGGCGATGGTTCACTACGATAACGCCGCCTACCCATACTACGAAGACAGTGATAACGTTAAGGACCAGGACCATCAGGGGTTGATTCCAGGCTGAGAGGCGCATGGCACTCAGATTGAGGTCGCGTACCTCGTGGTTCTTGGTCTCAAACTTGGCAATCTCAAACTCATCGCGCGCAAAGGCTTTGACCACGCGCATACCACTCAGGCTCTCTTGCATGACGGTGCTCAAGGCCCCGGTTTCATTCTGTACTCCGAGCCATATTGGGCGTAAGCGGCGGGCTACCTGTACCGATAGCGCGGCCAGGATGGGTACACAAATGAGGGTAACCAGGGCCAGCCGCCAATCGAGCCAAAGCAGGATAACTGTTACCGCGACGAAGGTTACCAATGCCAGCAGCGCGCGCAGTATCCCCATGGGGAAAAAGTTACGCACTGCCTCGATATCAACGGTCAGGCGTGACATTAATTGGCCTGTTTCCGAGTCATCATGAAAGGAGAAACTCAGATTTTGCAGGTGATCATATACCGTGTTGCGCAGGTCATAGGCTATGTGGCACGAGATGGCCTGTGAGAGATAGCCCTGACCGTAGGCAAAGAGGCCGCGCAGGGCGCTGACAATGAGAACCGCACCGGCAACCAGTAAGAGATCAGTGATGTGGCCGGTGCGCACACCCACGTCAACTACCCAGGCTAAGAGCCAGGGGACAATCAGCGCGAAGCCTGTAGAGAGTGCCAGAGAGACGACAGTTCCGATTGCTTGCAACCAATGAGGGCGCAGCAAGCCAATGATGCGCACATAAATACGCAAATTGGCCCGCCATGTTTCCAGGTGGGCTGACATGAAACGCTTATCAGTTTTAGGGAGCGTCAAGAGGCCGTCCTTTCTTAATCTACCAACCTTATCTATGCTTTTTTATCTTTTCACATACAAGTCTATGAGAACATATATGACATAGGGATGTCAGTCTTTATATGATTTATGCTTAAGGGTTAATAAATGCACATCAGTAGAGGCTTGTATTATGTTAAAATGAAGGTATGCAAAAGACCGAACGCCTCGTAGCAATTACACTTCTTCTGCAAGCACGAGGCAAAATGACTGCGAAGCACCTGGCTAGCATTCTGGATGTCTCAACACGCACAATTTATCGTGATATCGACGCACTCTCGCTGGCACACGTTCCGGTCTCGATGGATTATGGGCCGAGTGGAGGCTATTACCTGCCCAGTGACTACCGCTTTGAGCCGACTAACTTCACGCGTGAAGAGGTTATTTCCCTGGTACTTGGCGGCGCAATGGCTGGCAACTATAGCCTTTTCGCGGATGATGATGATTTGCATCGAGCGCTGCTCAAGCTGGAGGCGACTCTGCCTGAAGAGTATCGTGCCGATATACGTACAGCACGCGAGCGTATTCTCTTCGATACCACAGCCTGGTATAACCAGTCGACTACGACTGCCTATCTGGAGACGATTCGTGCGGCGCTATGGAGCGCCTACAAGCTCGATATCCTCTATCCGGGCCTGGAGATGAATGGAAACGCGCGCTGGCTGCGTGTTGAGCCCTATGGTCTCGTCTATAAGGGAATATCGCTGCCGCATATCCGCACCGGTGTGTGGTACCTGGTGGCCTTTTGCCAGCGCTGCCAGGCTTTTTGCACTTTTCGCGTGCGATATATCGAGGATGTGAAGATGAGCGACGAGCCGATTACATCTCGACCCGACTTTGATCTGCACACCTATTGGGAAGAGGCACGTGAGCATCTTGAAGAACGAGTGCCGCCATTTGCGCTGACGCTGCACATTGCACCCACGGCTCGCGCCCGCATCCAGGGGGATTTTACGGTGCTGCGCGAGGAACCGGATGGCAGCGCCATTATCCAGATGCATATGGAGTCGGCTGAGGCTGCCGTGGCCTATGCGCTGGCCTTAGACACTGAGGCCAGGGTGATCAGTCCGGCAGAGGTACGTGAGGCGGTGGCTGCCAGGGCGCGTGCAATTGTGGAAATGTATGATACGAAGTGAAGTATCAAAAATTGCCGTTGACATTTCTCTGTTCTGCTGTTATTCTTGATGAAGACAAGTAAAGACAGACTGGTCCGCGTTGAACGAACATAGTATGAGAGTGGTGGCCGACAGCGATCCGATGGTTGGTGAAAGTTCGGAACGGATGTACCTTCTCAGAACGCCTTCGTGAGCGGCTGTCCGAAGAAAGCCTGGTGTTGGGGTGCGTCTTTGACGTAGCCGGACCAGGGCAAGTAGGAACAGGTGGGTGGTTCCCACGCGACAAATAACCGGGAAAAAGTGGTCACAATCACTTCTTCACAGAGTTGTGGGGAAGACGCAATGTAGCGGATAGTGGCAATCAGGGTGGCACCACGGGTGTAGCGACGAGCGAAGCAATGTGTTTCGCTGCTGACTACTCTCGTCCCTTCAATGTCAAGGAAGGGACGGGGGTTTTTTATTGCCCGGCTCCTTCCATAGCTTTATTCGTTGAAGGAGTATTGCACAATGGCAATCAACAGTCAGGAAAAGATTTCTCAGGTTACTACGTCCACTGGCAACGAGGCTCTCGACCTCGCGCTGCACAAAATCGCTTCCGTTGATGTACCCGAGGGCAAACACATTGCCCTGGCTTATTCGGGTGGCCTCGATTCGACGCTGTGCGTCAAACTCTCCGAACTGAAATACCATGCACGCGCTCTCACCGCAATAAGTGTTGATGTTGGGCAGGGCGACGAAGAGATCCAACAGAGCATTGAAAGAGCGCAGAAACTGGGTATTGAACCGCTGATTCTCGACGCAAAACAAGAGTTTACCGAACAGTGGCTCAGCAAGGCCATTCAGGCCAATTCTGATTATAATGGCTATCCTGTCTCTACCTCGATGACACGGCAGTTGATCGCTTCACGGGTGGCAGAGAAGGCCCTGGAACTGGGCTGTGATGCGTTGATGGAGGGTTCCAGCGGCAAGGGCAATGACCAGTATCGCATGCACAACGTCTTCAGCCTCTTCGCACCTGGTACGCCTACCTTTGTGCCTGTTCGTGACTTTGATCTCACACGTGGCGAAGAGCAGTTGTTGATGGAGCATTATGGTGTACCGGTTGAGGAACTGATCGTCGGTGGTGACGATAAAACCATGTGGTGCCGCTCTATTGCCAGTGGTGGTATTGACCTCACTACAGAACTGCCGGATTCAATCTGGATGTGGCTGACCCCACCTACCAAGGCTCCTGATGAGCCTACCACCCTGAAAATAACGTGGCAGAACGGGTTACCGGTGGCTTTGAATGGTACAGCGCTGCCGCTCGATCAGATAATTGAGCAGTTGAATGTGCTGGGGGGAGCCAATGGTATCGGCAAGATCGACCTCTTTGAGGATGGCATCATGGGCCTGAAGTCGCGCGAAATCTATGAAGCGCCAGCCGCGACCATTCTGATAAAACTACATCGCGACCTTGAGCAGTTTTGTTTGACCAAAGAAGAAATCCAGTTGAAGCGCCAACTTGATGCGCAGTGGGCCAAGCTGGTTTACCACGGTGAGTGGTTCCACCCGCTGAAAAATGCGATTGATGCATTCATTGCCACCACGCAGCAGGTTGTGAACGGCGAGTACGCGGTTAACCTCTACAAGGGCAATATTGATATTCAGTCGCGTTCGTCGAACAGTGGTCTTTTCTTCCCTGATGTACGCTCAATTAAGAGCGCCAGCTTTAACCAGAAGGAATGTGCACCTGCCGCGCATATTCGTGGTTTGCCCTATGAACTTATTGCGCGCCGCAACAAAGTGGCCGAAGGGGTCTCTCATGACTAAGCTATGGCAAAAGGGTTATCGTTTGCATGAGCAAGTGGAGCGCTTTGAGGCGGCCCAAAATAGTTTGCTGGATGTGCGCCTCATCCGTCATGATGTATGGGGTTCACTTGCGCATGTTGCGATGCTGACAAAAATCGGTGTTCTGACGGAGGCGGAGCACAAGGTATTGCAGGAGGCTCTACGCGACATTCTCCAGTTGGAAGCTGTACATGAGTTCACCGTGAGCTTGAGCGACGAGGATGTGCATACCTGTGTTGAAAATTACCTGGTAAAGGTAGCGGATGCCACGGGTAAGAAGATCCACATGGCACGCTCACGCAACGACCAGGTGCTGCTAGATATGCGCCTGTATGCTAAAGAACAACTTCACGCCGTGGCTAACAAGCTGTGCGGGCTCTGCGCGGCGTTGTTGGAGTTTGCTGAGGCGCATAGTGGCGATCCGATGCCTGGTTATACGCATATGCAGCGGGCGATGTTGTCGTCGGTAGGTTTATGGGCGGCAAGCTTTGCCGAAGCTCTGCTCGATGACCAGCAACTGCTCGCGGCGGCATATGCCCTCAATGATCAATCGCCGCTTGGCTCAGCTGCTGGTTATGGCGTTCCCATCGCCATTGATCGCCAGTATTCTGCCGATCTGCTCGGCTTCTCGCGCGTGCAGAACAATGTTATCTATGTGCAGAATAGCCGGGGTAAGATCGAAGCTGCTATTACTCAGGCCCTGGCACAGATCATGCTCGACCTGAGCAAGATGGCCCAGGATATCCTGCTCTTTACAACCGTTGAGTATGGTTTTTTCCAGGTGCCGCAGGAACTGTGCACCGGCAGCAGTATTATGCCACAGAAGCGCAACCTGGGCGTCATGGAACTGGTGCGGGCACGCACACAAACTATGCTGGCGCTGCAACAGCAGATCCTGGGTATCGTAACTGGTCTGCCTTCCGGTTATAATATGGACTATCAAGAGACCAAGCGTCCCTTTATGGAGGCACTGGATATTGTGCAGGAGAGCCTGGAGATTAGTACACTGGTTGTCAGTTCGCTGAACGTCAACACTGGGCGCCTGTTAGCTGCCTGTACATTTGAACTCTTTGCCGCCGATCGCGCTTACGAACTGGCAACGGTTGCCAACCTGCCTTTCCGCGATGCGTACCGCATTGTGGGAGCCGAGGTGACGGCTCAATTAGATCGTCAGATGCTGCCGGAGACGGAGAGCCAGGAGCAACTGGCCAAACGCCTGGCTGCGCGCAGTCACCTGGGAGGCGCTGGCAACCTGGGCCTGGCGCAAGCGCAAGACAAACTCGCACAGGCAGAGGATGCCTGGCAGAGACGGGAACAAACCTTTACAGCAGCAATCCAGAAGCTGGTAGGCACGCCTGGTAGCGGCGATGTACCCACGCAGGAGGAATGAGGAGTATTACTATGGCGACAGTTATACTGGCGTATTCGGGTGGTTTAGATACCTCGGTGGCCATCCGTTGGATTAAGGAACAATATGACCTGGACGTTATCACGCTGACTATCGATGTAGGTAATGAGCGTGATTTGCCCGCGATTGCTGCGCGCGCTGAGAAGATTGGCGCGGCCAAACACCTGGTCATTGATGGGCGTGCTGATTTTGTGCGCTACTTTGTGTGGCCCGCTTTGCAGGCCGGGGCGATTTATGAGGGGCAATATCCCCTGGCGACGGCCCTGGCACGTCCACTGATTGCACGCCTGCTGGTCGAGGTGGCCCACGCGGAAGGCGCGGTGGCCGTAGCTCATGGCTGTACAGGTAAGGGCAATGATCAGGTGCGCTTCGATGTCTCGATCAACACGCTTGCGCCTGACCTGAAAATCATTGCGCCCGTGCGTGAGTGGAGCATGACGCGTGACAACGAGATAGCTTATGCCGCTGAGCATGGCATCCCGATCAATGTAACCAATGCCAGCCCTTATTCGGTCGACCAGAACCTGTGGGGACGCAGCATCGAGTGCGGCGTACTGGAAGATCCCTGGGAGGAGCCGCCAGAGGAGGTCTATGCCTGGACGGCCAGTCCCGATATACAGGATAAGAGCGCAGCAGAGCCGACCTATGTAGAGATTACCTTTGAACATGGTATACCCATTGCGCTAAATGGCGAGGAGGTCGACAGTGTACATTTGATTGAAACGTTGAACAAGCTGGCCGGGGGGTATGGTATTGGCCGTATTGACCATATCGAGAACCGCCTGGTAGGTATGAAGTCACGCGAAGTCTACGAGGCCCCGGCGGCTGTAGTTTTACACGCGGCCCATCGCGCCCTGGAGAGCTTGACGTTGAGCCGTGACCAGGCTCGTTTCAAGGATGTGGTGGCCGGTGAGTACTCACGTCTCATTTATAACGGGCAGTGGTACAGTGCGCTGCACCAGGACCTGGCATCATTTGTGCACAACACGCAGCGTTTTGTGAGCGGCGTGGTGCGGGTCAAGCTGACCCATGGGCATTGCGCGGTGGTAGGACGCAAGTCCGAGCATTCGCTGTATAGTCATGGCCTGGCGACGTATGACAGCGGAGATCAGTTTGATCACCAGGCTGCGCTGGGTTTCATCAAACTGTGGGGATTGCCATTGACGACACAGGCGAAGGTTCAGCTCTTACCTTCGCTGAGTCTAGAGAGCCTTTTATTACCGGAAACCAAAGAATAAATTCTGCATGAAACACAATGAGGATGGGTGGCCGAGCCACCCATCCTCATTGTGTTTCATGCAGAGAAAGTTCAGGCGATCACGGCTGTTGTGACTGAGTAGATGGGTGGCAGGAAGTCGGCGATGAGTTGCCAGCTATCACCGCTATTGTTGCTGGCAAAGAGCTGGCCGGTATTTGTGCCAACGTAGACGCCACAGGGGTCCTGGGTATCGGCGCACATGGCATGACGCAGTACGCCCAGCAGTACGCCCGGACCGGCGGGTAGACCTTCAGTCAAAGGTTCCCAGTGCTCTCCAGCGTCCTGGGTGCGATACACGGTGAAATGCTGGCCGACATTATGCCGTGCTGCGGGATCCTCGACAACCACGAACACTGTGTCAGGATGGTGAGCATCCAGCGCTATGGGAAAGCCAAATTCGGAGGGCAGATTGTGCTGGATATCGATCCAATCATCGCCCGCATTGGTACTCTTATAGATGCCGCAGTGGTTCTGCTGGTAGAGCGTATCGGGCTGAGTGGGGTGCTGGACGAAGCGGTGAATACACTGGCCGAACTCGGGATACTGCTCGGGGAGGAAGCCAGCACGTACATTTTTATTCGCGAAGACCCAACTCTGTCCCCCGTCATCCGTGCGCAGGCAGCCCACGGCGGATATACCTATCCACATTCTGGCTGAGTCTGAGGGATCAGGGACAATGGTATGCAGTCAGAGGCCTCCCGCGCCCGGTTCCCAGCGTTCACGGGTAGGGTGATTGGCGAGGGCGGCATTGAGTTCCCAGGTAACGCCGCTATCGCTGCTGACCCACAGGCTGGCGGGATCGACGCCAGCGTAGACTACTCCTGGTTCATTGGCACGACCAGGTTCGATGACCCAGATATTCGTGAGTTTCTTGCCGCTGCCCTCGGGAAACTGGATGCCGCTTTGTGGCTTGTGCCAGGTGACGCCAAAGTCATCGCTGTAATGTAAGAAGGAACCGAAGAAATCGCCATTTTCGGCGGCAAAGAGCCGCTGGCCGTTGCGTTGATCAAGGATGGCATGGAAGATGCGGCTACCTCTCAAGGTAGGTGGTGTGATGTCCCACCTGGTTCGATCTTGCGAACTGAGGATGAATAGGCCGCGCTTTGTGCCGACCAGCACGACTATGGTGCCTTGAGGATACGTTGTAGAATCGGTCATGCGTGTTTTCTCCTTCGTGATGCTTGAGCTACATCAGCCACCGGCAACGGATGGCAGAATATGCAGCCTGGCTCCTGCAAGGACTGGCGTATCCAGACCTTGCAGGTAACGAATATTTTCGCGCTCCAAAAAGATATTTACATAGGGACGCAGCTTGCCATCTTCAGAGCAGAGGCTGAAGCGCAGGCCAGGAAAAGCCTGCTCGAGGGCATCGATGACCTCGCGAATGCTGCCACCGGCAACCATGACGGTGGTGCGATTGCCGATCCTTGGGCGCAAGGCGGCGGGGAAGGAGACCTGGATAGAAGGGGTCGTTGGATGTGATACATCGTGCATAGCGTTCTCCTTCTAGTGATTGAATTTTTTGTCCGTTGCTGTTTATAATTGTCCATTATAAGGCTTATGCTTCCTGGCTCGCAAGTGAGTGTCACCTACTTTTCTTCTTTTCTTTGCATGGGCGCCAAAGGTGGAAATGCATAGGTAATTGCTGACAGCGTCAACCGATAAAGAAAACGCGTAAATATTTAGTTTTTTCCTTTTTGCCGGATTCCTCGGCGCCTGCGGCGCTTCGCATTATCTGAGTGATGCCAGTTCGCTGTGCAGCCGCAGGCTGCACAGCGAACTGGCATCACAAAATATGCAGATGAGTATGCTGGTGATTCAACGATTGAAAAAAGGTGAGAAATGTGGTACTGTGGGAAAGCGAAATAAGTTAAAAGGAGGTACCCTATGACATCCAACAGAATCTTTTTTGCCTCCACAGCCGGTGTGGTGTTGGCATTCTGAGTGCATACGGTGTCCAGTATTGAATAGGATGAACTCCAAAGATGGGGTGCGTACCTTATGATAGTTGCGCACGTATCATCTTCCTCTTCTCTATGGGAATGAAGCTGTTTCCTGTAGAGGCTCCTTGTATGTTTGGCCACAGGTGCGCTCAGTCCTGTGGTTTTTTGTTGCCCAAATGATGAATACAGAACAATGCATCCATTGATCGTGTGCTGTATAAACAAGGAGTACATAGCTTGAACGAGGATAAAGAGGATACCGAAGATACTAACGGGGATGTCGAGGATACTTTTGAGGATGAAGACATCCCCCAGAAAAGATTGAGAACGAAACCTGCTACTTTGCGTAAGTCAACGAAGAAAGCCAGCTATGAGAGCAATGTTGATGTCCAGCGCTGGCTGATAGAGCAGGCGCGTGAGGACAGTGAGATCAAGCCGGAGTTCAATCCTACTTTCGCTGCTTCACTACGCGATGGGCCGTGGCTTCTCTCATCGTTGGCGCGTTTCTATGAGCAGGATCTGATTACGGATGTGCTGCACGTGGTGAAGAGCGGTAAGGAGGCAACGGTCTATTGTTGTGCCGCTGATCCAGCGACGGGGGCGGAATACCTGGCGGCGAAGGTCTACCGGCCGCGCATGTTTCGCAGCCTGAAGAACGATGCCATCTATCGTCAGAGTCGCACCCAGCGTGATGTTCAGGGTCGGGTTGTGCACGGACAGAGCCGGCATCATGACGCAGCCATGAAGAGCGAGAAGGGACGCGCTGCTCAGATCACCTCCTGGATTGAGCACGAGTTCCGGGTGCAGCACCTGCTCTATAACGCGGGCGCCAGCGTGCCAAGGCCATTGATGCAGATTGGTAACGCTATCCTGATGGAATATGTAGGGGATGTAGGCGATCCCGCACCGCTGCTGCGCGAGGTGATGCTGCCACGCGAGGAGGCACAACCGCTCTTTGCGTCCACGCTGCGCAATATAGAGCTCTGCCTCGAGTACAACTGTATTCATGGCGACCTCTCGGAGTACAATATCCTCTATTGGCGCGGGAATGTGGTCCTGATCGACTTCGCGCAGGCCGTGGACCCACGCTACAACCCGGATGTGTACTTTTTGCTTCTCCGCGATATTGAGCGGATCTGCGGCTACTTTGCTCGCTATGGGGTAGAAGCCGATGCCCATGAGCTGGCGGGGGAGATGTGGGCGAGGCATGTAGGGGCTGTCTTGTAGGAGAAGTGTGGGCGGTGTTTCAGGGCGACCGCAAGGGTCGCCCCTACTATACACGGACATGGCAAGCCGATTCGTCGTATAGTAGGGGTGCTCGGTCTCCGGGGGCTCGGTCTCCGGGGGAGACGGCATGACGACATCCCTTGCGGTCGCCCTGGAACGGTGAACACCCTTGAGCGGCTCTTTCATCAGCAATGTCCATGCTTAAGTTGTTGCACCAGGGCAAGCGCAGGACCTCCTCCTTCGGGTGTGAAGGATAGTGAGTATTTTGTGATGCAAAAAATGAAATACATCCTGGTCAAGTAGGGGCTTGCGTATGACGCTACGTCATGCTTTATAGTTGGGAATAGAAAGGAGGTAGCACTTGGGTCAACATTTCTATTACACTGGTGAGTTTGCACAGAAGGCGGCGGTGTCGGTACGCACATTACGCTACTATGACAAGGTAGGCTTACTGTCGCCTTCGTTATATACGGGGGCGGGGTACAGGTTATACACCGATGAGGACCTGTTGAGCCTTCAGCATATCCTGGCGCTCAAGTTTTTGGGTCTTTCGTTGGAGGAGATAAAGGTATGCTTGCAGACCGAACCAAAGCAGCTGCAAGAGACGCTGGCTATGCAAAAAGCGATGATGAAAGAGAAACGTACTCAGCTCGATGCCATCATCCAGGCTATTGATGAAGCGGAGAAGCTGTTGCAAACGAACCGGGGCGATTGGGAGTCTATTGTGAACGTGATCCAGGTGATACAGATGGAACAGAATAAAGATTGGGTCAACAAATACCTTTCTGCTGAGCAGCAGAAGAAGATGGAAGAGATCTCTCAGAAGTCCTATAGCGAGGCGGATAGGCAGAAGCTGGCCGAGTGGGGCAAGGGATGGAGCGAGGAAGACCAGCAAAAGGCAAATGAGCAGTGGGCTGCGGTGTGGGCAGAGACTAAACGGCTCGTGGCCGAGGGGAAGGACCCGGTCGGTCCCGAGGCGCAGACGTTAGCGAAGCAACAGTGCGACCTGGTTGGTCAATTTACGCGCGGCGATGCGGGTATAGCGACCGGCCTGAGCTCGTGGTGGAAGAACTACGATAAGCTGCCGACCGAGGAGAAGCCTGTGCTAATACCGCTTAGCAAAGAGGAAAGCGATTTTTTGAAACAGGCGGTGGCCATTTATCAGCAAATGTAGAAGTAGTTGAGGAGCCAGAAGAGCAAGGCCGGGTTGTGGCAGAAGCCGCGACCCGGCCTTGCTCTTCTGATTAAGATATGTTAACCGATATATTCTTTGAAGAAGGTCATGACGCGCTGCCAGGAGTCCTTGGATGCCTCCTGATTGTAATGGCTGCCCTGGTCGTTGAAGAACGAGTGCTGGGCGTTGGGGTAGATTTTGATGTCGTGGGGAATGTTGTGCTGTTCCAGGAGGGTGTCGAGTTTTTGGCCCTGGGGCGTGGTGAAGTCTTTGCCAGGGTAAGAGCCGACGACCGGGCACATACGGGCCACGGCTGCGAGGGGGCGTGGGTTCGCAGCGTAGAAGGGTGCGATGGCCTTGAGGCGATCATCGGTACAGGCCCAGGCAATGGCGAAGCCGCCACCCATACAGAAGCCGATAGCGCCAAGACGCTCTTTATCGACGCCTGGCTGCGTGGATAGGTAGGTCAGGGCCTGTTTAAGATCATCGAGGCTGCCGTTGTTAAGAGACTTTAATAAGAGCTGTCCCATGAAGCGGAACATACAGATAGCGCGGTTGCGGCCAGTAAATAGATCGACGGCTAGCGCAACGTAGCCTTCATTGGCAAAGCGACGGGCGATATCCCGGATGTTGTCGCTGAGGCCATAGATTTCGTGGATGATGACGATGCCGGGAAAAGGTCCCTCACCGTCGGGGCGAGCCAGGTAACCATCGAGCTGGCGATTGCCAGATGGGAAAGAGATGGTTTGTGCCTGCGCTACTTGAGTCACTGAAAATCTCCTTACAATGAATCGCCGTAAAAGTACTGTTAGGCAGATTATCTACCAGGTGCATGCGGAAAGCAATGGCAATGTGAGTTTCTGATATGGATCTTTGTTTAAGAAGCTCACATGTCCTTTAAAAGGTAATATGGAATAGAGTTACTCCTTGTAAGTGTTCTTTTCTATAGAAAGATAGCTTAATCTCATCTTGCGGGTATTTTTTTGCTTGTTTTGAGTTGGCTGCACAGCCGCAGCCAACTCAAAACGCGAGTGAACCATAACAGGTGGCGAGTTGTGGGTTAGAAGACATAGCGAGTTAGACGATATAGATAGTAAGGAACAGGGGTATGACTAAACAGGCAAAAATTATTGTGACGATCGCCTTAATGCTGGGCATGTCGCTGGCGGCGCTTGATACGACGATTGTGGGCACGGCATTGCCAAGTATTGTGGGTAAACTTGGTGGTATTTCGCTCTACTCGTGGGTCTTCTCAATTTATTTGCTTACCTCTACTACGACTGTGCCTATCTATGGGAAGCTAGCTGACCTGTATGGACGCAAGCCAATTTTTCTATTTGGTTCGGGGCTGTTCTTACTGGGCTCGATCTTATGTGGCGCGGCTCAAAGTATGGAACAACTAATTGTCTTCCGCGCTATCCAGGGCCTGGGTGCGGGCGCGGTGATGCCGATTGTGCTGACCATCATCGGTGATATTTATGATTTGCAGCAGAGAGCGAAGGTGCAGGGGCTCTTCAGTGGTGTCTGGGGCCTATCGAGTGTGGTTGGTCCAGCATTGGGAGGGGTGATAGTTGATCACTTTACCTGGCGCTGGGTCTTTTACATTAATGTGCCCTTTGGTCTGCTATCTGCTATTTTGCTGATAATCGCTTTCAAGGAGCAGGTTGAGCGTAAGAGACAAAAGCTGGACTACTTTGGGACGTTGACCCTGACGGGTAGTATCGTGGCGCTGCTGTTTGCGTTGTTGCAGGGTGGAACTAGCTGGGCCTGGGTGTCGCTGCCAAGCTTTGGTTTGTTTGCGGCATCTATCGTGCTATTGTGGCTTTTCGTGTGGCAGGAACGGCGAACTTCTGAACCAATTCTCCCCCTGGAGCTGTTCAAAAATCGGATAATCGCTATTTCGAGTATTGGCGGTGTGGCGCTGGGTATCATAATGTTTGGCATTAGCTCCTATGTGCCACTGTTTGTCCAGGGCGTCAAAGGGGGAACAGCCACAAACGCTGGTATTACGCTGGTACCGCTCCTGGTAGCATGGCCGATTGCCGCGACGTTTAGTGGAAGGCTGGCAATTCGCTTTGGTTATCGCTTCACAGCTGTGCTGGGTATGGCGCTGGCCAGCGTGGGCACGGGAATGGTAGTGCTCTTTACCATAGGTACGACGCTGCCCTTCATCATCGTTGCCATGCTGTTGATAGGTTGCGGACTGGGATTAGCGAGTACGGCTTTTGTCCTCTCTGTACAGAACGCGGTGCCCTGGAACCTGCGCGGTGTGGCAACAGCCTCGACGCAGTTCTTTCGTACCATTGGTGGTACAGTAGGTATCGCGGTAATGGGAACTATTCTGAACGTACAGATGGCCTGGCGCTTCCCAGCGATTTTCGGGCACTTCGCTGCTGCCGCGGCACGCTTACCGAAGAATGTCGCTCAAGCCAATGTGCTGCTTACTCCCGATGTGCGTGCATCGCTGCCGCCTAATTTCCTCTACCAGTTGCAGAATGCGCTGGCGCAAAGCCTGTTCTGGGTGAATGGGCTGATGCTGGTCGTAGCTGTGCTCGGGTTAGCGACCATGTTTCTGCTGCCCGGCGGGCGTGCTGATCAGTATGCATACAAATCCCCCGAGGGGAATGAGGCTGCAGATGATGGGACTGGCGAGGCATCCAGGCAGGAGGTCCAG
>Ga0209647_1002357_pt1 | contig 15363 bp, 12 predicted proteins | sample GraSoi_2013_60cm_FD_185827 | JGI IMG/M metagenome (GOLD analysis project Ga0209647, IMG submission 185827) | Grasslands soil microbial communities from the Angelo Coastal Reserve, California, USA - Sample 9_17_2013_60cm (SPAdes) (version 2) | ecosystem: Environmental > Terrestrial > Soil >...
GACCTGGACGATCGAGTGAGAGACACCATCACCGAATGGGCGGACGAACCGGATAAAAAGAATATCACGATTCGTAACCTGTTGAGTTTCACTGCTGGCATCGAACCCGTGTTTGCTCTGCATAGCAGAAGAATTCCCGATCGCAACCGTTACAGTATCGCACAGAAGGCGGTTGCTGCGCCCGGAGAAACTTTCATGTACGGCCCGAGCGAACTCCAGATTTTTTCCGAGATCCTCAGAAGAAAATTGCTGCGGCGTCATCTCACTCCTCAAGAGTATCTTCAGCGGCGGATCCTAAGTCCTCTCGGTATCTACGATGTGGATTTTCGGGAAGACCTGGTCGGGCATCCCTTGTTGGCTAGTGGTTTCAAACTGAGCTGTAGACAATGGGCCCAGCTAGGCATTCTGATTCTCAACGAAGGTAAGTATGATCATCGGCAAATCGTGCCGCCCCGGATGCTGGAAGAATTATTCCGCGGCAGTCGGGCGAACCCGATGTTTGGCATGGGGTTCTGGCTAAACCGCACTGCGACCGACGGCGCCAGCGAAGTCGATGTCGAAAAAATGTTGGATATCCCGTGGCAGAGACAGTATTGGCATAACGTCTGTCTTTGCCGCGATGCTCCTCGCGACTTGATTGCCGCCATCGGCTCTGGTTACCAGCGCGTGTTCATCATCCCTTCCACGGACGTAATCATCGTTCGTCAAGGCCGCGACGGCCCATTCTCCGACGCAAAATTTCTCCGCCTCATTCTAGGCAAAGACCGCCGATAGAGTTGGCAGTTAGCCGTTTGCGGTTAGCAGTTTGCAGTTGGCGGTTGCCCTGCGTCCCATAAGTCTCATGAGTCCCATAGGTCGCATTTGTGACCAGCCTGCTCGGTGCCGCCGTCCGCGAAGCCTGACCTGCCCCCCTGATGAACCGTCAACTGCAAACCGCAAACGGCCAACCGCAAACTAATTAACCGCCACTTGATCAACTGCGCTCCCAGCTTACGTTCCCGATAATATGGACTTTACGCAAGAGCACTTCTTCTGGGGATTGGGCGTAGGGCTGTTTCTTGGACTCATCGGTATCGTCTTGGCCATCCTTCGGCTTTGGGAGACGCGCCGCGAAGTGAGTCGCTTGCGACGGCACCTGGCTGATAAAATGGAACTAGAAGCAGACGCGACTAACCGGCTAAAGGCGGATTTGCAGAACCTAAAATCGCAGAATGAGAATCTGCGCATGAAGGTATCGGGTCTAAGCCAGTTGCCTGACCGCAAACAGCAGCGAGATCTGGAAGTATACGCGAGAGCCGAACGTTACATGGTCTCGCAATCGCCAGGGTTCCCTGCGATTTGGGAACAGGCCAAACAGGTAGCGGTTGGCGAACTCGAGACCGAAGAGCAAGGCCACAGCCTGCCGCGTCGGGTGTTTAACGCGTTACTCAATCGTTCGGCTAAGAGCGAAGATCGCGAGCGGCAACCTCAACCCGAGACCTGAAATTCCAAGTTGACGCCGTTAGCCTTACAGTGTAAGGCTGCGTTCCCTTTTTAATAGTTCATGGCAAACACGCGATCAGCAGCAAAACGGGCAAGGCAGACTGCCGCTCGCACCCTGCAAAACAAGTCAGTGCTCACCGGAATCAAATCGCAGCAGAAGAGATTGAATGCTGCCATCGCCGGAGGAGACAAAAGCAAAATCGAAGCCGAACTGGCGGTATTTTCTTCCCGCCTGGACAAAGCCGCCAATCGTGGCGTCGTCCACAAGAATTTGGCAGGTCGCCGGAAAGGCCGAGCGGTCCATGCCGTTGCCGCAAAGCTGAAAGCCACAGCCTGAAACGCTATCGTTTCAGGCTAATTCAGATTGCCCATCAATTCCGGGCGGCAGGTCAAACGGCTTAGATCACAGCCTTCTGGTTGTTCATCAAAGAACAACAAAGTCACTTCATAAGCGAGCGTACGGCAGTACATCCGATCGCAACTGACCACGATCCCATTGAGGTCGACACACACCGGCGAGCTTTCCGGAGTTTCCGGCTCGGCGCAGACCCGCAACGAGATCTGAGTCCCGAGATCGAACCGCCAACGCGAACGGAAAACCAACCCTTGGTCGTTCAGCCGGATATCGCTGTAATAGCCGAAGAGACAATCAACGCCGTAATCGAGATAAATCACGAGATCGGCTTCCCGACTGTCGGATATAGGAGAGTTCATCCGCGCTGCAACCTTTGCGTACGGTAGCCGGAGTCAGTCTTCAGTCAAGTTTGGCTCTCCATCTCCGTCTCCACCTCTGCCAGGATGCGTTTGGCTAAGCGGCCGAGCAAATAGGTAGTGCAAATGGTCAATATAAAGCCGCTCCCCCACACTACATAATCATGGAGACCAGGTTGTTTATTGCCGCGCGCCATTTCAATGCCGAACTGGCCTAGCGTGCCGATAAACACGTAAAGGAACAATCCGGGGATCTGGCCCATTGCTACCCATAACAGGCAACGGTGCAATGGTACTCGGGTCAGACCATACAAGTAGTTGAGAAGACTCGACGGAGCCAACGGGTTCAACTGGGAAAGTACGACGATCTTCCAGCCGTGTCTTTCGATCGCTCGATCAATGAGGCCCAACCGGGGACTATTGTGGATCAGCTTTTCGACCCGCCGTCGACCTAACAACCGCCCGATGCAGAAAGCCGCGGCTGCGCCCAGCAAGTTGCCGATGAGGACAATGAGAAAACCCCACCAGAGTCCGAACAGGAAGCCGCCTCCCACGCTGAGAATCCCGCCCGGCAACAGCAGTACATTACAAATCGCGTACGCAATCGGATAGACTATCCCGCTCCACAGACCGAGGCTTTCGATGTGTTTTCGGACATCCCCGATCCAATTTAAGACGGGGTAATGTGAACTCAGTAAAAAGACGATAACGATAGCCAGTACGAGCCCGCCGATTTGGATAATCAGCGTCCAAGGCAATCTATGACTACTATATTCCTCGGACGAACTGGGCGAGCTCGGCGGTGGTATCATAAGCAAGAAACGGGGTGATCAGGTAGACCCCTGGGAAGAACTCAAGCACGGTGTCGATGATCTGCTTTGCCAAATCGATACCGAGGCGCTTACCTTCCGGCCCTTCTTTACCAGTCATTTTGGAGCGCACAATGTCGGGGATGATAATGCCGGGTACCTCATTGTGCAAAAACTCAGCTTGCCGTCCATTTAATAACGGCCACACGCCAGTCAGAATCGGGACGTTCAGATGGCGGGTACGTTCATACATGATTTTGACTAGAGCCGGATCAAAGATCGGTTGTGTCATTACATAACTGGCGCCGGCTGCAACTTTTCTTTCTAAGCGAGCAATCTGCGTATCCAGGTTTTTAACATTCGGATTAAGCGTACAGCCCATCACAAAATCAGTGGGGTATTTGATGCTCTTCCCCGTAAAGTTGTACCCTTTGTTCAGGCCGGAGATGATCTCCATCAATTTGATAGAGTTCACATCGTATACTGAAGACGCGCCGGGCTGATCTCCAAATTTTGCCGGGTCGCCCGTTAGCGGTAGAACATGCCGGATTCCTAAAGCTGAGATCCCCATTAGCTCGCTCTGCAAACCGATCAGATTTCGATCGCGGCAGCTAATGTGCAGCAGCGGCATGATGTTGTACTGCTGTTTCAGAATCGCGCCGATAGCGAGATTACTTACGCGTAAAATCGCTAATGAATTATCGGCCAAAGTGATCGCGTCGCTGCCCGCATCAACGAGAATCTGGGCGGCTTTGAAATAACGTTCCAGATCCAACGTTTTCGGCGGGTCCAACTCCGTCACGATAACGGTCTCACCGTTCTTAATAAGGTCTAACAGGCTGGTCTCGGCCGGACGCTTCCGCTGTAAAGGCTCTAACGGCCATTGGATGGTCGGCTTTGAAGTAACCGGTTTCATTCCGGCAATCGAAAGCGCCATCTGCCGGATATGTTGTGGTCCAACGCCGCAGCATCCTCCAATCAAACGAGCGCCCTGTTCTACGAATTCCCGGCTTGCTTTCCCGAAGTATTCCGGCGCGGTGTTGTATAAAAAACGTCCTTCGTGATAACGCGGGTAACCGGCATTAGGAAAGGCGCTGATTAAAAAGTCAGCAGGAATTCGTCTCAGAATTCGCACCATGGCGTGCGGGCCGGTGACGCAATTAACCCCGACCACACTCGCGCCCAGTCTCATCAACTCCCGAAAAGCCTGCAAAATCGGCAAACTGGAAGGTAAACGTCCTTCCTCTGAACAGACCATGGAACAGATAACCGGAATGTCGGAGCTCAGTTGGCGCAACGAGGTCAGTGCGATCTTGATCTCTTCAAAGTCGAGGAAAGTCTCCAGAAAAATTGCATCTACCTCGGCCTCGAGAAGGGCTTTCATCTGAGCGGCGTACGCCGCCCCGCGATCGATGTGCTGAGCCTCGGCCTCATCCGCATAGATTCCCAACGGTCCCACACTCCCTGCGATCCAGATATCTTTATTGCCGGCCGCCTTCTTAGCTAACGCTACGGCAGCCCGATTGAAGGCCTCCACTTCATTTTCCAGGCCGTGCTTGGCCAGACGGATGGCGTTCGCGCCAAATGTGTTGGTCTCCAATAGTTGCGAGCCGGCATCGACGTAACTCTCGTGAACCTTCCGGACTATATCCGGCTGGCCCACATTCAGTTCTTCTAGACACACATCGAGCGCGACTCCGGCAGCCAGCAGCTCGGTACCCATGGCGCCATCCCCGCACACTATGGAGTCGTGCAGCGCTTCGAGTAGTTTCATCCCCATAATATAATCCCCATTATTGCTTCCGGAGGCGAAATAAAGAACGCTCTCCTGGCTTTGTCATCTGATTCTATAAAGGATTCGATAATTGGAATAGCCGCGAAAAGGCGCAAAAAGCGCAAAAAATAGCCGCGAACGGACGCGAATGGACACGAAGAAAAAACTCACGCAAAGATGCAAATGGAGAACAGGTAGATTCACGGAAGATCACAAAGGTCACAAAGGATTGGCCAGAAGACCTTTCGCCTATCACTTTTCACCGTCTTCCCTTTGCGCCCTCGGCCGACGTAGCTAAAGGGGGAGATGGGACGACTTGTCCTCCAAAGCTTTAGCGACGGAGGAAGTCTGCTTTGCGTGAGATTTTTCTTCGTGTTCATTCGCGTCCATTCGCGGTATTTTTTTGCGTTCTTTGCGCCTTTTTGCGGCTATTCCAATGGTTCCGGGCTCCATTTCTATTTTCGCTGCCGGGGATCGAATGCGTCCCGGAGACCGTCTCCGAGGAAATTCAGAGCCAGCAAAGTGCTCCCCATCGCGACGGCAGGGAAGACCAACAGCCACCAATAGCCTTTTATCGGATTGATCACCTGAGCGGCATCACTCAGCAGGAGACCCCAGCTGGCTAAGGGCGCTTGAATACCTACTCCGAGAAAACTGAGAAATGATTCATCCAGAATGACGGATGGCACCGTTAGAGTGAGATAGACGATCGCCACCCCGACCAAGTTCGGGAGTAAATGCTGCCAGATAATATTCCAGTGGCTTTGCCCGACGCTCCGGGCAGCCATCACGAACTCCTGCGATTTTAAACTGAGCACCTGACCGCGGATGATTCGGGCCATCGTGAGCCATTCGGTAAAGCCAAGGCAAGCGACCAAAAGAAAGATCTTCGAATAGCCCACTAAACTTTGAAACCCGTGAGCGATCATGTTCGCCCGCAGGATCGGGTCGACAGCGCTGATCAATATCAGGAGAAAAATCAGGCGGGGGATAGCGTAAAGGATATCGACCAGACGCATCATGATGGAGTCGACCGATCCGCCCAGGTAACCTGCAACCATGCCGTAAGTAGTGCCAATGGCGAAACTGACTGCGGCCCCGGCGATACCGACCAACAAAGAAATTTGGGCGCCGAGTAAAACCCGATAGAGCAGGTCCCGGCCGTTTAAATCCGTGCCAAACGGATGAACCTGCGAGGGCGGCAGAAAACTTGCCTGGCTGACGTTAGCGTCTGTGGCGGGCAATAGGTACGGGCCTAGCACCGCGGCGACCGCCACCAGCACCAGCAATAGCAATGAAACCATCGCGGCGCGATTCCGCCGAAGCCGGACCCAAGGCGAACGGGAGCTAACCATAGAGAACGATCCGCCGATCCAGCCAACCGTAGAGGATGTCTACCACCAGGTTGAACACCACTAATAGAACGCAGTAGACGATCACGATTCCGCCTAAAAGGAATCCGTCCCGGTTGAGCACCGAATTCACAAAAAACCCGCCCGCTCCCGGGATAGAAAAGATATTTTCCACCACGATCGATCCAGTCAGTAAGTTCGCAGCTAACGGACCCAGAAAGGACACCACGGGTAGAATCGCGACTTTAAGCGCGTGCTTATAAATGACCTGGCTTTCAGGTAAACCCTTAGCCCGGGCCGTGCGAACAAAGTCCTGCGTTAGTGCCTCTAACATACTGGCCCGGGTCAGACGAGCGATATAGGCGGCATAAGGCGCCGCTAACGTAATCGACGGGAGAATAAGACTTTTAATCGTACCCCAACCACCTACCGGTAACAGCTGGCTATAAATAGCGAAAATCAAGATCAGGAGCGGACCAATCACAAATGAGGGCAGCGAGATAGCGAACAGGGCAGCCAGCATGGCTGAACGGTCGATCCAGGAATGCTGATAAGCCGCGGCCAGCGATCCGACCAAAACCCCGCCGGCAGTCGCCAACACAAAGGCGATCCCGCCCAGGGTCGCTGATACGGGTAGAGCGTCCGCTAGAATCTCGTTCACTGAACGGTCGCGGTACTTGGTCGACAACCGCAGATCACCATGCAGGAGATCCCCCAGATAACCGAAATACTGATTCAAAATCGGTCCATCCAATTTGTATCTGGCCAATAGGGCCTTCTCGATATGCTCCGGCAGCTTCCGTTCTCGATCGAAAGGGCCACCGGGCATCAACCGGATCAAGAAAAACGTGATGCTAACCACGCAAAACAAAATCGCCATCAACCCCAGCATCCGCTTCGCGATGAACCGAATCATTAGAAATCGCGCCTATGGTAAGCGGCAAGCGGGAGGGAATACAAATGACAAATGACAGATCGGCCATCGCCCACAACTATCGTCCTCGTCCTCGTCCTCGTCCTCGATCGGGTTGGGTGGGGTGTTTCTCGGACGGGCGCTGGACTGGCCCCCGCGTAACCTGCACCAGGTTTTGCGCGGGCTCGCCCGCAATCTGTCATTTGTCATTTAGGTCCGGCCTCGCCCTACCATTCTTGCTATTTTTACGCTACAATATGCCCGCAATCTCGAATCTCGTTTCTTACTCTGTAGACTCCGAACCCAACCCGCTTGCCGCGTCTTGCAAGCTGGATGCCTCCGTGTCACTCTCCCGATCTTAATTTTATGTCGTCCAAGAAGCACAACTACGATGAGAGCAAGATCAAAACCCTCTCATCCCTGGAGCACATCCGGACTCGAACCGGTATGTATATCGGTCGGCTCGGAGACGGCAGCCATTACGATGACGGCATCTATGTCTTGATCAAAGAGGTCATCGATAACGCCATTGATGAGTTCATCATGGGATACGGCAAGGTGGTCGATATCTCGCTCAATACCAATGTTGTGCGGGTCCGGGATTTCGGTCGCGGTATCCCATTAGGCAAAGTGATCGAATGCGTTTCCCGCATTAACACCGGGGCCAAATATAACGACGATGTCTTCCAATTCAGTGTCGGTCTCAATGGCGTCGGTACTAAGGCGGTTAACGCCTTGTCCGACACCTTTACCGTCATCAGCTATCGAGACCGCCAATTCTTTCGGGCGGACTTCAGCCGGGGTGAGCTAAAGTCGCAAAAGAAAGGGAAACAGAACGAGCCGGATGGTACGGAGATCGTTTTCGAACCCGACCCGATCATCTTCAAGAATTTCCGCTTCCGGGAAGAACATCTGTTGCGCCGGCTTCACCTCTACACCTACCTGAACGCCGGCCTCAGGATCAATTTCAATGGTCAGGTGTTCACCTCGGACAACGGCCTGAAAGACTTGCTCGAAGAAGATGTGGGCGAAGAACCGCTTTACCCGGTCCTGCATCTTCGGGAAAAGATGATCGAGATAGCGTTTACTCACACCAATCGATTATCGGAAGAACATTACGCTTTCGTCAACGGTCAGTATACCGCAGACGGCGGCACGCATTTGAGCGCCTTTAGAGAAGGCATGTTGAAAGCCATCAACGACGTGGCCAAAGCGAAATTCGAAGGTGACGATGTGCGCGAAGGATTAGTGGGCGCGATCGCTATCCGGCTCAAAGATCCGGTTTTCGAATCCCAAACCAAAAACAAGCTGGGTAATACCGAGATCCGAACCGAGTTAGTGGCCAAAGTGCGTGAGATTGTGGCCACGCTTCTCCACAAAAATAGCGAAGTTACCGAGCGGTTACTGACCAAAATCCAGGAGACCCAGCGTCTGCGGAAAGAGCTGCAAGATGTCCGCAAACTGGCTCGCGAACGTTCCGCCGCGATCTCGCTCCGCATTCCTCAGCTCAAAGATTGTAAGGTCCACCTGAACTTGGAAAAAGGGATCGGGAAAGAATCGATGATCTTTATCACCGAAGGCCAATCGGCTGCCGGCTCGATCACTAGCTGTCGGGATCCCAACGTCCAAGCTGTCTTTACGCTGAAAGGCAAGCCGCTCAATGTTTGGGATCTCAACCGGACCATCGTTTACAAAAACGACGAGATCTTCAATTTGATGCGGACCTTAAACGTGGAAGAAAACCTGCAGAATTTGCGGTACGGCAAAGTGATCCTAGCCACCGATGCCGACGTGGACGGCCTGCACATCCGCAACCTTTTGATAACCTGCTTTCTGCGATTTTTCCCGGACATCATCACTGCCGGCCACGTTTCTATCTTGGAGACACCGTTGTTTCGGGTGCGAGACAAGAAGCAGACCTTCTATTGCTACTCGGAGGCCGAACGCGATGAAGCCATGCGAAAGATTAAGAACCCAGAGATCACCCGATTCAAAGGCTTGGGAGAAATCTCTCCATCAGAATTCAAGGCATTCATCGGTCCAACGATGAAGCTAACCCACGTCTCCGTCGACGACGGCCACGTAGTCCAGCCGCTCCTGCAATTCTATATGGGCAAAAACACGCCCGCCCGCCGTCAGTTCATTATGGATCACCTCGTGGTGGAAGAACCCGTCGGCGCGTGAATTCCGGCTCGCGAGAAGTGGCTCGAAAGTAATCAGTAATCAGTGGGTCAGTAATCAGTAATTGATGAAACAGCGTCAATATCGCCATTCTTGGGCTAAGTTTTCACAGACACTTCGTGCCAGACTACCGGATTTTACTGATTACTGATTCACTGATTACTGATTACTTCAGCCGCCACCCCTCGCCGCTAACCACCCCTCCGTAATGTCCTCGAACTCCGCCACTGCTCTTCATTTGCCCGAAGATCCGCTGAAGGATCTGATTAACGAGAATTTCATCCAGTACGCTTCTTACGTCATCCGGGATCGGGCTATCCCGCAGCTGGAAGATGGGTTGAAGCCGGTACAACGCCGGATCCTGCACGCGTTGTACGAGAAAGATGACGGGCGATTTAACAAAGTGGCCAACATCGTCGGGCACTGCATGCAGTATCATCCTCATGGTGATGCTTCGATTGCAGACGCCCTGGTTAATCTCGTTAACCGTAGTTACCTGATCGAAGGACAAGGTAACTTCGGAAATATTCTTACCGGTGATCCTGCTGCCGCTTCCCGGTACATCGAATGCCGGCTGACAGACCTGGCCAGAAACGAGCTATTTAACCCTAAGCTGACCGAGTATGTCCCCAGCTACGATGGCCGGAACCAGGAACCGGTTATTTTGCCGAGCAAATTGCCCCTGATTCTAATGCTCGGCTCGGAAGGTATCGCGGTCGGGTTGTCCACCCGTATCCTGCCACACAACTTCGTCGAATTAATCAAAGCTCAGATTGCCATCCTCCAAAACAAGAAGTTCCGGGTGCTGCCGGACTTTCCTCAGGGCGGGCTGATGGATGCCAGCGAGTACGATAGAGGAAATGGACGAGTCAAAGTCCGCGCTAAGATTGAAAAACGAGATCAAAACCGGCTCGTTATCCGGGAGATTCCGTTCAGTACGACGACCGAGTCCGTTATTAACTCGATCGAAGATGCGGCTAAAAAGAAGAAGCTAAAGATCAGGTCGATCAGCGATTTCACGGCTGCCGCGGTCGAAATTGTGGTTCAACTATCGCCCGGTGAAGATCCGGACAAGGCGATCGCAGCGCTCTATCATTTTTCGCAGTGTGAGGTAGTGCTACACTCGAATCTCGTCGCGATTCAGGGCGATCGCCCGGTACAACTGGACGTCGAACAGGTGCTCCGGACGAACACCGAGCAGTTAGTCAGCCTCTTAAAGCGCGAGCTCGAGATTCGTCTGGACGAACTGACGGAAGAGCTCCATCGAAAGACTCTGATACAGCTCTTTATCGAGCACCGGATCTACAAGCGAATTGAAGATTGCGAGACTTATGAGGATGTCCAGCAAACGGTCTTGCGCGGACTAAAGGCGCTGCGAGTCGAGTTGACCCGCGAAATCACTATCGACGATGTCGAGATGCTGCTCGGACTTCAGATCAAGCGAATCTCGAAATTCGATCTCCAGAAGAACGAAGATGAGAAGCTCAAGATCGTCGATGAACTGAAGGAGGTTCGTAAGAACCTGCGACAGTTGACCTCCTACGTCATCGGCTACCTCGAAGGTCTGCTCGAGCGGTACGGCAAGCTTTACAAGCGGCGAACCCAACTGACGACGACGGAAGAGATCGATGTCCGCGAGTTAACCGCCAATGAGCTCGCGATTGTTTATGATCGTGAGCGCGGTTTTCTCGGATCGGAAGTGAAAGGTGACGCGGCTTTTCGATGTTCACCGCTCGATCGGTTATTGGTCGTTTGGGAGAACAGCCGATATCAGATGATCCCGCCGCCCGACAAATTGTTCGTAGATAAAGACGTGAATTACTTCAACGTCTATGATCGGGAGAAAGTATTTACGATCGTGTATAGCACGCCCAAAGCGAGCTTCATCAAACGGTTTGCCTTCGGTGGCGCCATCATGAATCGGGATTATTTCTGTGTCCCGGAAGGCGCCAAGGTCAAATTGATCACCGACCGGCCAGTGACCGAGGTCCGACTAAAATACCGGCACGTGAAAGGCGCCCGGATCGACGAACAGACGTTTCCGCTTGAAGATATCCAGGTCCGCGGCCCGAAAGCCCGAGGGATCCAAGTCACGAAACGGACCGTCACCAGCGCGACCGCGATCCGGTAAAATCGGTATGTGTGAGTAGTCCCCAAGGGGGGGCGGACTTTGTCCCGAAGGGACTAAATGATCGTAGCCAGGCAATTTATTGCCTGGAACAGGTTCAATCGAGAATCCGTCCCGTAGGGCACGGTCTGATCCTTACCCACGGCTGATTCGTCGTCCTGATCGTGGCACGCCTATCGGACCCAATCATACCGTTCCCTACGGGACGGCTCCCGTTTTCGCGCGGATACCAGGCAATAAATTGCCTGGCTACGATCATTTAGTCCCTCCGGGACAAAGACCCATAGGTCTCATAGAGCCTTTCGCGCCATAGTCCCTCGGCCGCGGGAGAAGGCGGATCCATTCGTCCAAACTAACCCATTATCACGTCACACCCACCGCCCGATCAGCCTGACCCGGATACATCTTGCCGAGTTCCTCAGCCACGATGGCGATCTTTTCAGGTACCCCAGGCCGGAGAACCGGCGCTTCATGGGTAATAGCCAAGAACACATCTTTCGCCCCGGACAAGGTCAGGAATTCATCGCCAATTTGGTAGGTACTAAGGCGAGTGGCCAGATGCGGATAATCGCGAACCTTGTTTGGCAGCCGGTCGTACAGAAGAGAGTAGTCGCGGCGCGGGACTTGAAATAGTGAATGCAACCGTTGAGGGAAACGGTCAGCCAGCAGGGGGCCGAATTGCTGGACAATCAAGGAATGCTCGATCCCCGGAAGAGTGGTGACTAACTCAGCCACCTTGGCCGCATCTAAAGTGTCTTCGGTGAAAAACTCGCTCTCCAAGACATATGAATCCCAAGATGTGGCGACCGCCGGCACCGGATGCGATAGGAATAGGGGCAACTCGGGCTCAGCCGGTGCGGCGTGAGTCGGGGGTTCCACCTTGTGCTCGGCCGGCTTCTGTTCTTCTTTTGCGACCGGCGGTTCTGGTTCTTTAGCGGCTACGCTGGGCACGGGCTCTACCAGCGGGCTAATCGTTTCTTCCCGCGGCCGCTCGGTAACAGCCAGCGTCTGTTTGGCTTGCTCTACCTTTTGTAAGAGATCGGTATGGTTTTCCCCGGCCTGTTTGATGCTGTCCAGCAGTTCGGTGTGGGTTTGCTGGGCATGATAAATTTTCTCTAGTAGTTCGGCATGGGTAAACCGCAGGCTATTTAACCTCCCCTGAACATCCGAGAGCTCAGCACCGGCGTCGTGTTTTGCGGTCGTCAAACGACTGTGATCCGACCGCATCCGTTCACCCTCCCGGCGAAGCCGAGCGATTTCTTCTCGAGCTTGTTCCAGCTCCTTCTGCAACTGAGCTCGCTCCGTGATTTGCTCCGGCGTCGCATTGGATAGGACGTTCTTTTCATCGGTCAGCGATAGGACATGCTGATGAAGAACCGTCACCTGCTGAATAACTGCCTCGCGAGCTGAGAGCCGCTGTTCCAGTTCGTCACGGATCGGTCGCAGTTGGGCCAGCATCGATTCACGTTCCCCCAGTAGCCGGGTGATTTCTTTCTTCAGCTCCGCCACCTGCGACTTCATCAAGCGGCCGGTCTCTTGGGTCTCGCCCAGCTCAGAAGTCGCGGATTGAATGTTCCGCCGCGATTCATCCAATTCTTGACGCGTTTTGAACCAGGCTTCCTGATGCTCGATGTGTTTGCCTCGTTCGGCCTGCAGCTTTTGCTGAGTCTGGGCCACCTCATCTCGAAGCGATTCATGTTCTTTGATTCGGGTCCCGAGTTCTTCTTCAGCGCTCCGGATCTGGTTCTTGATCGCCAGGTGCTCCTTTTTGGCGTCGTCGATCGCCTGCATGCTTGCCGACATTTGGCGTTGCAGCTTTTCGTTCTCGACCCGGTTACGCATCAAGGCCGAAAGACCGCTTAGAAGTTCTTCTTCCGCCTTCGAGATGACTGCTCTGGTGAGATCCGGCTCCATGTGAAACCAGGGCATTTCAACCCGGGAAGCCTCCTCAGCCGGCTTCAGGGGCACAACGGAGCTAGTCGAATGTGCCTGCACTGAGCTTGCCGAATGTGCCTGCACTGAGCTTGTCGAATGTGGCTCCGCCGAGCCGGTCGAGCTTGTCGAGGTGGGCTCAACTGAACTTCTCGAAGTGCCGAGTTGGAGTTCGCCGGTTGTGTTTATCGGATGCGCATTTTCCGGTTCGGAAGGGCTCACTGGATGCGGATCGGGGGCCTCTGGCATAAAAAATCTAGAGTTCCTGTTGGGTGTTTTCGATTTCTCCGACTGAACACGTGAAACCGTCAAATGCCGGAGATGTCTGTTACTAATATTACAGGCCAGGGCTTCATGCGAGTAACAAAAACGAGGGTAGGGCGAAGAACTCGGCGCGCCCATGACGCCCGTTTTGAGATTGTATGAAATCGCGCCGGTTTTGAGCCGTTCCGTAGGGGGTCTTTCTTTCGGCTCATCGATCAACGCTAAACGCCTCTTGATGTTGCCACACACACGGTGCGGCTCAAATCCGGCGCGGGATGACGTTCGCAGGTGGTTGACCCTCGGCGCGCCGAGATCTTCGCCCTACCGCCCGCCAACCGCATCCGCTTGACGCGATGCCCCAGGCGCGCGATAACTTTCATTCCTCAGCCCGCCGGTGTAGCTCAGTGGTAGAGCAGCGCATTCGTAATGCGCGGGTCGTCGGTTCAATCCCGACCACCGGCTTACGGTCCCGAACCCGATTCCTCCTCGGGGAGCAGCTCCTAAAGCCAATCCGCGAGCCACAGCAAGCGATGTGGTGCTAAAACCTGTATTCACAGATCATCACAAAATTTCACAATAAAATGGGCAGAAAGTTTCAAGTTGTTTCAAGTCGCCTTTCCCCAGGAGATTCACAAATTTGAAAAAATCCTCCCAAAACCTGGTTGCAATCGAAAAATCAGTACAGGATATTGATCATAGCTTTTGAATTGGACCCCCGGTTAAAAATCCGGTTCCTTGGCAATCCGGTTCTCAGGGAAGAGATCGGAGAGGCTATCCACGGTTACACAGGGTGGTGACTGACACAAAAATGAGGCCCTCAAAAATGAGGAAATTATTGTGTCAAAATCCACCGAACTCGGCATCGCAGGCGACGTGCCCGCCGATGAAACCGAGGAGCTTTTCAGCAATCCTTATTCGCGGCTGCTAAACAAGCGTGAGCTTTCGAAATTTCTCGGGAAGCATCCAAACACGATAGATTATCTGCGGTCGAAAAGGGTGATTCCGTTCTATCGCATCGGCGGCTCGATCATGTTCCGCCTCAAGGAAGTAGAAACGGCCTTACAGCGCTTTCGCGTCCGGGAGGTTTCGCTATGACCGACCCTGGCGTTTTACTCGATGGACCGCGAACACGCGTTTTCAAAGGTCCGCGAGCAAGGATCGACACCGGTCCACCCGGAAACGGAGAGCCCCCGACCGGCCAAGATCGAGGGCAAAATTATCACAACTCCACCGGATTGATATCTCATGAACGAGGTATCGGCAACCAGCAATATTCGCAGCTACTTTTGGATCGCTGGGCTGCCGGACTTTTGGAGTTGTTCTTTTGCCATCGATGCGGTGAACCGGCCTTAGATCCGTGTGGCAGAGATGGGAAGCACGAATGGCTTTGCGCCAGATGCGCTGATTCTGATCCCGGAAGGGGGTGTTCTAAATGCCCTCGCTAAACCGAGTTCTGTTGATTGGAAACCTGACGCGTGACCCAGAAATAAGGTATACCCCGAAGGGAACCACGCTTGCGGACATTGGCCTTGCGATAAATCGCATCTGGAAAAACGATGAAGGTGAAAAACAGGAGGACACCACCTTCGTCGATGTGACGCTGTGGGGCAAGCTAGCCGAGGTTGCAGAAAAGTATCTAAAGAAAGGCGAGCCGGTGCTTGTCGAGGGACGCCTACAACTGGACTCTTGGGATGATAAACAGACCGGACAGAAACGGTCACGCTTGCGCGTCGTAGCCGAAAACCTGCAAATGCTCGGAAGTCGGGCTCCAAGCGCGAAGCAAGCTAACGCAAAGTCGCCACCCGAGAACCGAGAAG
>Ga0209647_1002359_pt1 | contig 15357 bp, 12 predicted proteins | sample GraSoi_2013_60cm_FD_185827 | JGI IMG/M metagenome (GOLD analysis project Ga0209647, IMG submission 185827) | Grasslands soil microbial communities from the Angelo Coastal Reserve, California, USA - Sample 9_17_2013_60cm (SPAdes) (version 2) | ecosystem: Environmental > Terrestrial > Soil >...
CTTCGCCCGCCGCGAACAGGTGCTGGCCTGCTATCCCAACTTCGCTGAGTTTCTCAAACTCAAGAAGAAGTACGATCCATCCGGGCGCTTTCAGAGCGACTGGTATCGCCACTATCAAAATATGTTTGGAGAAGCGGTGTGAGCGAAACTCCCTTGGCCAATCATTCTTCCGCTCGCGCAGCCCAGCAACGGCGCTACTTCTGGGTGCTCGTTGCTCTATTGTTTCTGTTCTGCCTCCGCGTTCTCGGTCAGATTCTGGTTGCGTTCTTCAAAGTCTCTTTCCTGCCCCCAATGGAGGAGTGGTTTTCAGGTCTTCTGCCCTACCCGGAGTTGTTGACCGTTCAGATACTTATCATTCTGCTCTACTCGAAAATCTGTCTCGACTTCGCACGTGGACTTGGCTTTTTCGTGACTCCCCGCATGCGATTGGGGACAGGGCTCCTGATATTTGGGTCGCTTTATCTCGGCGTGATGATCCTTCGTTACATCATGCGCATGAGCCTGTATCCCCATGAGCGGTGGACGGGCGGATGTATTCCCATCTTCTTTCATTGGGTACTGTCCTCCTTCATTCTTGTGCTGGGAATCTACCACTGCCGGACGACCGGACCTCCTATCAAGCCAACTGTAGGAAAGCGGATCCTTCAGGGCGCCGCTGTAGTAGTAGCTCTGCTGAGCGTCTCCGCGTGGGCGATCTACCAGATGACTCCTTCGCTCTTGGCACACCAGCTTGGATTTCGCCGATCCCAGTTCGCCGTTCGCGCACAGAAGGGCAGGCTGTTCACCTCCGATGGTATTCCTCTTGTTGCTGATATCTATCATCCTCAGCACACTGCCCATACCCCGACTATCCTGATACGCATTCCGCTCACCAGAGACTTCAAGAACTCTTTTTTTTCCAGCATGATTGGCAAGATGTGGGCCGAGCGCGGCTATACAACCGTTATCCAAGGCACGCGCGGCAGATTCGGTTCCGGAGGCACCTTCTATCCATTGTTAGGGGAACGGCAAGACGGGATAGAGACCTTGCAATGGATCGCGAAACAGCCTTGGTTCGATGGCCACATTCTGACTTGGGGAGGCTCGGCATTTGGTCACACACAATGGGCGATTGCCGATCAAACTGCACCAGGACCCTCCGCGCTTACCGTCTACTTCGCCAGCACCAATTTTCACGATATGTTCTATCCCGGCGGCGCATTCTCGCTCGATAGCGCCCTGAGTTGGGCCATACGCAGCCACGGTGCCAGGGACCAGACCGACTGGCCTTCAGCGAATGAGGTCCAGCAGGCTGCCAACGGATTCCCTCTGCTTGACTCGGACCGGCGAGCTACCGGTACAGACGTTACCTTCTTCAAGGATTGGGTTGAGCATCCGGATCGAGACGCCTTTTGGGTGAATATCGATGGTCAAGACCGACTGCAGTCGCTCAAAGCGCCCGTCCTGCTCATGGCTGGCTGGTACGATCCCTTTCTGCCGACTCAACTGAATGACTTTACGCACATCCGGCAATCAGGGGAGCCTGGTGTGGCTGGCCGCAGCCGCTTGATTATCGGGCCATGGACGCACGCCAGTGAGGTCACGTTCCCAGACGGAACGAAGGCGGAAAACTTCAGGCTGCAGAGCTTGGCTGTCAGTCTCCCGTGGTTCGATGAGAACTCAGGGCTGGCGACGTCGCCGCCGTCGGCCAATTCCCCGATCAGGCTCTTTGTGATGGGGAAGAGCGAATGGCGAACCGAGCAAGAATGGCCATTGGCCAGAACACAATATGTCCCGTATTTCTTGAGCAGTGGAGGTACAGCGAACAGCGCTGCTGGAGACGGAACGCTGAATGCCATTGCGCCAACCGCACATGAACCGGCCGATTCCTTTACATACGACCCTCTACATCCAGTGCACACGGCCGGCGGAGCCATGATCGGAGGAGCCGCAGGCATTGCGCGTCAAAACGACATCGAGACCCGGCAGGATGTGCTTGTGTACACGACCCCATCCTTGAATCAGGATGTGGAGGTGACCGGGCCCATATCGCTGATCCTGTACGTCTCAACAACCGCGCCCAGTACAGACTTCACCGCCAAGCTGGTGGATGTCCGCCAGGACGGCTACGCCTTCAATATCTCTGAAGGGATACGGCGGCGCTCCTATCAAGAAGCACAAAGCCCGTCAGCCGCCGAGAAAGTATATGAAATCCATATCGAGCTTTGGCCAACCAGTATGGTGTTTTTCAAAAGACATCGAATAAGACTGGAGATTTCAAGCAGCAATTTCCCGCGCTTCGATCGCAATCCAAATACCGGGAACATGATCGCATCGGAAGTGAACGTCATCTCTGCGAAGCAGACGGTAAGGCATGGTTCGGAGTATCCCTCTCGTCTCGTCCTGCCGATCATCCCGGCACGCTAGTCAGAGGTTCCAATGATCGCAGACTGTCCGCAGACCGTGTCTGCTCGAAATGGCCAAGTGCCGGATTGTCGGCTACTCGGAAACTAGCCCACTGCCAACAGTTATCGGATCATCAATCGTCAAACTCCCCACAGGGAACACCTGCGAAGACGCGACAATCCTGCCCGGGCGCAGCGCCGCTCCAGGAATCACCGCTCAGGAAAGTTCCGCTCCCGAAGCCACTCAGGCGTTACAATGGCGCACCACGCGATCTTGAGCGAATTAGGTTGAGGATGCCAAAGACAAATGTGCCAGCGGCCATGCGCGAACGTCTGCTCCGCGCAGCGCGCAAGGTAATGAAGAACGCCTACGCACCCTTCTCTAAGTTCAGAGTGGGCGCGGCTATCCTCACTTCGAAGGGCCAAGTCTTCGTGGGATGCAACGTCGAGAATTCTTCCTACGGAATGACCAACTGCGCGGAGCGTACCGCGATCTTTTCTGCCATCGCCAGGCACGGTCCGAAACTCGAGATACAGGCTGTCGCCGTTACCAACGATCACGGAGTTCCGTGCTCGCCCTGCGGCGCCTGCCGCCAGGTGATCTATGAATTCGGGCCGCGCGCCATCGTCTTCTACGAGGGCAAAAAAGGACCGAAGCAAAGTCTTATCACCGAGCTTCTGCCGGAGGGTTTCCGCCTCAAGTGAGTCAGCCGAGTGTTTCCGAATCGCCGTTCCGCGTCATCGATCTCATCCGCAAGAAGCGCGATGGCGGTGCGTTATTGTCCGCTGAAATCGGATACCTCGTCGACGGTTGCACCCTGAGCAGCATTCCCGATTACCAGATGGCCGCGTGGCTCATGGCCGTTGTGCTTCGTGGAATGACCCGCGAGGAAACCGCCGCCCTCACGCACGCCATGCTGCATTCCGGCGAAGTCCTCGACCTCAGCTTTCTTCCCGCAAAAAAAGTGGACAAGCACTCCACCGGCGGCGTGGGCGACAAGACTTCGCTTGTTCTGGCCCCGCTGGTCGCCGCCGGCGGCCTCTACGTCCCCATGATCAGCGGCCGCGGATTGGGCCACACCGGTGGCACCCTCGACAAACTTGAATCCATTCCCGGATTTCGCGTAGGCCTGTCGGTGCCTGAATTCCATCGCGTTCTCAAGGCCTGCGGATGTTCCATGATTGGCCAGACCGAGAAGGTCGCTCCGGCTGATCGCAAGCTATACGCGTTGCGCGACGTTACCGGCACGGTCGAGAGTCCGTATCTTATCTGCGCCTCGATCATGAGCAAGAAGCTGGCAGAGGGCACCGACGCGCTCGTGCTGGACGTGAAGACCGGCTCAGGGGCGTTCATGAAAAAGGAGGAAGACGCCGTCTTCCTCGCCGAGCTCATGGTTGAGACTGGCGAACGCATGGGCAAGCAGATGGTCGCGCTCATCACCGACATGAACCAGCCGCTCGGCCGCATGGTCGGCAACGCGCTCGAAGTGCAGGAGTGCATCGAGATATTACACGGTGGCGGACCCGCGGATCTCCGCGATTTGTGCCTCGAGTTGGCGGCGTGGATGTTTTATCTCGGCGGCGCGTCGAAGACGGTTGTTGAGGGCAAGCAACTCTCCGGGCAAATCATCGCCTCCGGCAAAGCCTTCGAGAGGTTCCGCCAGATGGTCGAGTTGCAGGGTGGCGACATCAGCGCGATCGACGATCCGTCGAGCCTCCCGGGCACAGAGCACCGCGTCGCTGTGCCCAGCCGTGAAGCCGGATATGTGACGGCTATCGCGTGCGAACAGGTCGGCACCGCCTGCGTGATCCTCGGCGGCGGCCGCGAACGCAAAGAAGATTCCGTCGATCCCGCTGTGGGTATCGTCGTTCATAAAAAGATCGGCGACAAAGTCTCTGCCGGCGAGGCGCTCTGCACCATCCACTGCCACTCCGACGCACAGGCTTCGCGCGCAAAAACGTTGCTGCTGGAAAGCTATCAAATCGCGGCCGCTCCGCCCGCGCAGAAGCCCGCGTTGGTGCATCGCGTGATTCACAAGGGGGAACTCTAAATGGGACGCTTCACTGGCATTCTGGGACTGCTCACCATGTTGGGCCTCGCCTATGCCTTCTCCACCAACCGCCGCGCGATCAACAAGAAAACGGTGGTGTGGGGTCTGGGCCTGCAAGTTGTGTTCGCCATCTTTGTGCTCAAGATTGAACTCGGCCGAATGCTCTTCCAGAAGGCTGGAGACGCCGTCAATCGTTTGCTGAGCTATTCATTTGAGGGATCGAAATTCGTATTCGGCGCGCTCGGTGCGCAGGGCTCGTCGATGGGATTCTTTTTCGCATTCCAGGTGCTGCCGACCGTCATTTTTATTGCCGCCTTTTTCGCTGTGCTCTATCACTACGGCATCATGCAGTTCATCATCAAGCTGGCCGCGAAGGTGATGACCCGCTTCATGGGCGCGAGCGGCGCCGAGTCGCTGAACGTGGCGGCCAGTATCTTCATGGGGCAGACCGAAGCCCCGCTCACCATCCGCCCGTTTCTTCCCGACCTCACTCGCTCGGAACTGATGACGGTGATGACCAGCGGCATGGCCCACGTCTCAGGCGGCATCATGGCTGCCTATATCGCCTTCGGCATCGAGCCCAAACATCTTCTGAGCGCAGTCATCATGACCGCTCCGGGTACCATCCTGATGTCGAAGATGCTAGTGCCTGAGACCGAGATTCCGAAGACTGCTGGCCGCGTCGTGATGAGCGAGGAAGAGAAGGATGCGGAGAAGAAAGAAAACCTGCTGGGCGCGATTGCGCGCGGTACCACCGACGGATTGGGCCTCGCACTCAATATCGCCGCCATGCTGATTGCGTTCCTCGCGCTGATCGCACTCGCCAACGGCGTGCTGGGCGGCATTCACAACCGCCTCGGAATAATGTGGTTTCCTTCCAGCCTGCAGCAAATCTTCGGAGTGTTGTTTGCTCCCATCGCGTGGGTCATCGGAATCCCATGGCGCGACTGTCCCGCCATCGGCAATCTCCTCGGGACGCGCATGGTGTTGAATGAACTCGTAGCCTTCTCCATGCTCGGACCGCAGAGAGCCGCGCTCGATCCCCGCTCGTTTACGATCGCGACCTTCGCGCTCTGCGGGTTCGCAAATTTGAGTTCGATTGGAATTCAGTTGGGCGGCATCGGAGCTCTCGCTCCCAACAAGCGCGGCGAATTAGCTCGTCTCGGTATTCGCGCCATGCTGGCCGGTACCATGGCTAATTTGATGTCGGCTTCGATTGCCGGCATGCTGCTGTAGTTGCTCGATCTAAAGTCTTGTCATCCCGAACGGAGTGAGGGATCTGCAACAACTAAGCGTGCGCCTTTTCAAACTGTGCGAGCACCTCGTCCGTGGTCACCACTCGCGCCCCCAGAACCTGAAGCTCCGCAAGCGTCTTCTTCCCAACTTCCGGCGCCAAAGTTTCAATCGCATCGCGGACCACGGCCACCCGCCGCTTGCGCTTCAGCAATCCCCTAATTGCCAAATTCACGCAGTATTCCGTCACGACTCCAAACACCACAAATTCCGCGGTGTTGCCCAAACGTTCAAGCAACTGGTCCGCGTGGCGACTCTCAAAAATATCCAGCGTCTGCTTCTCCAGGATGATCTGCTGATACTTTGAGAGATCTTCAGGCAACTTGGCGGTGTCGTCGTTTTCTACCCGAACGAACTTCTCCGCCAACGCTTCTGGGACAAACTCCGCCCCAGCCGTCCCTTTCAGGCAGTGCGGCGGAAATTGCTTGAACTCAGGATCATCCGCCGGATGAAAGCATCCATGCGAAACCAGGAAAACTTCGCCCCGCCGCGCCGCATCCGTCAGCTTGCGGATATTGGGCAGAAGGTTCTCGGCTCCCGGAACATAGAGCTTGCCACCGGGCAGCATGAAATCAGCCTGTACATCCACTTCCCAGAAAATGTAGTCGCGAGATTGCATTCCACTCTCCGTCGTCTCGATGCTTCTAACACCATTCCTTCCGCCGCTGGCAAAATGCAACTCACAGTTGCCCGGCGCTCATTCATTTGTATACTAGCGGCCACTAAGTTCGCAGCAATTCCGTGCCCGGAAGGGAACCATGTCCCACGACGAACCATCGAAATCTATGCCACAAACCAAGCTCGTCATCCGCAACATCGGCCTGCTGTTTAGCGGAGACCTTGCCAATCCTATCCTCGACGCCGACACCGTGATCGCTGTAGGCGACCGCATCGCTGCCGTGGGCAAAGAAAAAGATATCGACACTTCCGGAGCCACCATCACCATCGATGCCAAAGGAACGGCTCTTGCCCCCGGCCTCATCGACAGCCACGTCCATCCCGTCTGCGGCGATTGGACGCCACGCCAGAATCAGCTCGGGTGGATCGATAGCTATCTGCACGGCGGCGTCACCGCGATGATCTCAGCCGGCGAAGTCCACACGCCCGGCCGCCCTAAAGACATCGTGGGCCTGAAAGCGATGGCCATTTTCGCCCAGCGCGCCTTTCACGCCTTCCGGCCGGGCGGAGTGAAGATTTACGCCGGGGCTCCCGTGCTCGAACATGGAATGGTCGAAGACGATTTCAAGGAGCTTGCCGCTGCCGGCGTCAAGATCCTCGGCGAGGTCGGTTTGGGCAGCGTAAAAGATGGCAAGACCGCGCACCAGATGGTTTCATGGGCGCGCAAATACGGCATCCAGAGCACCATTCACACCGGAGGACCCTCGATCCCGGGCTCCAGCCTGATCGACAAAGACATGGTGCTCGAAACCGACGCCGATGTTATTGGCCATGTCAACGGCGGCCACACCGCTCTTCCCGACGATCAGATCACGGCGTTATGCGAACGCTCTACGCGGGCCCTCGAGATCGTGCACAACGGAAACGAACGCGCCGGACTGCTCGCGCTCCGCACGGCAATGGAATTGAAGCAGCTCGACCGCGTGATTCTCGGCACCGACTCGCCCGCCGGATCAGGTGTCCAGCCCCTCGGCATTGTGCGGATGATTTCGATGTTGTCGTCGCTAGGTGGGATCCCCGCCGAAATGGCCATCTGCCTCGCCACCGGCAACACGGCAAAGATGCGCAAACTTGATTGCGGCCTGATTGCTCCTGGTCGCGAAGCCTCGTTCGTCCTGATGGACAAAGCCCAGCACTCAGCCGGCAAGAACCTGCTCGACAGTATTCAAAAAGGAGATCTGCCCGGAATCGGCATGGTGATTATCGACGGCGCCGTCAGCGTGCAGCGCAGCCGCAACACGCCGCCGGCAACGGCGGTGCCTGTGGTGGTGAAGTAGCGCTGGCGTCCCGCCGGCTTCACTGCATCCCGAGCGAAGTGGCAATTGCTTTCTTGTACTCACGCGCCTTGGCAATCGCGGCTTGCTCGTCAACGGTCAGCAGCTTGTGATCGCGCATCACGATTCGCCCGCCGATCATGACGGTCTGCACATCGCTCGCCTTCAATGCATACGCGACCTGCGCGTAAATGTCATACATCGGCACGGCGTTCGGCTCGTCGAGGCTAATCAGAATCAGGTCCGCCTTTTTTCCCTTTTCGAGCGATCCGATCTCTTTCTCCATGTGCAATGCCCGGGCGCCATCGATCGTCGCCATTTCCACGACAGCCAGCGCGTTCAGCGCCAGCGGACTCATCTTCGTAATCTTCGCCAGCTTCGCCGCCAAATCGATTTCTTCCATCAGGTCCAGGTCGTTGTTGCTGCCAGCGGGCCCGTCGGTTCCGAGGCCGACCGCAATTCCGGCACTTCGCATCTCCGGCACGGGCGCAACCCCACTCGCAATCATCATGTTGCTCGACGGGTTGTGCACGCACCCCACATTGTGCTGCGCAAGAATCTTGCGGTCCGCCTCGTCGACAAAGATGCAGTGTGCGGCAACGACATCGGGGCCAAGCACTCCAATTTTGTCCAGGTATTGAACTGGCGACATCCCGTTCTGCTTCTCGCTGTCGTCCCGCTCCTTCTTCATCTCGGCGACGTGAATCAGGATCGGCGCATGATACTTGCGCGCCAGAGCAGAAGCGTCTTGCAACGTCTTTTGTGAGCACGTGTAAATCGAATGCGGTGCCGGTGCCGCGTGGATGAGCGGGTCGCCTTGCCATTTCTTCAGGAATGTCTCGGTGTACTCGAGCATTGCAGCTTCGCTTTTGTTATCGGGCGCAGGGAAATCGATAAACGTTTCGCCCAGCACGCCGCGCATCCCCGCAGCTTTGGTTTCTTCCGCCACCGCGTCTTCGAAGTAGTACATATCCGCAAAGGTAGTCACGCCTGAGCGGATCTGTTCAGCCGCTGCCAGCCGTGTTCCCCAGCGAACGAACTCCTCCGTAACGTTCTTCTTTTCAGCGGGAAAAATGTATTTGTAAAGCCAGTCGTTGAGCGTCACATCGTCGTGCAAGCCGCGGAACAGCGTCATCGGGACGTGAGTATGACCGTTGATGAATCCCGGGAGCAAAAGTGTGTTTTTCGCATCAATGGTCTGCCGGCTCTCATACCTCGCTTCCAGTTCCGCGCGTGGGCCGACCGCGACAATCGTGTCTCCTGTCACCACTACGGCCCCGTTGTCGTAGATGTGGCGCTGGGCGTCCATGGTGACAACAGTGCCGCCAGCGATGATCGTGTCGGCGTGCTCTGTTGTTTGGCCGTAGAGAAGAATCGAGAAGCAAACGTGAAGCGCACAGAATAGCGAGAAAACGTTTTTAGTAGTCATCCTTGGTTCCATTTTCTTCCATCAGGCTGCGGAAAAAGTGGTCGTGCCAACTTGGTGGCGGCTCAGCACCTAGAGCCAGCAGGAAGTGTCATTAAACCTTGTGGCCCGGTTCGATGCAAGTTCAATTGGCGTAATCGAGTGTTTGCGATAGGTTTCCCTTGGATGGCTGCCCACGACCAGCATAGAATGTTCCCCAACACGGAATGCCCCCTGAGGCCATGCGATGCTGAGGAACTACTACATTAACAAGGAATGGATGGTGTCCGGTACAGCACGGCGCAGCTATCGCGTTGCAGCAGGTCTATCCTTGGTGCTGTTTTTCGTAGTATTTTTCATAGCGGTGGCAGCGCAGGTGGGTGCGATTCCCGACACTCTTCTTCCCGTTGTGAAGCTGCTCCTGCTTGCAGGTGTACTCGGAGCCGCAACCACAATGGTGGCGATGGAGTACTTCTTGTTTGGCTTCGATAACTCCTCGGCGATGAAAAAGGTGTTCTGGTTTTGCGTAATGCTGTTCCCACTACTCGGACCCACTCTCTACTGTTTCATTGTCTACTCCCACTCCGATGTACTCAAAGCCAACTGTGCCAAACGTTTAGAAGGCGCGTCGGAGTAACATCGGTCGCAAGCATGGGGATTGCAGCAACTGGAACCGGTGAAGGTAGTCGTTGAAACACCGCCGTTCCACTAACAACCCGAAATGGACAAGCCGACGACAGGCCGCTCCTGAGCCTCTCAAACCAAGCGTACCATCGAGTTTTCTCATCAGCGTGCTGCGAACCGCCGTGCTGTAATCTTACCGCAGCCCATCTTCTCCCTTGATCTGGTCTTTCGACAGTCCGCCGACCCGAGCTAGCGGCCGCCCACTGTCCGTCACAGCAATCGCCACCATGATTTCATTAGCACGAGGAGCATCGCTGATCCGCACTTCCATGCCATCAAAATGGCTGCGGACAAACGCCGCATCTTTGTGCCCCAGCGGAATATCGAGCACAACTCCAAGCCCGCCGCGCTTTTTGGAAGAAGGAATCAGAGCCGCCCCTTTCCCCAGCACGCGCCGCACCGGCGTGCCGAGCTTCGGATGCAAGATCGCTGCGGCGTGCTCCAGTTCACCATTTTCGCCTACGGCCGCGGCTTTGCCGTAACTCTCGGCGGATGGTCCCTCGATCCCCAGCGCCGCAACCGCGCGCTGCGTCAGCAACTCGCCGAGTTCTTCGCCAATCGCCATCAACTCCGAAAGATCCTCAACGTACTTTCCCGCATACGGATTCTCTATCACCGCAACCGCAGCCGCCCGCCGCGTCGGCGGATCGACCCTCCTCCCCATCTCCGTCGAAGTCTCTTCGACAAACGTCGCGATCTTTCTAATCTTTGCTTTGATGTTGCGTTCGGCCTTCATCGCAGCCCGTCCTCTCCCTTGATTTCCGACGCTTTCAATCCGCCGACGCGCGCATGTACGCGCGCCCCGGTCGTCATCACGAGCGCGAGCAAAATCTCATCGGCGCGCGGAGCATCTGCAATGCCCACCTCCATCGCATCAAAATGACTGCGCACGTAAGAGGCGTTGATATGAGTGATGGGAATGTCGAGGCGCGCGCCCGGACCGCCCACTTTCTTCGTCGATGCCACAATCGCCTTCGCGCCCCCAAGCACGTCACGCATCGCGTAGCCGCCGGGCGCGTGCCAGAGCGCCCCATGTTCGATCTCTCCTGCCGAGCCCACAATCGCCCCCTTGCCGTAGCCCTCCACCACTTTCGGATCGCCGCCCAACGCCGCCACGAGCGATCGCGCCATCTCCAAACCAAGCGGCTTCAAGTCGTCCATGAAGCCTTCGATCTTTTCAACGTAGCCACCGGCATAAGGATTTCGGATCACCGCCAGCGCCGCCGCCCGGCGGTGCGGCTTCAGGGCTACTGGCCCGCCTTCGTGGAAAATCTCTTCCACCAAAAGCACTCTCTTCCGGATCTGCACCTCAGGCATGAATCAGGCTCCCGTCAGAAACTGGAATGTCCGCCAGCTGTGCCCGCACTTCAGCGCCAAACACGCGCGTTTCTCCCTGTAAGTTGAGGGCAGCCGCGCGAATCAGTCCCGAGCCACGAAGCGATTCCGCAACTCGGACTCCCGCTTCCAGTGCTTCGCCGATCTCGCTCGGTGTCAGGTCACCCACCGACTGCGTTACCAATCGCTCGCCCAAGTCGCTATCCGGCGCAAGGTCGGACGCCCGAACGCGCCCAACTCGAGGATGTCCTGGCAGATCCACCGCATTCGCCACCACCGTCGCCGCAGCGTCGGCCATTGCAGCCGTATCGGCCAGCACTGTGACGGCATCCGCAATGCCTAGCGAAAAACTACGTCCGCGCCAGCCGCTCGTGGCGATTCCGCGAATCGAATCGCAGGACTCAATCGTGGTGGTCCCAAAGAGAGAGGCGCGATCCGGACGCTCCACCATCCCCACGACAAATTTCTCACCGGGAGCGAGGTGAAGCGAAATATCGCCGCCGTCGTTCACGTAAGCCCGTGAGAGGTTAGCGGCTGAGGTCATTACCTCGAGAATTTCCTCCGCCACCGCGCCCGCTACTGCGGCCATGGGCGTGATGAAGGTCTGCGAAGCATACGGCCTGACCGCTGCCAGCATCCGGCGCGCAATTGCACCCGACGGACGACACCCATTCTCGCCTGCGGGCCGTCTCAGAAATGCAAGTTCACTGCACAACTCATCCAGAATCTCGACGAACCGGTCCGCCGCCGCGCGATAGGCAAGTGCAATTTCGCTGGGTGCGCCGAAAGCTTCCACGATCACATCGATCGGGCCATCCTGCATGTGCAGACGGCGGCCATCGGGAAGCATCCGGACTTGTGCGCGACTGTTCACTTGCTCTTCCCCCTGCTCTTGTCAGATGCCAGCGGCCAGGGATTATCCGGCCGCGCCGCCAACCTTCGTCGGCTCTCCTCATCTCGACTGATCGAAGTGATCGAACTGAGCGGCCGCACGTGATCCATGTACCCGCCAAGCGTCGCGTAATCCGATAGTTTCAGTGTGAACTCAATCGGCGCCACCAGTGCCGGCGTCGGGACGTAGCCAAAGGCATTTTCCGGCATGCGACTCACGTCCGCCATGATCGTAATTCCTCCGCCCGGCCAGACGTAAACCGGCGCGCCTCCGCAGGTCACGCGAGTGAGCGCGTCGCGCACCGAATGTGTCAGCTTCACCGGATTCTCCGTCACCCCCGCGCGCAACGACCCTCCCGCGCCGCCCATGAACAGCACCGTACAGAGTGCGGGCTCGCAATTCTCACGAATGCGCTCGACCGATTCGCGGAGAGTAGCCGGCAATTCCTTCTCCACCGGATTAAGATCCTCGTCCAGTTCGAAATACGCGTGGTGCTCTCCGGTAGTGCTCACCATCAGCAAACGCAAGCCGTGTCGCGCAACCTCCCGATCAAACGGACCAAGAATCGACAGCGGATCGTCGATGTTCGTCCCTCCCCAGGACGTGCCCGGCTCTGCGACACGGAAGTATCGCCCCGGCGTGGATCGCCGCCCTTTCAGATTGATCCCTGTTTCCGGCACGCCCAGCAGCTTTCCCGCCTGGTGTTCTGACAAAACGCCCGTGATGTGATCGTCCACCACCACGACCTCATCCACCTTCCCAAACCACTGTTTCGCAAACATGCCAATCGTCGCCGAACCGCAGCCCACGCGCATGCGCTCTTCCTGGACGCTGTCTACAATTGGCGCTTTGTCGGCCTGCACAATGACCGTGGCGCCATCGTCAATCTTCAATTCCACCGCTTGTCGATTGCACAGGTTCAACAGCGCATCGCAGGTGGCCGTGCCTTCATGACGACTGCCGCCGGTAAGGTGACGCACACCTCCGAGCGATAGCATCTGCGATCCATATTCGTTCGTCGTAACGTGTCCGACAGCCTCACCCTGCGCGCGTACCGTGCTGCACTCCGCTCCCAGATGCCGGTCGGTGTCGATCTTCAGCTTCACGCCGCAATAGCTGAAAATTCCTTCGGTCACGACCGTGACCATATCCACGCCCGCGACTTCGGACGAAATAATAAACGGCGCAGGCTTGTAGTCCGGATACGTCGTACCCGCGCCAATCGCGGTCACAAACGTTTCCTCGCCGCTCAGGAGCGCGCCGTCCCACTCACGGGACTTTTCAAGAAAGGGAACCAGCGTGTCGCCACGCGATACTGCACGCTCCAGCACCACGTGGGGATCGAGCCGCACCAGTTGGCCGTCGGCATTCGCATAGCGGTCGCACGCCCCCGTTCTTCCCGGCTTGATGTAGCACAACACGGGACATGCATCGCAGCGAATCGCGTCGTCAGCCACGGGCATTCTCTTTCTCCCTCTCCTTGCGTGCTGCCAGAATCGCGGCTCGCACCCGGTCAGGAGTGGCCGGGATTCTCCGCACACGAATCCCAATCGCATCATGTAGCGCGTTCAGAATCGCCGGCGCCGTCGGAATCACCGCCTGCTCGCCAATCCCTTTCGCTCCAAACGGGCCAATCGGCGAAGGATCCTCGATCAGGATCGATTCCACCGGAGGAATATCTCCAGCCGATGGGATCAAGTAATCGTGCAGGTTCTCGCCCTTGCCGGGGAAGAATTCCTCCATCAAAGCCATGCCAAGTCCCTGCGCAACACCGCCTTCAATCTGCCCCTCTATCAACGTCGGGTTGATTGCGCGCCCTACATCATGCGCCGCCGTGACCTTCAAAACGCGCACAGTGCCGAGTTCTATGTCTACCTCGATTTCCGCCATGTGCGCGCCAAATCCGAACACCGCATATGGAACTCCCTGCCCGTTCTCGTCGAGCGGACTGGTCGGCGGATCAAACGTCGCCTCGCTCGTGATTACGTATCCGTGCTCATCAAGAGGTAAATCTCGGAGCGCGAGCGTATGGGACTTATCGCCGTCGCGCACGGTTATCCCGCCATCGCCAAATAAAAGAGTCGCGCAGTCACAGGCGCCCGCGAGCTTGAGAATTGCGCGCCGCAGGTTCTCTCCCGCCATCTGCGCAGCCTTCCCGGTGACCAGTGTCTGACGCGAAGCCGACGTCTTTCCGCAATCCGGCGTGATCGCCGTGTCCCCGGAGAGCAGATCGAAGTGCTCAATCGGTGCGCCCAGCGCATCGGCGCAAATCTGGGTGACGATCGTGTTCGATCCCTGCCCAATATCCACCGCGCCCTGGTGCAAGGCGATTCGCCCATCGCGTTTTAGTCCGATTCGCACCGTCGACGGATTGGGCAGGGAAGTGTTCCCGCACCCATACCACATTCCAGAGACTCCCACACCGCGCCGCAGCGCACCCGTTGCATTCAAGTTGAATTCCGCAACTTCGCGCCGCGCCGTTTGCCATTTCGGACGCAAGGCTTCCAGGCAAGCCCGAATGCCCACGCCCGCGCCAAGAACTTGTCCAGTGACTGTGGGAGTGTGATCATCAAGCGCGTTCAGAATGCGGAACTCCAACCGATCCAACCCGACGCGGTCCGCCAACTCGTCATACAGTTGTTCTTGCGCAATCGCGGCCTGGGGAACTCCGAATCCGCGAAAGGCCCCCGCCGGAACCAAATTGGTGTGCACCGCCCGCGTTAACGCCCGGTAATGCGGCACGTAATAAGGACCGGACGCATGCACTGGCACTCGTGCCGACACCGTCGGCCCCCATGATGAATACGCTCCGGTATTGAAATCCGCCGAGAAATCGAGCACCACAAGTTTGCCATCTTTGGCGCAACTTCCGCGAAGCCGCATGCGCGCCGGATGCCTCTTCGTGGTCGACACAATGGACTCGGTCCGCGAATAAACCATTCGCACCGGTTTTCCCAGATGCCACGCTGCTACCGCCAGAAATGGCTGCACGGAAAGATCCAGCTTCGAGCCAAATCCTCCGCCTACTGCCGTCGGGATAATGCGCACACGCTCTGGCGCTATTCCAAGGATCGCGGCGATATCGCTTCGATCCATATACGGAGACTGCGTACACGCCTGAATCTCGATCTGGTCGTCGACGCGCCGCGCGAATCCTGCTTCGGGTTCGATGTAAGCATGCTCAACAAATCCGGTTTCGTACTCGGCTTCCACCACAAAGTCAGCCGAGTCCAATGCCTTGTCAACATCGCCCCGCACCACCCGCCCCCGCACCAGAATATTTCCGGGGCGGTTCTCATGGATCAGCCTTGCTCCTGTCGCCAGCGCGGCGTCAATATCGCTGAGTGGCGGCAGTTCTTCC